>ERZ827528.3884-NODE-3884-length-11652-cov-2.664310_pt1 | contig 11652 bp, 9 predicted proteins | sample MGYA00519768_ERZ827528 | MGnify/ENA primary metagenome ERZ827528 (study PRJEB31778, sample SAMEA3449343) | human gut metagenome | biome: human gut; feature: human-associated habitat; material: faeces | place: United Kingdom | collected 2010/2012 ...
GGCTGTATGATGCCCAACGATCCGGAGCACGGGTCTTGGCGATCGCTTCCACGATCCCTTCCCGGGAGTTTGGTACGGAATATTTCCAAGAGACAAATACGATCAAATTATTCGATGATTGTAGCTATTATAACCAAGTAGCCACTACGCCGGAACAATTTCCCCGGATGCTTCAAGGCGCTATGCAAGCGGCGATCTCATCACGTGGGGTCGGGGTGATCGGACTTCCCGGTGACTTGGCGGCAGAGAATGCTACAGCGGGTTTGTCCTCTACCATTTCTTTTCCTACGCGACAACGGGTTTGTCCCGCCGAACAGGAAATCCGGGAATTAGCGGATTTGTTGAATAACGCAAAGAAAGTGACACTTTATTGTGGAATAGGGGCGAAAGATGCCCATTCGGAATTGGTGCAGTTGGCTAAATTACTGAATGCTCCGGTAGCCTATTCTTTCAAGGGTAAGATGGAGATCCAATACGATAATCCGAACGAGGTGGGGATGACCGGTCTATTGGGCATGCCTTCCGGCTATTATAGTATGCACGAGGCAGAGGTGTTGGTGTTGTTGGGAACCGATTTTCCATACGAGGCATTCATGCCAGAGAGCAACACGATCGTACAGGTGGATATCAATCCGAATCGTCTGGGGCGTCGTGCCAAGATACAAATGGGGCTTTGTGGCGATGTGAAGGATACTTTGGATGAGTTGATTCCGTTGATTCACCAGAAAGAAGATGATAGTTTCTTGCGGGAACAGTTGGCTAAATATGAGAAAGTTCGGGAAAATCTCCGTTCTGCCGCCGCTGTCCGGGGGAAAGAAGAGAAGATACAGCCAGAGTACGTGATCTCGGTCGTAGACGAGCTTAGCTCGGACGACGCCATATTTACCGTGGATACGGGTATGACTTGTGTATGGGGTGCCCGCTATTTGCAAGCTACGGGTATGCGGAAGATGTTGGGATCATTCAATCATGGCTCGATGGCGAACGCCATGCCGCAAGCGATAGGGGCGGCATTGGCTTACCCCGGTAGGCAAGTCGTTGCGTTGTGTGGTGATGGAGGTATCTCAATGTTGTTGGGCGACCTTGCTACGATCGTGCAATACCATTTGCCGATTAAATTAATCGTGTTTAATAACCGTTCCCTAGGAATGGTAAAACTTGAGATGGAGGTGGCTGGACTGCCGGATTGGCAGACCACGATGTTGAACCCGGATTTCGCCCGGGTAGCCCTTTCAATGGGAATGGCGGGCTACAACGTGATCAACCCCGACGATGTATTCCCCACCTTGCAGAAAGTGTTTAACGCTGACGGACCGGCCTTGGTTAACATCATGACCGATCCGAACGCATTAGCGATGCCTCCCAAGATTGAGTTCTCCCAAATGCTTGGTTTTGCCCAGACCATGTATAAGTTAATGATGGAGGGGCGAAGCAAGGAGGTCTTGGATACCATCGATACGAATCTAAAACATTGGAAAGAGGTGTTTTAAACTCTCAAAAGAGCTGGATAACCGCTTTAGATTTTGCGCTTTGAATGGCAGCGTCCAATATCCGCACTACCATTAGGTTATTCTCCAACGAGGAAAGGTCCGTGGGAGGTACGTCAATCTCTTTACGGACGGCGGCTTTCAAGAAATAAAAGGAATCATTATAAGGAGCGTTCAAGGAAGGTGCTATTTCTTGGCGCTCCTTTCCGTTGGTATAAATTCGCATTTCCTTAGGTGTATCTTGGTAAATATATCCTTTGTCGCCATAGATATGCATATCTTTTCTACCCATCGGCCAACACCATGATCCCATGATCTGGACGGTCGCGGAAGGATATTCCACGATAATAGTCGCGTCATCGTCTACCTTGGGATAAAGATTCGGTTTATTCTGCCGTAGTACGGCGTATACGCTAAGGGGCTTTTCATCTTTCATGAGACGGGTGGCTAAGTTGGCTCCGTAACATCCAAAATCGATAACCGCCCCGCCGCCATTCAGCACGGGGTCAGTTAACCAGTCCGTGAACTCTTTTCCGCAGTTGATCTCGAAGGGACCTTGATGCCCGTCGTATACGTTGATACGATCGATCTTCCCGATAGCACCGCTGTCAATAAGGCGGAATGCCTCATGGTTAGTATTATACCACGTAGTCTCGTAGTTGGTAAGCAACAAGATATTTTTCTCACGGGCGAGCGATGCCATTCGGGTAGCATGTTCGTTATTTACGGCCAATGGTTTTTCTACCATAACATGTATGCCTCTCGGCGCGCAAGCCTCTACCACACGAAGATGGTCGTAGATCGGCTCGTATACGATGACCGCCTCCGGATGGGGCTTATCCAACATCTCGCCAAGGTCCGCATAGAACAGGTTTGGATCTAGCTTATCCCGCAGACCGTTATGTTCCCGTAAGTAATCATCTTTCTCGGCGACTCCTACAATCTTGAAATCGCCTCTATCCAAACGGCTTATCACCTCCCATAGATGTCCGTGGGATACCCCTGCCACGGCCAGTCGCAAAGGCTCTCCATCTTGCCCTTTCGCCGTGAGAGTTAAGAACGTAAATGTACATAACATAAGTAAGTAACGTGTGATCTTGTGTATATTCATGATATTATCTATATATAGTTTTTACAAAGATATACGATTATTTCTTACCTTTGCAACCCATTACTTATTCAGATTAAGGAAAACAGTATAATTTAGAAATATAAAGAAATGGCAAAAGAGCTGAAAGAACTTACACCGAGAAGTGTAAACTATTCGCAGTGGTACCAAGATTTGGTAATTAAGGCAGATTTGGCGGAGAATTCCGCCGTGCGTGGTTGTATGGTGATCAAGCCTTACGGATACGCTATCTGGGAGAAGATGCAACGTATCCTAGACGATATGTTCAAGGAAACCGGTCATGTGAACGCTTATTTCCCCTTGCTGATCCCGAAGTCTTTCTTAAGCAAAGAAGCTGAGCACGTAGAAGGGTTCGCCAAGGAGTGCGCCGTGGTTACTCACTATCGTTTGAAGACAAATCATGACGGTACGGGGGTTGTCGTAGATCCGGCAGCTAAACTGGAAGAGGAATTGATCATTCGCCCGACTTCGGAGACCATTATATGGAATACATACCGTAACTGGATTCAGTCTTACCGTGACCTGCCTATCTTGTGCAACCAATGGGCGAACGTGATGCGCTGGGAGATGCGTACTCGCTTGTTCCTTCGTACGGCTGAGTTCTTGTGGCAGGAAGGCCATACCGCTCACGCTACTCGTGAAGAAGCGGAGATAGAAGCTAAGAAGATGCAAGACGTTTATGCGAACTTCGCAGAGAATTATATGGCAATGCCGGTAATAAAGGGCGTGAAGTCTGAGAGCGAGCGTTTCGCCGGTGCTTTGGATACCTATACGATCGAGGCGATGATGCAGGATGGAAAAGCTTTGCAGGCGGGAACTTCCCATTTCTTGGGGCAGAACTTCGGTAAGGCTTTCGACGTTACTTTCATCGACAAGAACGGTAAGAGCGACTATGCTTGGGCTACTTCTTGGGGTGTTTCCACACGTTTGATCGGAGCGTTGATTATGTCTCACTCTGATGATAACGGTTTGGTATTGCCTCCACATTTGGCTCCGATACAGGTTGTGATCGTACCGATCTACCGTAGCGCTGAGCAATTGACGCAGATCAGCGAGAAGGTCGCTGGTATCGTGGCTAAATTGAAAGCGTTAGGCATTTCCGTGAAATATGATGACGCTGATAACAAGAAGCCGGGCTGGAAGTTCGCTGAGTACGAGTTAAAAGGTGTTCCCGTGCGTTTGGCTATGGGTGGTCGTGATTTGGAGAATAATACGATCGAAGTAATGCGCCGTGATACTTTGGAGAAGGAGACGATCACTTGTGATGGCATTGAGGAATACGTGAAGAATCTGTTGGAGGAAATCCAAGCGAATATCTTCAAGAAAGCGTACGATCACCGTGAGGCTAACATCATAAACGTAGATACGTATGAGGAATTTAAGGAGAAGATCGAGGATGGCGTCTTCATCATGGCCCACTGGGATGGAACCCCGGAAACAGAAGAATTGATCAAGAACGAGACGAAAGCTACGATCCGCTGTATTCCTTTAGCTGGTGATAAGACTCCGGGTAAGTGTATGGTGACAGGTAAACCGTCGGCTTGCCGGGTACTGTTCGCTAGAGCTTATTGATTGCCCCCCGGTTTCGGGGCGAGAGTGGTTATAAAAAAGGTACGCCTTACTGAATGTGTGAGGCGTACCTTTTTTTATTTAAATTGTTTTACTGTCTATTAACTCAATCCCTCAATCATGCCATCCACGATATCGATCTTTCGGGCTTGCGGCTCTTTAGGGAGCCCCGGCATACGCATGATCTCGCCCATGACGACAACGATCATCTCGGCTCCGTTATTGATGATTACATCTCGTACTTTTAGTTCGAAATCCTTGGCGACCCCATAAGCTTTCGGATCGGAAGAGAATGAATATTGAGTCTTGGCGATACAGATCGGATAATGGGAAATACCCAAGCTTTCGATCTGACGCAATTTTTTATCGGCCAAAGTCGTATAAACAATCGAAGAGGCTCCGTATATCTTCTGGGCCACTTTTTGTACCTTCGTACGGATCGGATCATTCAGATCATATGTATATTGTAAAGGAGCGGAAGGATGATTTTCGATCGTATCAACCACTAAGCGGGCAAGCTCCGTACCCCCTTCACCTCCTTCGGAGAAAACGTTATTCATGGCGAATCCAACCCCTTTTTCCTTGCAATGCTCAGCCACTAAAGCGATCTCCTCGTCCGTATCGGTAGCGAAACGGTTGAAAGTCACGATTACTTGCTGTCCGAAGCTCTTCATATTCTCAATGTGTTTATCTAAGTTAGCGAATCCGTTCTTTAATCCTTCGATATTCGGTTCCTTGATTTCTTTTTCAGGAACGCCACCATGAAGTTTTAAGCTCTGGGCAGTCGCTACGATGACTGTCAGTTTCGGTGAAAGCCCCGCTTTTCTACATTTGATATTAAAGAATTTCTCTGCGCCCAGATCAGCGCCGAAACCAGCCTCCGTAATCACATAATCTCCATAAGTAAGAGCCATTTGGGTGGCCAATATGGAATTACATCCATGGGCGATATTAGCGAAAGGACCTCCATGTACAAATGCGGGAGTATTCTCCGTTGTTTGTACTAGGTTCGGCAGTAATGCGTCTTTTAGCAATACGGTAATAGCTCCGGCTATGCCAAGATCATTTACCGTGAAAGGCTTATCTTCGTTTGTATAACCCAATAAAATATTTCCGACACGTCGTTTCAAATCCTCTATATCCGTAGCCAAGCAAAGGATCGCCATGATCTCTGAAGCGGGAGTGATGTCAAATCCGGTCTCGGTAGGGACACCGTTCGCCGAGCCGCCTAGACCCGATACGATGTTACGTAAGCTACGGTCGTTTACGTCAAGAACCCGTTTCCATTTGATCTCCTTCAATCCCTCGCAGGTGTTGCGAGTCTGATAAATATAGTTATCCAATAAAGCGGTAATCATATTGTGGGCGGAAGTAACCGCATGAAAATCCCCTGTAAAATGCAAGTTGATGTTTTCCATGGGAAGCACTTGGGCATATCCACCTCCGGCAGCACCACCTTTCATGCCGAAACACGGGCCAAGAGACGGCTCACGTAAAGCGACCACCGCTTTCTTCCCTATTTTATTCAGCCCTAAAGCCAGACCGATCGAAACCGTAGTCTTTCCGATTCCCGCTTTAGTGGGAGTGATAGCGGTCACTAAAATTAAATTATGCTGGTCCATTTGCTTTTTATCGATCAAATGGATAGGAACCTTGGCAATATACCTGCCATAATTTTGTACTTCCTCACGAGGGATACCTAACGTTGTCGCAACTTCCTTAATTTTACGCAAGTCTGTTTCTCTTGCTATCTCAATGTCCGATTTCATGTGCTTTATGTAAGTTTATATAGTTTGAACAAAGTAAATCTAATTTATTATAATAACAAAATGATACGGAACAAGGTTTTCCCCCTTTATGGAATAATAAGATTGTGTTATTTTGATATTTTTGTGCGAAGATGGCGATGATCTTGCTTTTTGTGATAGCTATTAGGCTTGAAATTAAACTTTTTGTAAAGTGAACTTTGCAAAAATCATACGTTTTGCTTGTCGCACTCTTAAAGAATTATAAAATAGTCTTTAAAATTATCCATCTATGATAATTTGATTAATTTTGTAGTGTCACAACGATAAAAAGAAAGCTAAAATGGTTTGAGTGTGATAAATTGAAACAGATAAGAGATTAATAACATTAGCAATATAATATGTAAATTTAAGGTTATGTCAACAGTAAGATTTAGTCAGGTTACATTTGCTACTAAATCGTGGGTAGCAGAAGCATGGGAAAAGATGGTAGTGGAATTGTTTAGCGGCCGTGTCGTAGCGGAAGTCAAACAATTGGATGAAGTATGTGAATCAAAGTGGGAAGTAGAATTGAAGAAGCTTCAAAACGAGGTTCATTCTTTATGTCATCATGCGATCCATCAATTGCTCCCGATAGCCGGCTCTTATCAACAGGCATTACTGGATGACGTTGCCCAAGCCTATACGGTATACGCTCCGGAAGAAGCAGAGTCTATCTTCAACCGGGGAAACCAAGCGATCGAGGATATCAAAGGACATGTATCGGGTATTCGCTACAACGCTTGTAAAATGCGTGAGGCGAACCGTAAAGTAAGCGAGTTGGAAGATATGCACGCAAAAGCGATCATGTATCATAATTCAGTGAAACCTTATATGGATACACTTCGTTTCCATATCGATCAGCTTAAGCATATATTGCATGTAGCGTAATAAGATGGGCTGTCCGGGTTTGGTTACTCTCCGGGCAGCCTTCTTCTTTTAGCGAGGTTGGATAATCAGTAGGGAGAAATAGGGGAAATCCTTGGAATGTATAGTGGCGATATCAGTAGTATAATATTCTTTTCCTGTTCCTACATTCTCGAAATAATGAAAAACCGCCTTATCCGCATACTGCCGGATACAAGTATGAATAGCCTCTTGGCAACCCGGTAATTTCATGATGACGATGATCATTCCATTTTCTATTTTTGCCGAAAGTTCATCGAACGACGCAGTCCCGGGGATTACGTTAATTTGCTCCTCTTGTTTTACGATATGTATCCCGGCCAAGGCACCTGCCGCTATAAATGCCGGAATTCCTGCGATTCGATCGACCGGGATTCCTGCTTCCTCGAATTTATCGTATACATATTGTATAGATGAATAAAAACCAGCGTCTCCCTCGGCGACGATCACGATTTGTTTTCCTTTCAAATATTCAGCTTGGGCATCCAGAAACAATTCGTTATAAGCGTTTAACGCATCTGTCCGTTCCTTACTCATTGGCAAAATAAACGGATGGATCAAGGATTCATCTACCTCAATAGCTTTCAATATATCCGTCGCCCGAGATATGATTCCATGCTTGCCTTGTGTAGCAGGACAATAGATAATATCAGCCTTTTGTAATGTTTTAAGCCCTTTCAGCGTAATTAATTCCGGATCACCGGGACCTAATGAGACGAAGTGAATAGGATGATTCATGTGTATCTGTTTTTATTTGAAACGCAAAAGTCCTTAAAATTGCGGATGTATACAAATATTCTTACTACTTTTGTCGCTGTAACAGGCTCCGCTTATCTCTTTTTCCGGGAGGCGGATTAAAAGGGAACCGGGTGAGAATCCCGGACAGACCACGCTGCTGTGAACTTCTAAACATTCGGACAATACCTTGGCCACTGGTTTCGTAATCGGGAAGGCGTCCAGAATGGAAGTAAGTCAGAAGACCTGCCGGTTCATAAATAAATGTTGCTGTCCCGTGGAGCAGGACGAGAGTAACTGTCAATGATCAACTGTCAATTAAACAAGGATTATGAATAAGTTTATAGCGGGTGGATGCTTGCTTTTATCGGTATTGACTTTATCATGTACTTCAGGTATCCGTGAAAAAGGAGAAATAGGGAAGACGGCTTCCGTAGAGCAATCCGCATTCTCGCAAGAGCAGGTTAAGCCTTTATACGCCCAAGGATTCAAGCTTACCTATGCGGATCAATATGTCTTGGCTGATATTCAAGATCCTCAAAACGAGGAAAGCACCACGTTTCATTATGCGTTCGTAAAAAGAGGTTCGAAACCCACGGGGATTCCCGTTGATTATACGATGATAGAGCTTCCTATCCGAAGCGTTATCTGTATGACTTCCCTGCAATTATCGAATTTTATTAAATTGGGTGCCTTGGATAAGGTCGTTGGGATTACCAGTACACGGCATTTGTTCAATAAAGAGATGAACGAACGCCTGAAAGAAGGTAAAACCGCAAAGATCGGTATAGAGGGAAATTTCGATAACGAGGTTATCATGAGTATGAATCCAGATTTGATCCTTGTATCGCCATTCAAGCGGGGAGGCTATGAGACGCTGAAAGACGTGGGTATCCCCTTGATTCCCCATTTGGGTTATAAGGAGACTACGCCATTGGGACAAGCTGAATGGATCAAGTTCATAGGCTTGTTGTTAGGGGTAGAGAAAGAGGGCAATGAGCGTTTTGCCGCCATTGAGAAGAGGTATAATGAATTAAAGGAACATACGGCGGATGGCAAGGTTAAAAAATGTCCGATCGTTTTTAGTGGCGAGTTACGGGGTGGAAACTGGTATGCCGTAGGAGGAAAGAGTTTCTTGGCACAGCTTTTCAAGGATGCCGGCGCTGATTATTTCTTGAAAGACGATGAGCGATCCGGTGGTGTTACATTAGACTTCGAGACGGTCTATAACCAAGCGGACGATGCTGATTTCTGGCGTATCGTGAATAGTTTCCCGGGAACGTTTAGCTATGAGGCATTGAAAGAGCAAGATCCTCGTTATGCGGATTTCCGTGCGTTCCGGGAGAAAGGGATTATCTATTGTAATATGAAGAACACGCCGTTTTATGAGAGTATGCCGACAGAACCGGAGATCGTCCTAGCGGATTTGCTTCATATCTTTCATCCGGATTTATTACCGGAGCATGAGCCGGTCTATTATTCTCGACTTAAATAAGGAACACTGATGAGACATTCAAATACTCTATGGATGCTGGCGATTGTCACGGCTATTTTTGTTCTAATCTTTTTGAATTTGGTGTTGGGGTCAGTCTCTATTCCTCTTCAATCGGTTTGGCATATTATCTGGAATTCAGGAAATGAGCCTATTACATGGCAGAATATTATCTGGAAATCCCGACTACCACAGGCATTGACAGCGTTGGTAGCGGGAGCAGGCTTATCCATCAGCGGCTTACAGATGCAAACCGTTTTCCGTAATCCATTGGCCGGACCTTCGGTCTTAGGTATCAGTTCGGGAGCGAGCATGGGTGTCGCTTTCGTGGTGTTGTTAAGCGGTAGTTTAGGGGGCGTTGCCTTGAGTAAACTTGGTTTTATGGGGGAGATCGCCTTATCGATAGCGGCCGTGATCGGTTCCTTATCCGTGATGGCGCTGATCGTGTATGTTTCCCAAAAGGTAAAAGGAAATGTCACGTTGTTGATTATCGGTGTGATGATCGGTTACGTGGCAAACGCCGTGATCGGTGTACTTAAATTCTTTAGCGTCGAGGAGGATATCCGTGCATACGTGATTTGGGGATTGGGTAGTTTCGCCCGTGTTTCCGGTAATCAGATGACGTTGTTCGTGCTTCTCAAGACCATGAACTTGATGCTTCTTGGGGATAGCTACGCACGCAATTTGGGACTTAATATCAAGCGGGCCCGTTTGTTGGTTATCACCTCGGCCGGGGTCCTTACGGCGATTGTCACGGCTTATTGCGGACCTATTATCTTCTTGGGGCTAGCCGTTCCGCATTTATGCCGGGCCATATTTCAAACTTCCGACCATCGGATTTTAATGCCTGCGGTCTTATTCGCAGGTGCGGCGTTGGCGTTGATCTGTAATTTGATCGCCCGTATGCCGGGGTTCGAGGGAGCGTTACCTGTCAACTCGGTAACCGCTTTAGTAGGTGCTCCTGTAGTGGCCTCGGTATTATTTAGAAAACGAAAGAATGAATTGAACGAGTAAGATGAAACAAGATACGATTCATATTAACGGACTTTCGATCGGTTACCATTCTAAGAGTAGTACAAAACTGGTAGCTAAAGGTATACACTCTACGATCTATAGTGGTGAATTAACCTGTTTGCTGGGTGCTAACGGGGTGGGGAAGTCTACTTTATTGCGCACGTTATCGGCTTTCCAACCTAAATTAGATGGGGAAATATTGGTCCTAGGAAAAGATATAGATGCTTATTCCGATAAGGAATTGAGCACCACGATCGGTGTCGTGCTGACCGATAAATGTGAGATCCGGAATATGTTGGTACGGGAATTGGTCGGGATGGGACGTAGCCCGTATACCGGCTTCTGGGGTAAGTTGAGCAAGGATGATAAGCGGATCGTGGAAGAATCCATCGCCCTTGTCCGCATTGAGGAACTAGCATCCCGCATGGTCCATACCTTATCGGATGGAGAACGCCAGAAAGTGATGATCGCTAAGGCGCTCGCTCAGGAGACTCCGGTTATTTACTTGGATGAACCTACCGCATTCCTTGATTTTCCCAGCAAGGTAGAGATTATGCAATTACTCCATCATCTAACCCGGAAAACGAATAAGACGATATTTATGTCCACTCACGATTTGGAGCTGGCTCTCCAGATATCGGATAAGATATGGTTAATGGACAAAGCAAATGGTATCTCTACCGGTACCCCCGAGGATTTGGCATTGAGTGGTCATTTAAGCAATTTCTTCGCCCGGAAAGGGATTGTTTTCGATAAGGATACCGGGTTATTCCGTATAGATAATCAATTCTCCCGACAGATCCGCCTCGTTGGACATGGCCAGAAATACGCTATGGTGCGTAAAGCGCTCCAGCGAAACGAAATTTTGGCGAATCGGGAAGTGGAATCGAATATCTGGATTGAGACTGGCGATTTAAAGACCACCCACTTTATCATCCATGAGACTTCCGGCGGTACCTATATCACCCAAACGATAGAAGAATTACTTGCCTATTTTGATACTGAAAAATCATAACTATGAAATTTTCAATTCATAACTATGTTTTTCTTCATTCATAGTTATGAATTTTTTCCATTCAAATCCATTGTTTTAAAGTAAGCTAGCTTCGTCGGCTTTCCTGTAATTGCTTGAAAGATACATACAACTTTAATTCCACCATTCCTGTCACTTCTACGGCTGTGTGGAGTACAGGTGTTGGTTCAAGAAAATGGTTGGGGTTACACCTAATGAATATAGACAAAATCGAAACAATTAGACATTTAATTCAACGTCATGTAACAATATGAAGTTTGCATGTATGGATCTTTACACGGTTCTTCCGTCGGGAATCGTGCTAGCTCGTGCGTGCCTTTCCGGACAGTAAGTCCTAAATGTTAAATGAGTAGTGAGATGTAAAGAGACAAACGGTAAAAAAAACGATAATGTAAAATGAATCGAAAAATAGAAGTGATTGAGAATAAAGAAGTAGGTAGAAAAAAAATGTCTCTTTCTTACGCAGAAAGAGACAACTTTCAGAATGACGGATAAATATCCGT
>ERZ827528.3887-NODE-3887-length-11640-cov-2.956409_pt1 | contig 11640 bp, 8 predicted proteins | sample MGYA00519768_ERZ827528 | MGnify/ENA primary metagenome ERZ827528 (study PRJEB31778, sample SAMEA3449343) | human gut metagenome | biome: human gut; feature: human-associated habitat; material: faeces | place: United Kingdom | collected 2010/2012 ...
CGCATCGAGGACGCCCTGAACGCCACCCGCGCGGCCGTTGAGGAAGGCATCGTGGCCGGCGGCGGCAGCGCCTACGTCATGGCCTCCAAGGCCGCGGCCAAGCTCGCCCGCAGCCTGAGCGGCGACGAGAAGACCGGCGCCGACATCGTTGCCAAGGCCCTGCTGGCCCCCATCTGCCAGATAGCCGCCAACGCCGGCGTCGAGGGCGCGGTCATCCTGGAGAAGGTCTCCGCTTCCCGCAGCGCCACCTTCGGCTACGACGCCGCCAACGACAAGTTCGGCGACATGATAGCCATGGGCATCGTGGACCCGACCAAGGTCTGCCGCAGCGCCATCGAGAACAGCGCCAGCGTCTCCGCCATGGTCCTCACCACCGAGAGCCTGGTCACGGACATCCCTGAGAAGGCCCCCGCGGCCCCTGCTGCTCCCGACATGGGCGGCATGTACTAAGCAATCGCCTGAATCTATTGGGACGCAAGCAATTGCCGGAGGTGCAGCCGTGGATTTACGATAAACTTACGACAATTGCAAAGGAAAAGCGCCTGATATGTATGAACGCTGCTGTCTGTGATTTGCAGACAGCGGCGTTTTGTTTTGTTTCTCTCTCCTGCGAAAAAAGTCTTTGTCCTCTACCTGTCGGAGAAAGATCAAAAATGTTGTGATGGGTCTTGATTTATTTTAAGAGTATGTTAGTATGTAAACATACATACTAAATGCAAAGGAGGTGGGCGTATGAATCATCGGCAGAAAACAGCATTTGGTGAATATCTGGTCGGAGAGATCAAAAAGGCAGAAATGTCGCAGGAAGAGTTTTATACCGCAGTCGGCATTAAAAAACCGTACTTCTACGATCTGCTGACAGCCACGCCTCCTCCAACCGCGCTTCAGGATAAGATTGCAGCTGTACTGGATAAAAAGACTGGTATCGATGATATCCGGCGTAAACGACTATACGATCTGGCAGCAGAAGGCCGCAGCGAGATCCCAGCAGACATAGCAAAGCTCATTAAAGACAATCCGGCAAAACTGGACATGATACGCAAAACACTGAACGAGCTGCTTGCGGCGGAAGGATAAGGAGATGGAGATATGGCAGCATTAAATGAACTGATTCAAAAAATAGAGAATCCGGAGCTGCGGGCACAGATCCAGGCAGCGGCAGATAAACTGGTAAAGCAGAAAAAGTTTGGCCTTGTGTTTGAGGAACACCTTCCGGAGTGTACGCCCCTCTATGACGTTCCGGTCAGAAAGGGCCTAAAGGTATCGCTTCGCGGTGGAAAAGCCAATGAAACTTATACTGTTTTGAAAATTGAAAACGAGCATGCTCTCTGCCTGCCGAGGAATGGGAATGAAGCGGTGGAATTTCCTGTTGCTGACCTCGTGACAACGGCAGAGCTGGGCGACCCAATCTATCCCTGCCTCCAGATGCTGGACGACGTATGTAATGCGCCGGACAGCGATCTTTGGCACACTCTGATTGAAGCAGATAACTACCACGCCCTGCAGCTTCTGGAATATCTGTATGCGGGAAAAGTGGATTGTATCTATATCGATCCTCCCTACAATACGGGTGCAAAGGATTGGAAATATAACAATGACTATGTAGATGGCAACGATGAATACCGTCACAGCAAATGGCTTTCCATGATGCAGAAGCGGTTGGAGATTGCAAAGCGGCTGCTGAATCCAAATGATTCCGTGCTGATTGTCACCATTGATGAGAAAGAGTATTTGCATTTGGGATGTCTACTGGAAGAAATGTTTCCAAACGCAAGAATGCAAATGATAAGCGATGCAATCAATCCAAAAGGCGTTGCTCGTAGCGGGTTTAGACGAAATGATGAATATATCTTCGTTCTAATGCTTGGAGCCAAGGTCCCAGCACGCATTCCCCTTGATTCTGAATGGTCAACATCAGCACTTGTTTCATCAGAACAAACAAATAAAACTCAAATAATGAAGCCAGAGTGGACTTCTATGATGCGAAGAGGCAGCCATTCCAGCAGAAAGGAAAGGCCAGGACTATACTACCCAGTTTATGTTTCTAACAAAACTAAAACCATTGAATTTATAGGTATACCGTTGCCACTGAATCAGCATAAGGCAGATGAAATTGACGGGCTCATTCAAGTGCTGCCGATTCGCAGCAACGGAGATGAGGGCTGTTGGCAAGTTGGACCTGATGAACTAAGAAATCGAATTAACCAAGGGCGAGTGCGGTTAGGACGAAAAACGAACTATGGATATGTCATAAATTATTTGCCTGACGGAGCGTACAAAAAGCTATTGTCTGATGATTGGAGCATCGATGGCAGGCAAACCGACGGATCGATTGTCGCACACTATATTGGCAATAATTCAAATTCTGAAATGGTCGCCCCAACACAATGGAAAATTTCTACTCACAATGCCTCTGAATATGGGTCGTCACTAATTCAAAAGATATTATGCAGTAAACGGTTTGCCTTTCCCAAGTCACTGTATTCTGAAGTCGATGCCATTCGCTTCTTTGTTGCTGACAAGCCTAACGCCCTTATCGTCGACTTTTTTGCCGGTTCTGGTACTACCCTTCACGCTGTCAATCTTCTCAATGCCGAGGATGGCGGGCATCGGCGCTGCATTATGGTCACAAACAACGAGATCAGCGCAGACGAGCGCAAGGGTTTTGAGGCCCGCGGCATCAAGCAGGGTGATCCAGAATGGGAAAGCCGTGGGATTGCCCACTATGTCACTTGGCCGCGCACTGTATGCAGCATTGAGGGGCACGATGTGAACGGTAATCCGTTGAAAGGAAATTACATCACTACTGGCGAGCAGGAAATGCCAATGTCAGATGGCTTCAAAGCAAACGCAGTCTTCTTCAAACTTGGATTTCTGGACAAGACCAGGGTCTCTCTCGGCATGCAGTTCAGAGAACTGCTCTCTCTCCTATGGATGAAAGCGGGCTCCATTGGGAAATGTCCCACCATTGATGCAGACGTACCAGATATGCTCATTCTGCCGGAAAATAAAATGGCAATCCTCAATGACGAAAACCGATTTGGAGCATTTACAGAAAAACTGGTGCAGCACCCCGAAATAGAGGTCATATATCTGGTGACCGATTATGAATCCAGCTTTGTTTCCATGACACAGGCGCTGGAGGGCAAAACAACGTATCAGTTGTACCGGGATTATCTGGACAACTTTAGAATCAACGCAGGGAGGAACAGCAGATGAAAGTAAATTTAATATCCTTTCAGGATAAAGCTGTGAAGGATCTGCGTGTGGATATTGCCGATGCGCTGGACAATTATAGACGCAGGAAGAAAACACAGGTCGTTTCCCTGCAGGCCCCCACCGGAGCCGGAAAGACGATTATTGCTGCTGGACTGATCGAGGATATTTACTTCGGATCAACGCTTGCAGATGGGACTACGTTTGACGAGCAGCCGGAGGCAATTTTCGTTTGGTTGTCGGATTCTCCAGAGCTGAATGCGCAGTCCAAGCAAAAAATTGAGTTGAAAACTAGTAAACTGCGCTTTGGCCAGTGCGTCACCATAGCAGAAGATTCTTTTGATATGGAGATGCTGGAAGATGGTCATGTCTACTTTCTGAATACTCAAAAAATCAGCAGAAACGGCAAACTGACGCAGCACTCTGATGACCGGCAATACACGATTTGGGAAACCCTTGATAATACCATTCAAAACAAAGCGGACAGACTGTACTTTATTATCGATGAAGCGCACCGCGGTGCCAAGAGCAAGCGGGAAGCCGGTACCGACACCACGATCATGCAGCGGTTTATCAAAGGGTACGAATATACCGAAAACGGCATCAAGCGAAAGATGCACGCTATGCCGGTAATCCTGGGTATCAGCGCAACTTCGGATCGATTCAACACCTTGGTCGGCAACACCACTAACGTTGGACTCCAAAAGTATGTAATTACAGCAGACGATGTGCGCAGCTCGGGCCTTCTCAAGGATCGGATTGTCATTACTTACCCGGAAGATCCGGAAAAAAACAACGATATTGTACTTCTGGAAGCTGCTGTGGAAGAATGGCTGAAGAAATGCAAGCGCTGGTATCAGTACACGTCTGAGCAGCACTATGCCAATGTAGATCCGGTGCTTGTGGTTCAGGTGTGCCAAGGGCATAACGGCGCGTTGTCTGACACCAACTTGGAAGATGTGCTTGCAAAAATCGAAGAAAAGGTCGGTACACCATTCAAACATGGAGAAGTAGCCCATTGCTTTGGATAAGGGACGACTTTGGAACTGAATGGATTGAGCATCCCCCATGTTAAGGCGTCCGAAATCGTGGACGATCACAAGATTAAAGTGGTTTTCTTTAAGGAGGCACTTTCCACAGGGTGGGATTGTCCCAGAGCCGAAACCATGATGTCCTTTGCGGTGAGAAACGACCCGACTTATATCGCGCAGCTCCTTGGAAGAATGGTGCGGACACCGCTGCAGATGCGGGTCATGCGCGATGAGTTCCTAAATGACGTGAAGCTGTATCTCCCACATTTCAACAAGGATACCGTTAAAAAAGTCGTGGAAGAACTTCAAAGCAATGAGGGCGGCGAAATTCCGACAGAAATTAACGGCGAATCATTGGAAGAACCTACCTATGTCACTTGGACAGTACACACTCCCCGACATGCCCGCCAGGTGGAACCCGATCCGAATCAGATTGATCTGTTTGATCATATGCCGGGAAATTCCGTTGCGGCAACGACACCTGCAGATACTCCTGTAGCCGAAACTGCGCCGCCGCAGGCTCCTGCCGCTTCGAACAGCACCGGCACAGGTGCGCCGGAGTATATTCCTCCAAAATCAGTGACTGCTCCGGTGCCTTCCGGTGGCCAGCAATCTGCGCCCACTATTCCAACGGAACATATTTTACAGGGTAAGCAGCTTGAAATGATTCCGGAGTTTGACCGGGTAGAGATTATCGATTTTATCAACGCCAAAGGGTATTTGAACTATCTTGTTCGACAGGATCGGATCAATGACTACCTGAAATCGCTTCTGGATCTTGCAACGTTGCTGACGCACAATGTTATCTATCAAAATGCCCGTGACGAAGTGATTGATGATATTGTGGGGCTCATTCGTTCCTATATCGAAGAACTGCATCGTACAGGGCGTTATGATGCGCTGGCAGACCAGGTGCTGCAATTCAAACTTTCTGTGCAGGTGTTTGACCCATTTGGTAAGGCGCTACAGGAAAACTATTTTAATGATTTCACCCTGATGTCAGAAACTGATCTTGACAGACAGGTGCGCAATGCAGATGCGCGGCTTGGCAGATACGGGTTCCCCAATATCTATGGCAGCAGATACTTTGACGAAGAGAACCCGAATGCACACAAAATCGATTGTGTCCTTTTCGCTGCGGATGAATCGTGCAGGGCAAAGCTCGGTGAATACGCAAAGAACAAGTTGCGGGAATTTTCCGGAAAATACCGCGTGGCGGTTGCAAACAAGTCAGATGCTTGCAAGAGAAAATACCGTGAAATCATGGCAGATAGTGCCGTTGTCAGCGAACAGATCTTTGCGATTCCAGAAAATATCTATGTGAAGGAAGACCCTGACGGTAAGGAATATGAAAATCATCTCCTCGCTGCTCCAGATACAGGTATTGCTAGAATTAAGCTGAATGGTTGGGAAGCCGACTTGATTGATGAGGAAGCCCGCAGATCAGATTTTGTTTGCTGGCTGCGCAATCCGGCCAAAGTTTCTTGGGCGCTGTGCTTGCCATATGACATCAACAATGAGAAAAAATCCTTTTATCCTGATTTTTTGATTGTACGCAGCGATCCGGCAGTTGATTATGTTGTGGATATCTTGGAACCCCATGGCAACCAATATGCCGATAATCTGCCGAAGGCAAAAGCACTGGCAGCATATGCAAAGGCAGAAGAACGTATTGGCAGAATCCAACTAATCCATAAAATCACGGGTGCGGGCAACAAGAGTCGATTTGTCCGTCTGGATCTCACTGATATATCTGTGCGTGACAAAGTGCTTCACGCAGTATCTAATGAGGAGTTAGATCATATTTTTGAAACAGATGGATCATTTGAATGAAGCGAAGCACAATCTTTTTTAAGCGCGACCGGATTTGTAGAGACACAATATATAGAATATATGTAGAAAATAATTCAATATGTAGTTGATTTCTGCGCATATCTATGATACCCTATCTTTGCCAACGTCTAATGGCATAACTGTGAATGAGCAACAACAGCAAGACCCACTTATTAGAGCGCCGCTTTTACGGCACAACGAGGACGCCGTCCTATGGGCGGCATGAAAAACCACGAGTTGGGCGGTAACGCCCGAACAATCCCACATGCAGGCGGGAAAAGTTTGCTGCACTTGCCAACCCGGTACCCTGCGGGAACAACGACCCAGCGCAGTCCAAAACTGCGCCAATGAATTTCTTTCGTGAACGGGCTTTGCGCCGGAGGTGGATAATGTAATTATTCACCAACAGCGTTTCACGGGAGGAGGTGGCAGCTATGGCATATTCTATTTCTCACCATAGCAAACTGAACGCAAACAATCAGCAGACCACCTCCGGCAATAGGCCCACATAGGCAATTTATAACCAGGGGAAACCGCTTTGGCTTACAGGAAGCCGAAGCAAAGCCCCGGTTATAAAAGGAACGAACAATCTGCCCTGGCAAGGCAGATCCAGGCAGACCTCCAAAAACTCGGCATGACACAAAAGGAACTGGCAACCGCAAGCGGTATGCCGGAGGCCAGATTGAGCCGGATTTTGCGGAGTGGAAAAGTACGGCTGACAGAACAGGACATTAACCAGTTAGCCCTTGGCCTTAGAAAGACAACGGCAGAACGGGATAACCTGCGGTATCTCGCATGGCCCGAACTGTACGAGATTGACAAGGCGTTAAAGCGGCGTGACGGGTGTGTGTTCCTGGTAAACTGTGAACTGGCCGAACAGGGACTTCCCTTATTGGGAAGCAATTTTGAAGAATGACAGAAAACCGCCGTCCCAGGCAGCAAGTGGGACGGCGGTAAATTTTTTTGTCTGAATTTCACCAGTGAAATTTTCAAGGGATTTTCTGCGGTATGATAAGGCCACACAAGGACTTGTGACCTTATCACCAGGGCGGCGGACAGGCCAGTTGCCGCCCACAATATCATGGAGGAAATTGCTATGAAAATTACTGACCTTATCATTGACTCTAAGAGCCTGGGGAGCAAGCTGTGGCTGGTGGAGGTATCCCCGGCCTATGAGTACCAGAACAACAGGCGGACGGATACCGTCCTCGGCTACCGCTATACGGTGGCCCTGCCGGAAAAGGGCCTGGACAAAATCAATGTACGCATTGACGGTGAAAAGCGTATGGACACCCCGGACGGCTATGTGGAAGTGCGCTTTGACGGCCTGGAGGTATTTATCTACTGGAGCCAGAGCCAGCCCCAGGTGGGGGCCAGGGCTGCGGACATCCATCTGGTGAATCCGAAAGCCTGATGACCTGGACGGCGCTGGAGAGGCCAGCCGGGATAAGGACAGTCCTCTCAAGGGAATGGCCCCCGGCGGCAGCGCCAGCGCCGCCCTCCCATAAGGGTCAGTATTACCCCTTATGGGAAACTTGTAGCATGTAGCAATACAAGGGAGGCTTTACATGGGCAGCAATAGCCAATCCCGAAAATGGGCGCTGGTGATCAACAATCCATCAGAGGCCGGATTAGGCCATAGCGCCATCAAGGAAATCTTACAGAGGTTTTCCCCGGCCTATTACTGCATGGCCGATGAAACAGCGTCAACGGGGACATATCACACGCACTTGTTTTTCTATGCTCCATCGCCTGTGCGCTTTGCCACCATCAAAAATCGTTTTCCCACGGCTCATATAGAAAAGGCATATGGGACAGCACAGGAAAACCGGGCATACATCCGCAAGGAGGGCCGATGGGCGGATACCGACAAGGCGGAAACCTCGGTGCCTGGGACATTCGAGGAATGGGGCAAGGCTCCACCGGAACGGGCAGAGAAACACCCGGAGATGTTCCGGCTCGTCCAGAATATCCGGGACGGCCTGACCACCACGGAAATCATTGACGATAATCCCGCCATGGCCTTTCGTGTCCGTGATATTGACCTGCTGCGGCAGACCTTGACGGCGGAAAAGTACGCCGTGGAGAATAGGCCCTTGCAGGTGTCCTACCTCTACGGGGCCAGCGGTGCGGGAAAGACAAGGAGCATTTACAGCACCCATGACCCCAGGAGTATTTACCGGGTGACAAACTACCGGGCCACAAGGGGCATTTCCTTTGACGGCTACCACGGGCAGGATGTGCTTGTATTCGAGGAGTTCAGCAGTCAAATTCCCATTGAAGATATGCTCAACTATCTGGACATTTATCCCCTGTCCCTCCCGGCCCGGTACAATGACAAAACGGCCTGTTACACAAAAGTATATATCACATCTAACTCGCCGCTGGAAAATCAATATTGGGTGGAACAGCAGGCGAGGCCGGAAACCTGGCGGGCATTTCTCCGCCGTATCCATACTGTGGTGGAGTACCTCCCGGACGGCTCCACGATCATCCACAAGAAAGGGGGCTTTCCCTATGACAAGAAGTGATAAAGACACGATTCACAAGCGGACGGAGAACCGCCGCCTACTCCAACGCATGAAAACGGGGCTTGAGGTGGTAACGCATACTCCTTACAAGGGCGTGCTGCTGGGAGCCTATCTGGTAGGCGCTGCGCTGGTCTGGCTGTTTCGGGCATACCTGTTCAGTCTGGATTCCTATGGTATGTTTTCCCCTGTTCTGGAAGCGGCTATCAATCTTTTGATTTCCCTCTATGCTGTGGGCGGCCTCCTGGCTTTCCTGGCGTTCCTGGGAACGCCCCAGGGCAGCAAAGCGGCAAAGGAGGGTTTGCAGAAAGTTGGCCTTGTCAACCATGCAGGGGAGGCCCCCGCCCTCATAGCCAAACGGCAGGACGGGAATAATCCCAGGCTGACGATCTGGGAGTTTGACCCCTGCGGGATACCGCTGGGCGAGTGGGAGGACAAACGGGCCAGGATTGAAACGGCGCTGGATATTACCATAGCGAAAATGACCTGGGCGGAGGGGCGAAAACTCATTCGTGTCTATGCTGTCCCGGCAAAAAGTGACTTCCCGGCCCTGCTCCCCTGGAATGACAAATACCTGTCCCCAGAAAGTTTTGTCCTGGTGCTGGGAGAAAGCCTCACGGGGCCGGTGACGGTCAACCTTGCAAATATCCCCCATATCCTGCTGGGCGGCTCCACGGGCAGCGGAAAGAGTGTGCTGCTGAAGCTGCTGCTTATGCAGTCGCTCCTCAAGGGGGCGGAGGTCTACATAGCCGATTTCAAGGGCGGCGTGGACTTTCCCAAGGTCTGGCACAACAAATGCCGGATGTGCTTTACCGAGGAAGATTTGCTCTATACCCTGGGTCAGCTTGTGACGGTGTTGGAATACCGCAAGGGACGGCTGGCAGAAACCGGGTGTAAAGATCTGGATACCTATAACGAGATCACAGGAGAAAGTCTCCCTCGGATCGTGTTCGCCTGCGACGAAGTAGCAGAGATGCTGGACAAAACAGGCCGCAGCAAAGAAAGTAAGGAAGTGCTGGCCCAGATTGAAAACAAGCTAGCGACACTATCCCGCCTGGGACGGGCCTTTGGCATCCACCTGATCCTCGCCACGCAGCGTCCGGATGCTAACATCCTTCCTGGTCAAATCAAGAACAACCTGGATTTCCGGGTATGCGGCAGGGCGGACAATGTACTCTCTCAAATCATTCTGGACAATACCAGCGCCGCCGATCAGATTTCCAAAGATGCAAGAGGTCGTTTCATTACCGGGGATGGTACTGTGTTCCAGGCTTACTTGCTGGACGAAAAGCAGCTGTGAGGTGATTGCTATGGCGCACGAAATTCCTATTTGGCAGAAAGCCAATCTTACGTTGGAGGAAGCCGCTGCCTACTATAACATTGGCATCAATAAACTGAGGCAGATGACCGATACCAAGGAGTGCGAGAAATATGTGCTTTGGGTGGGAAATCGCCGCCTGATAAAACGGAAACCATTTGAGGCATATCTCCAAAGTGAATATTCCATTTAAATGGCAAAAAGCGCCCGGATATGCTATGATAATTGTATCATACATATCGGGCGCTTTTCCGGAAAGGAGTGTGCATTGTGGCGGGAAAGCGCAAAGATAGAAATGGCCGGGTACTGAAAACAGGTGAAAATCAACGTAAAAATGGCACCTATGATTATCGTTATACAGATAGTTACGGAAAAGTGCGGTGTGTTTACGCTAAGACATTAGAAGATCTTAGGAAGAAGGAAGCCACGATCCAACGGGACCTTGCTGATGGCATCGACTATGCTGCTGGTGAAATTTCGGTCTCTGATTTGGTAGACCGCTATATGAGCCTGAAGCGAGACATTGGACATAATACGAAGCGGGCCTACGGAACTGTCATTAACCGGATCAAGGAATCTGTGTTTGGGCAGATGAGGGTGCGCAATGTAAAGCTGTCTGATGCCAAACGTTTCTACATTGATCTGCACGATACCGGAAGCAAACGCAACACGATCTCTATCTACCATAGTGTACTACGGCCCACCTTCGAAATGGCTGTCGATGATGACATGATTCGCAAAAATCCGTTCAAATTTAAGGTGGCCGATATTATTCCGGATGATGCGGTGAAAAGAACGGCTCTCACCAAGCAGCAACAGGAAAATTATCTCCGTTTTATTCAGGAGAATGGACAGGATAATTACTACGACGATATTGTGATCCTGATAGGCACCGGGTTGCGGGTCAGTGAGTTGTACGGCCTTACCAAGAAAGACGTGGACTTCAAAAAGCGGCTCATCTTCATTGACCACCAGCTCTGCCGGACGGCGGAAAAGCCTTACTTTGTAAAATCACCTAAGACCAGCAGCGGTGTCCGGTGCATCCCTATGAGTGATGTGGTTTACATGGCGTTAAAGCGTGTTGTGGCAAACCGGCAGTCTCCAACAGTAGAACTCCTGGTGGATGGGTACAGCGGCTTTCTCTTCCTGGATAAATCCGGGATGCCAAAGGTTGCTATGCACTTGGAAAACTATATGCGGGGAATGCAGAAAAAGATGGAGCGGATCTACGGAAAAGCCTTTCCGCGTGTAACTCCCCATGTACTGCGCCATACCTTCTGTACCAATATGCAGCGAGCCGGGATCGATGTGAAAAGCTTGCAATATCTGATGGGCCACTCCAATGTCAGTGTGACCTTAGATGTCTATACGCATGTTGACTTTCATGCGGTTCAAGAGGCATTTGGCAGGGCGGTCTCCAATCTATAGTCATCTTTGCTTTTTGCAAAAAATACCCGGCTGGCTTACCATAAAACTTACCATTTTCAGCGGGTAAGATATGTAGACTATGGTAGAGAATATCGGAAAGAAATGATAGAATATAACCCATATCCCTTCTTTTCTCTACTTATCTCGTATAGAAAGCCGTAATTCCCCGAGGGCGGCATGTATTGATAAGAGACACGGTTTTGGGAGCCGGTGCCGCTGGCACCGGCTCCCCTTTTGTTTTGAACGGAGGCAGGCATGGAAAACGTTGAGATAAGGCGGGCCGTCC
>ERZ827528.3897-NODE-3897-length-11605-cov-4.874719_pt1 | contig 11605 bp, 11 predicted proteins | sample MGYA00519768_ERZ827528 | MGnify/ENA primary metagenome ERZ827528 (study PRJEB31778, sample SAMEA3449343) | human gut metagenome | biome: human gut; feature: human-associated habitat; material: faeces | place: United Kingdom | collected 2010/2012 ...
AAAAGGGGGGAATTACTATGGAAATTTTGAAAAAATCTTTATTTAAGCATATGGAAATTGAAAAAACACTACAAACTCAAGTAGGTGAAATATTAGAAGAAATAAGATTTAATAAAGATATAGGGGTAAAAAAATATAATTTATTGTTTGATAAAAATCCTAGGGAAAACTTTAGAGTAACTAGGGATGAAATTGTAAAAGCATATAAGCAAGTAGATGTGAAATTTATAGAGGATTTAAAGATTGCAGCAAAAAATATAGAAGAATTTGCAAAAGCTCAAAAAAATAGTTTTAATAATGAGTTTGAAAAAGATATATATCCAGGAGTTACTTTAGGGCAAAAGCATATTCCTATAGAATCAGCATTAGCTTATGTTCCGGGAGGAAGTTATCCTTTATTTTCTACAGCTTTAATGCTTATAATACCAGCAAAAATTGCTGGAGTAAAAAGAATTTGTGCCTGTTCACCAGCGATGAAAGATAGTGAATACATAAATCCGAAAACTTTAGTAGCCATGGATATAGCAGGTGCAGATGAAATATATGCTGTGGGAGGAGTTCAAGCTATAGGGGCTTTTGCTTATGGAACAGATAGCATAAAACCTGTAGATATAATAGTTGGACCAGGAAACAAATATGTAACTGAAGCTAAAAGACAGTGTTATGGAAAAGTTGGAATAGATTTTGTAGCAGGACCTAGTGAAGTTTTAATAATTGCAGATGAAAGTGCGAATCCTTCTTATATAGCAGCAGATGTATTAGCACAGTGTGAACATGACTATAATGCTAGGGGTATTTTGATTACAACAGATAAAACTTTGGCAAAGGAAGTAAATAAGAAAGTAAATGAAATTTTAGTAGATCTTCCAACTAAGGATATAGCGTCTTTATCATGGAATAATAATGGTGAAATTATATTAGTAGATAATTTGCAAGAGGCAGTTAAGCTTAGTAATAAATATGCACCAGAGCACTTGGAGTTAAATGTAAAAAATACTGACGAAATTATTGATAAATTAACTAATTACGGTTCTTTATTTATAGGTCAATATTCAGCAGAAGTATTTGGCGATTATGTATCTGGTACAAATCATACTTTACCTACACTTAGAGCATCCAGATATACAGGAGGAGTGTGGGTTGGAACATTTATAAAAACATGTACAACGCAAAGATTAAGTAAAGGAGCAGTAGATTTATTGGCTCCTGTGGCTTATGATTTGGCAATGGATGAAGGACTTTATGCTCATGCAAATGCAGCAAAAGTAAGAATGAATCAAGAAAATGGTGGAGTAAATGAATAATTTATTATGGGAAGAAATAGTTAAATTTCATGATCACGAGTGTACAGGTATAGCTATAGGATTTAAAGCGTGTGAAGTTATCAAAAGCAAAATAAATATAGATGAAAATATTGTTTGCATAAGTGAAAATAATTCTTCTCCCATCGATGAAGTAAAGTATAGATTCAATTTTTATTATAAGAAAGGAAATCTAATATTAAGAGAAGATAAAGGTTTAGCTTATAATTTATAGAAAAGTTTTTATTAAAAGTAAGATGAAATAGATTCTTCCCACCATGAAAAGGACATTACAAAATTTGAAGTTATATCACTATTTATAGGTATAACTTCAAACAAATAACTAAAACCTGATGAAATTACTATACTGCCATTTTCATTTAAATTATATGAATTATAAGAAGGTACTATTAAATTTTGACCATAAACTCCATAAATTTTATCCAATTCATTGCCAAAGAAAATTTTTCCCTGAGGTATAGTTCCAGAGGAGTTTGAATTACTTATACAGAAAAAGTTGGAACTTTCAATTTTGCCTACAATGTCTTCAACACAATAATAAATTTTAATAATAAGTGGACTGTGGGAGTGATTTGTTATTATACTGTTTTTAACATAAATATTAATTTTAGATTTAATAGGGTTAGATAATAAAAAATAAGCATATTCAAAAGTACTATTACCACCACAATACATATCATCACTAACTCCATTGAATAATGAAAAGTTTTTACTTTGTATATATCCATTAGAAATATCAGATACATGCTTAAATTCAAAGGGAGAGGTTAAGTTTTCTTTGGCACTTGTAAATCTAGATTTATTTATATATTGATTTTGATTTATTTTCATTTTATCACTCCTCAAATTACATTAATCCCTTATAAATTTATATGATAAAAAAACAGATAAATTTAACTTAATATATCCAGAATTAAAAGAAGAATATATCAATTCTTTAGCAGAGGACAAGTATGGTAATATATGGGCTGGTACTGAAAATGGGTTATATAAGATAAATGTTGGCACCAATGTTATTGAGAGATTTGAAAGTACTGATGATGTAAATACCATAAGTGAAAATTATATTTATAAGGTTTATTATGATGGAGATAAGCACATATGGATAGGAACTTATGATAATGGATTTTGTAAATTAAATATTGAAAATAATAAAGTAACTAGATATTTACAAACTAGAGAGGATGGCACAATAAGAGGAGCCTTTGTGAAGAATTTTTTGAAAGATAGTAAAGGAAATATGTGGATATGTACTGATGAAGGTGTAGTATTATTTGAGGTAGATAAAAATATATTTACATGGTATGAAAACAAGGTTCATGATCCTCACAGTTTAATAGATAATAACACATTTTCTATTTTAGAAGATTATAGTGGATTAATTTGGATTGGTACATATTCAGGAGTAAGTACTTTTGACCCATATAATAGCATAGAACATTATAAAAATGATCCTTTTAATAAAAATAGTATAAATGAAAAGGCTGTATCAGGAATTTATGAAGATGATGATGGATTGCTTTGGATAGGGACATCTTCCAGTGGTGTAAATATTTTAAATAAAGATAGAGATGTTATAGAATTATTAACCACTGCTAATGGTCTAAGTAATAATAGAATAACAGATATAGTTGGAGCTGGAGATTATATATTTATAGGTACTTATAATGGCTTAAATGTTGTAAATAGAATAACTGGTGAAATAGAGATTTATGATGAGGAAAATGGATTATACAATAATATAGTGAAAAAGTTATTTTATGATGATTTAGGATACTTATATATAGGTAGTGCTTCAGGATTAGATGCTTTAAACTTAAATGATAAATCATTAATAAATTTAAATTATATTTTAGAGGACATTGGAATTAGTAGTAAAAATATTAGTGCAATATATAAGGACTCAAAGGGAAATTTTTGGCTTGGAACTTTTGTAGATAATGGACTTATTAAGATTGATGCAGATACAGGTATTATAAATGTATTCAAAAACAAGGAGAATGATAGTTTAAGTTTATCCGATAATACTATAAGGTGTATAGGAGAAAATTCAAAAGGTGAGATTTGGATTGGGACAAGCTTTGGATTAAATAGGTATAATGAAAAAGATGATACATTTACTTCATATACTACTAAAGATGGCTTAGCCAATAATACAATTTATGGTATATTATTTGATGATAAAGATAATCCATGGGTAAGTACAAATTTAGGTATAGCTAAAATTAATATAGATACTAATGTCATAAATAATTTAAATATAACAGATGGTTTGCAAAGTAATGAGTTTAATGGCAATTCATATTTTAAAACAAAGAAAGGTGAATTTATTTTTGGAGGAATTAATGGTTTTAATTTATTTATTCCTGATGAAGTTGTAATTAAAGGCCCAAACTTAAATATTGTTTTTGATGATTTTGAAGTTAATGGAAGTAGTAGAAAGAGTATAAATAATCAAGTCTTTAAGTTTTCAGAAAATAATATAAGAGTGAGTTTTTTCCTTCCACATTATAAAAGTATGAGAAATATACAGTATTATTATACTTTAAATGAGGAAGAAGAAGGTTGGATACCTCTTAGAAATAATTATGTTAATTTAGCTAATTTAGCACCAGGAAATTATGAATTAAAGGTAACAGCAAGGTCAGCAGATGGAAGTTACAGTGATACTCAGATAGCTCGATTCAAAATTAACCCACAAGTTTGGAAGAGTAAGGAAGCAATTTTAGTTTATATTATTATTATTATATTTTTTATTATAAATAATAGAGTTAAAATAAAAAAATTAGATAAGATGGTTATGGAGAGAACTAAGCAATTACGTAATGAAATGGAAAAGAATACTGGATTACTTAACAAAGTTATAGATTTAGAAAGAAAAAAGAATAGTTATTTTGTAAATCTATCACATGAATTAAGAACTCCTTTAAATGTAATATATTCAACACAACAGCTTATTATAGAATTGAATAAGAAAGGTATATTAAAGGAAAGACTTGATAACTATATGGATATTATAGGACGTAATAGCAAGCGATTATTGAATATGATTAATGATATAATAGATACCTCAAAGATGGAAAGCGGATGTTATCATTTAAATATTACAGAAACGAATATTGTTTATTTAGTGGAAGAAAGTGTATTAACACTAAAAGACTATATAGAAGGAAGAGGGGTTAATCTTATAGTAGATCCTGAAATGGAGGAAAAAACTATTAATTGTGACAATGATGCAATAGAGCGATGTATAATTAATCTTGTAAGTAATGCAGCAAAATTTACCGAAGCAGGAGATAGTATAACTGTAAGGATAATAGAAGAAAAATCTCAAGTTAAAATTGAGGTTATTGATACAGGTATTGGTATTGCAGAGGAATATCATGAGACAATATTTAATAGATTTAATCAAATTGTAGATAATAATTCAGAAAAAAATGGCGGAAGTGGATTAGGACTAACTATAACAAGACAAATAATTGAACTACATAAGGGTAAAATATATGTAGAGAGTAAAATAGGAGAAGGTAGCAAGTTTACTATAATATTGCCTGATAATTTTTAACAATTATATTTTTAAATATGAACAAATATTTAAAGTATGTTCATATTTTTAGACTAATTAGTATAAAAATATGAAAAGGCATATTTTTAAAGCATAATTAAACATAATGGACATAAAAAAGAAAATTTGTCCTAATATGAAGTTTGAAGAGTTTATCTAAAAATTATAATATATATAAATAAAAAGGATGACGGAAACATCATTATATAACTTAAGATAAGAAAGGGGTAAAAAAGTGAAGAACATTTTAAAAATTTACAAAGAAGATATGAAGAAAATTTTTACTAATTATGCAGCATTAATAGTATTTATAGCACTTTCTATATTACCTTCTTTGTATGCATGGTTCAATATTAAAGCGTGTTGGGATCCATATGGAAAGGAAGCAACTAGCCAAATAAAAATAGGAGTAGTAAACGAACTAGGCGATATTCTTTATAGAAGTACATGTGAGACAGATGTAAAAGGTGGATTTAATAAAATTATTGCAGACATTAAATTTGCAATTGAAAATATAATAAACGAAAATTATATAGAACATGGGCAAATTAAATCTATAGGATTTGGAATACCTGGTTATATAGACAAACATGGTAAGGCGAATTGTGTAAATTTAAATTGGAAAAAAGTTGACTTTATTTATATACGTAAGGTATATCTATATGGTTAGATATAAATTTTATCAAAGCAGTATAGAAAAAGATTGATTAGTTTGGAAGTACAAAAGATACAGACACATCAGTTGTTCTTACGTTGGGAACTGGAGTAGGTGGAGCAATTATTATAAATGGAAGACCTTTTAGTGGTGTTCATGGTGTTGGCTCTGAAATAGGGCATATGATTATTGGAGATGGATGGTATAAATGCAACTGTGGAAATGAAGGTTGCTTTGAAAGTTACTGCTCAGCTACAGCAATTATAAAATATGCTCAAAAACTTCTGGAAGAAGGATATAAAAGTTCAATACTAGCTATGTGTGAAAATAATTTATCTAATATAAATGCAAAGATGATTTTTGATGCATATGCACAAAATGACGAAGTAGCAATATTAGTTATAAATAGATTCAAAAGCTATCTAGCTAAAGGAATAGCAAATATAGTAAATACTCTAGATCCAGGAATAATCGCAATAGGTGGAGGCGTATCTAAATCAGAAGATATTATCTTAGATGGATTAAAAGAGATGGTAAGGGGGCATCTTGTTTATAAAGAAGAGGAGTTTGCAGATATTGTAATAGCTACTTTAGGCAATGATGCTGGAATAATTGGAGCTGCAATATTAGGGCAATAAAATAAAAATAAGTCCGAGTTATTTTATAATTTCTCGGACTTACTTTATATTAAAATAAAATTTTCTATCTAAATCCAAAGAATCCATAGTTAAATCTATTAAAATTTCTTCAATTGCAGTTAGAGTAGCAACTATGAAAATCATAAATATATTTAAACCCATAGTAGGTACGAATCTAAATAAAATAACAAAAATCATAATCAGGTATACTATCCAATTTTGCCCCAAGTTTACTTGTTACATTAAATTTTCGGGCGATAAACCCATCTAATACATCTAAAATTCCGCAAATTATATAAATAATAATTTTTTAGGATTTAAATAAATTAAAAATAGGGAAAAAATATTCTAAATGATGAGAGAATATTAGGGATAAATTTCATAAAATCACATCTTTCTAAAATTAAATTATATCTATAAGTATAGCAATATCAACCGTTTTATTCATTTATTATAAAAAATAAAAATAAATTAGGAAAAAGTGATTGACAGATTAAGACAGACTTACTATAATTTAAATCAAGATAATGATAATTAATATCAAATATAAATAATTCACAATAAAGATTAATAATCAAGGGAAGGTGGAAATTTAAAATGAGTAAAATAGCAGTAGTATATTGGAGTGGAACAGGAAACACAGAAGCAATGGCTAATTTAATAGCTGACGGAATAAAAGAAGCAGGCGCTGAAGTTGAAGTAGCTACAAGTGATTGCTTTGGAATAGATGATGTAGATAATTATGAAAAAATAGTATTAGGTTGCCCATCAATGGGAGATGAAGAATTAGAGGATTCAGAATTTGAACCAATGTATTCATCAATAAAACCAAAATTAAATGGTAAAAAAGTAGCATTATTCGGATCTTATGGATGGGGTGAATGTGACTGGATGAGAGATTGGGAATCTGATGCAAAAGATGCTGGAGCAGTTTTAATATCAGATGAAGGATTAACAGTTAATGAAACTCCAGAAGGAGAAGCATGCGATGCTTGTAAAGAATATGGTAAAAAAATAGCACAAGCTTAATAAATAAAAATCCCCAAAACTTATTCATAAAAAGAGAGTATATGTAAAGATAGAAGATATTTTTAATACACATAGTATTTTATAGAATACGATTAATAAATGTTTAATACGCAAATATAGTTTATATTGTTTTAAAACCGAAAGTAAAAAATAAAAATGTTCAAAATGTAAAACTTAAGAGAGATGTAAGCCATATCAAGGGAGGATAAATAATTTATACCTCCCTTTTCCCGTGTTTAAAATTTTTATTGACATATTTTTACAAAAGGACTACTATCAAATTAGAATAGAATATATGTCTTCGGGGCAGGGTGAAATTCCCTACCGGCGGTAAAGCCCGCGAGCTATGAGAATAGTTGATTTGGTGAAATTCCAAAGCCGACAGTATAGTCTGGATGAGAGAAGAATGTTTAAGAATTTAGGTAATATTGAGCTCGGAGATTTTTTCTTCGAGCTTTTTTAATTTTTAATCCGGAGATATAAGAAATTTGGAGGCATAATAAATGGCAAAGTATTATATTGGATTTGATTGTGGCACACAAAGTGCTAAAACAGCACTATATAGAGATGACATGGTTTGTATGGCAAAAACACAAATAGCAACTAATCTAAAGTGTCCAAAACCAGAATGGCTTGAAATGGATGTAGATGATTACTTAAAGGGAGTAATTGATGGTATAAAATATTGTATTGAAACTAGTAGCATAAATCCTAATGATATAAGGGCTATTTGCGGAGATGGTGTTATTTGTGGAATTGTAGGGGTGGATAAGGATTTGAATCCTATAACTCCATACATAAATTATCTAGATTCGAGAACAAAAGAAGACGCGAAATGGCTTAATGAAAATGTGGAAGATATTTGGGCAAGTGAAAGTGGAAATGCATATGTCGACTCATTTTATCCACCCTTATTTGCGCGCTGGTTTTTAAAAAATGTAGAGGGATTTAAAGAAAATGGTGCAAAACTTTTGAATAACGGTCCATATGTTTTGGCAAAATTAGCAGGGTTAAAGGCTGATGATGCATTTATAGATTGGGCAACTATTTCAGGTTGGGCACTTGGTTATGATGTAATAAATAAAAAATGGTCAGAAAGACAAATGGAGCTTTTAGAAATACCGATGAATATGCTACCTAAAATCGTTAAACCATGGGATATAGTAGGAAAATTATGCGATGAAATGGCAGAAAAACTGGGTATACCATCTGGAATTCCGATTGTAGCAGGGGCAGGTGACACAATGCAATCAAATATCGCTTGCGGAATAATGGAACCGAATATGGCGTCTGATGTTGCAGGGACTTGTGCGATGTTCACAGTTACAACCGATGGTATAAATGAAAAATTAAGTACAAAGGATTCAGGTTTGATTTTCTGTAGCGGAACTCTTCCAGATACTTATTTTTACTGGGGTTATATAAGAACAGGAGGCTTATCACTAAGATGGTTTAGAGATAATGTTTGCGACAAAGTAGATGACTCAAAATACTACGATGAGTTGCAAGAAAGGGCACAAAAAGTTAAACCTGGTTGCGATGGAGTTTTATTCCTTCCATATTTGCAAGGAGGTTCTGTTGGAATTGAAAATGCAAGTGGTGCATTTTTAAATTTAACAACTAATACTGATCAAGGAATAATGTGGCGTGCTGTACTTGAGGCAATAGGTTACGATTATATTTATGTAGCTGATATGTATAGAGCAGCAGGCTGTAATTTAGATAAAATAATCGTTACAGAAGGCGGAAGTAAGAGCAGTTTATGGAATCAAATCAAGGCCGACATGCTTGGAAGCGAAGTAGTCACATTGCAAAATGTTGAAGGAGCTGTGCTTTCCGATGCAATACTAGCAGCCTATGCAGTTGGTGATATAGATGACTTAAAAAAGGCACTTTTAGATGTTGTAAAAGTAAAAAGGGTCTATACTCCAAATGAGGAAAATACTAAGTTTTATAGAAGAATGTTTGGAATTCAACAACAGATAATAAGAAATGATATGAAGAGTGTATTTACTCAACTAGAAAGAATGAGAAATTTATAAAATATAATATAAAAATAAAAATGGATTCTATATTTCAATGTGTAGAGTCCTTTTTAAATTAAAAATACACCTAAATGGAAAAATTATGAATAAATTTGATTGACACTTATTCAACAAAGTACTACTATCATATTGTGAGAAATTAAATAAGGTAATTTAGGGGGCAAAATGAGGGTATCAAAAGATCCAGAAATAAGAAAACAAGAGATTATAGATGTAGCTATGCAAGTTTTTGCAGAAAAGGGCTACGAGACAACAACTATGAAAGATATTGCAAAGGCAGCTGATGTGGTACCTGGTTTGTGCTATCACTATTTTAAAAATAAGCATGAATTATACGAAACTGCTGTAACTCAATATGCGAGAGAATGTAGCGAACCATTTGTAATACTGTTTAACAGAACAGATTTATCTTTAGATGAAATAACAACTAAATTAGAGAAAGTTATAAAACAAGGGGAAGAAAACTACAAGTATAAAAAATTCTTTGATAAGTCAGGTAATGAAATTTTCAATAAGCAACTTGAATTTTATATGGGAAAAGAAATGGAGAAATCTATGAAAAAATATATTCAACATAGGATAGATAAAGATGAATTTGAAATAGATGATACTGATTTATTTACGAAATTTTTTATAGGTGGTCAAATGGCAGTTATGAACTGTAATAAAAAAGATATTGATGAAAAAATAGAATTTTTAAGAGGAATGCTAAATAAATTTGAAAAATAGATTTAAAAGAGTAGCCTATAATAGGCTACTTATTTTTTTGTAAAAAATTTTAAATATAGGTTGACAACTATACTTGTCATAGCATATTATTAATTATGACAATAATAGTTGTCATAATGACAAATAAAATAGTCAGGAGGAAGTTATATGCCGTTATATAATCGTTTAAAAGAATATAGAGCAAAAATCAAAGTGAATCAGACAGAAATGGGAAATTTAGTCGGTGTATCGAGACAAACAATTAGTCAAATTGAACGTGGAGATTATTCTCCATCAGTGACATTAGCGCTAAAGATAGCGAAGGTTTTAAATGTAAGTGTAGAGGAAATTTTCAGTTATGAGGAGGATGAGGTAAATGAGTAGTAATCGTGTAGAGGAAATTAAAAAAGAGGATAAGAAGGCTTTTAAAAGTTTTGCTATTATGATGGTTATATCAGCTATGATAGGAGCTATAATAGGAGGAGGATCTATATATTTACAAGAAAATCTAGGAGATAACTTATCAGAATTTCTTGTAAATAGACTTATGATGATTACTCCTTATGCGAGTTTAGTGTTATCTATACTAGTAATAATAGTGAGTGTTGTTATTTATAAAAACTCAAGAAAAAATTTAAAATTATGGAATCAATCAGATGAACAAGAGGAAATGATAGATAATATAGAAGAAAAATTGTCATACGTATTGTTATTTACATCAGTGAATTTAATATTAGGATTCTTCTTCTTTGGAGCAGGAATGGCATTATTATCAGAAGACTCATATACAAAAGTAATTTTATTTTTAGTTGGATTCATAGTATGTGTAGTATCAACTATATTAATCCAAAATAAAGTTGTTAACCTAGAAAAAGAAATAAATCCTTTTTTAAATGGTAGCGTATATGATTTTAAATTTAGTCAAAAATGGCTTGATAGCTGTGATGAGGCAATCAAATTAAATGTATACAAAAGTTCTTTTAAAGCATATAAATCTATTACAAATACATGCCTAATACTTTGGATAGTATGTGTGTTAGGATATAATTTCTTTGATTTTGGAATTATGCCACTAGTAATGGTTACAATTATATGGTTAGTTCAGACAATAGCTTACTGTATAGAGTCAATAAAATGCTCAAAAAATAAGATAAATTAGAATGAAAACTTAATATAATTAAAACAGGAAAGTAGGAGTAAATCAATTGGTATACTTCTACTTTTTTTGTAGTACATAGGAAATGATGTTAATTATTGTTACATGTGCGTTAAAAATAGAATTTAGAAAATCCTTATGGAGTTATTAGAAAATAAGAATTAAAAAATAAATAAGTTTTTTACAAATATTGTATTATAATATTTTTAGAACACAGTATATATGTGAATCAAAAACAAGGGGGATAACACAATGATACTAGATATTAATAAAATTGAAGAAAAAGCATTGGCAAATTTTAAAGGTGGAGAAAAGGCATTAAATGCAAGAATGCATGTAGACGAAAATAATAAAATAATCTTCGGAAGATTAGAACCAGGGGCATCAATAGGTGAACATACTCATGAAACTAATAGTGAAATAATATTTTTCACATCTGGTAAAGGTAAAGTAATATATGATGGAAAAGAAGAAAGAGTAGAAGCTG
>ERZ827528.3898-NODE-3898-length-11604-cov-2.725777_pt1 | contig 11604 bp, 8 predicted proteins | sample MGYA00519768_ERZ827528 | MGnify/ENA primary metagenome ERZ827528 (study PRJEB31778, sample SAMEA3449343) | human gut metagenome | biome: human gut; feature: human-associated habitat; material: faeces | place: United Kingdom | collected 2010/2012 ...
AGCCATGGATAATGCGGCGGCTATTCCAGTGATGCTTCCGGTCAACGCTATTAATTTAGAGTCGCTCAAGGCAAGGGTAAAGCCTGCTAAAGCACCTGTAAATTCTACTAAAGCGTCATTTAGCCCCAGTACGACAGAACCCATATATTCCAACCGTTCCTCATTGATCAAGGCGATCAACCTCTGCTCATGCTCATCCTCGTCACGTGCGATTTGTTGCAAATCCGGATACTCATCATAAGAGGCGTAATCATTCTTGGCGCTTTCCTCGCTACCTTCCATTAGCTTAATGGCGAAAGTAATCCCCAAGATACGTGCCAACCAGTAGTATTTGGTGACGCGTAATTTATTCGGGGAGATCTCTTGCCCCGTATACTTTTTCAGGATCGTATAATGTCCTTTCTCGTCATTCGCTATCTGTAGTAATACTTCCTTGTTGCTTGGATCTTTCTCGATAGCGGCGAGTTGCGTATAGAGAAGGCTCTCCGTGATTTCATTTTGTTGAAATCGAAGGAGAGCCTTTCTTGTTTTCTCGTTTATGTTCATCTTCTATCGTTACATTCTTTCCGGAACCTCGATGCCTAATAAATCCATACCGGATTTCACGATCTTAGCTACATTGGCGGATAAGACTAAACGGAAGTTCTTCAATTCCGGATTCTCTTCGCGAAGGATGGAGAAATCGTGATAGAATTGATTGTATTCCTTTACCAGATCATAAATATAGTTGGCGACACAGGCCGGGCTGTATAGCTTACCTGCCTCTTTCACGATCTCCGCATAATCGGCGATCATTTGGATCAGGTTCTCTTCTTTCTCGGAAATGGCGAAAGTAAGCGGTAATTGCTCCGGTAATACGATGCCCTGTTCCGCCGCTTTGCGCAATACGGAACGGATACGGGCGTAGGTATATTGGATGAATGGTCCCGTATTTCCGTTGAAGTCGATAGACTCTTTCGGATTGAACGTCATATTCTTGCGAGGGTCTACCTTTAATATGAAATATTTCAAGGAGCCAAGACCTACGATACGGGCGATATTCTCAGCCTCTTCCGGAGTCATCTCGTCCAATTTCCCTAATTCTTGGGAAATCTCACGTGCGGTACTGATCATCTCGGCCATCAAATCATCGGCATCTACGACCGTTCCCTCACGGCTCTTCATCTTACCTTCCGGTAGCTCTACCATTCCGTAGGAGAAGTGGACCAATCCCTTGCCAAACTCGAAGCCTAACTTATCCAATAAGATCGATAATACTTGGAAGTGATAATTCTGCTCGTTCCCTACCACATAGATCATCTTATTGATCGGGTAATCATCGAAGCGCAGCTTGGCGGTACCGATATCCTGCGTCATATAGACGGAAGTTCCATCCGCACGAAGCAATAATTTCTCATCCAGCCCGTCTTTCGTCAGATCAGCCCATACGGAGCCGTCTTCACGGCGATAGAAAATCCCTTTCTCTAGGCCTTCCATCACCTTACCTTTTCCTTCCAGATAGGTTTGAGACTCGTAATAAATCTTATCGAAATCTACGCCCATCATCTTATAGGTCTCGTTGAACCCGGCGTATACCCAATTATTCATCATTTCCCAAAGCGCCCGCACCTCTTTGTCTCCGGCTTCCCATTTACGAAGCATCTCACGGGCTTCCGCCATCAAGGTGGATTGAGCCTCGGCTTCTTCCTTGGTAAGGCCTTTCGCTTCTAACGCATGGGTTTCCTCTTTTAATTTGTTGCTGAATAATACGTAAAAGTCACCGATCAGATGGTCACCCTTCTTTCCGGTAGACTCTGGGGTAGCTCCATTTCCCCATTTCTGCCAAGCCAACATGGATTTACAGATATGGATACCACGATCGTTTACGATATTCGTCTTTACGATCTGGTTACCGTTCGCTTTCATGATCTTCGATAAGCTGTATCCTAATAAGTTATTGCGGACATGGCCCAAGTGAAGCGGTTTATTTGTATTGGGAGAGGAATATTCGATCATGACCAAAGGCGACTGCTCGGTAACCGGAGTGATACCGTAAGTGGGCTGCTCATTGATCGAGTTTAGTAAATCGATCCAGCAAGAGCAAGCGACCGTTAGGTTAAGGAATCCTTTGATTACATTAAATTCAGCTACCGCTGGCTCGTTTCTCAACAAGTACTCACCGATTTCCTGAGCGGTCTGCTCCGGAGATTTCTTCGACATGCGAAGGAATGGGAATACGACTAGGGTCAAGTGCCCCTTGAATTCTTTTTTCGTTTTTTGTAACTGCACTTGGCTAGCGGTGACATCCGCTCCGTACAGCTCTTTGATGCCGGCTATGATAGCCCCGGTAATCTGTTGTTCGATAACCATATTCGTCTAACTATAATTCGGATTTTATTTGTACGCGAAGGTACACAAAAAAAGGATACAATTTGCATCGTATCCTTCTTCTATAGAGAATAATGGTGTTTCTTATTTGATTAGCTCGTTCAATTCAGCACCAGCCTTGAACTTCACGGCCTTGCGAGCTGCGATTTCAATGGTTTCTTTAGTTTTCGGGTTAACACCTTTACGAGCGGCCTTCTCTGATACGGAGAATGAACCGAAGCCAAGTAGAGCGACTTTACCGCCTTCTTTTAATTCGTTAGAAACTGTGTCAACAAAAGCTTCTACTGCCTTTTTAGCATCCACTTTGCTGAGACCTGATTTTTCAGCGACTGCACTAATAAATTCTGATTTGTTCATGATGGTTTGACTGTTAATATATTAAACAAAACTATGATAACCGATAGACGGCTCCAAATGTAGTTTTATTTTGAAATATCACAAAAGAAAAACCTACTTTTTTTACCGATTTACATATGTTTTAGTATTATTATGGGCAAAAACGGCTAAAATATATTTACCTTTGCCGCTAAATTAACGTAGTATATGATGAATCAGACAAATTCGGGGTTCTTGAATAGTATCCCGCCGGTAACGAAAAATCTTATCATTATAAACTTGCTATTTTGGGTAGCCAGCCTTGCACTGCCGAAAGTCGGCATCGATTTAGTGGATTTATTAGGGCTTCACGTCCCGGGTGCTACCGACTTCAAGGCTTATCAGATCGTTTCTTATATGTTCATGCACGATACCCATTCGTTTGCGCATGTGTTTTTTAATATGTTCGCCGTTTATATGTTCGGCCGGGTATTGGAGAACGTATGGGGCCCCAAACGTTTCTTGATTTTTTACTTCGTGACGGGTATAGGCGCCGGTTTGGTACAAGAGGTGGTATGGTTCTTTAATTTGCGGGATGTGATCTTCGCTAGCCAAGACATGATAAACTTGAATGGAGCCCAGATTATCAGCAAGAGTGAGTTCTTGAATTATTTCGTGACTATTGGCGCTTCGGGTGCCGTATTCGGAATCTTGTTGGCATTCGCGATGATCTTCCCGAATGTTCCTTTGTACTTGATGTTCATACCGATTCCGATTAAAGCCAAATATTTCGTAATATTTTATGGTCTTGCCGAACTATTTATGGGTGTGGCTAGTTTTGGTGGCGATACGGTAGCGCATTTCGCTCATTTGGGGGGTATGTTATTCGGTTATTTCCTAATTCGTTATTGGAAAAAGAAAGATGCAGACAATGGACGGTATTTTTACTAATTTGAAGCGTATGTTTCAGTCGGGTAATATCCTGTCGAAACTGATATATATAAATGTAGGCTTGTTTATCTTGATACGTTTGGCCAGCGTATTGTTTATGCTCTTTAATGTGCAAGGGGTGCCTTTCTTGCAGTATTTGCAGTTACCGGCTTCTCCGGAACTTTTGCTCTTCCGTCCGTGGACGTTGTTTACTTATATGTTCACTCATTTTGACTTCTTGCATATCTTGTTCAATATGCTTTGGTTGTATTGGTTCGGGGGATTGTTCTTGAATTTCTTCAGTGAGAGGCAGTTGGGAGGCTTGTATATATTGGGAGGTCTTGCCGGTGCGGTATTGTTTGTCCTTGCTTATAATATTTTCCCTTATTTCCAGAACGTGGCTTCTTTTAGCTATTTGATGGGGGCTTCGGCATCTGTTATGGCGATCGTTTTCGCCGTGTCGTTTTACCGGAAGGATTTGGAGATTAATTTATTCTTGATCGGAAGGATCAAATTAATTTATTTGGCTATCTTTACGCTGGTGATCGATTTGTTGGCGATGACTTCTGATAATGCGGGAGGACATATCGCCCATATCGGCGGGGCTTTGTTTGGTATGTGGTTCGCTTCCCGTATTCGTAATGGAAAGGACTTGACCGCTCCAATGAATCGGTTGATCGACTGGTTCGTGAATTTGGGCAAACGGAAACCGAAGATGCGTGTGACTTATAAACGTAACGAGACGGATTATGAGTATAACGCACGCAAACATCAGGAGTCGGTGGAGCTGGATACTATACTGGATAAATTGAAACGTTCCGGTTATGAGAGCCTTTCCGCTGAAGAGAAAAAGCGACTTTTCGACGCCAGTAAGAAATAACAGATACTTATGAAAACTCTACGGATTTTTCTTCAATTCTTATTCGTCGTAGCGAATGTGGTGGCTGTCGTATTGTTGATAGTCTCGGCTTATTCGGATCGGGTGTCTCCTGAGACGAGTATGACGTTATCTTATCTGGGATTAGCCTTTCCAGTCTTATGTGTAGTCAATCTTTGCTTTATTATCTATTGGCTGTTCTTATGGGAATGGAAATTCTTATTGATCGGCATATTCTCCTTCTTGTTATGTTGGGGTCCCGTAAAACGCTATTTTCCGTTTCACTCGCATAAGGATGTTCCTCGGGAAGAGGTACTAAAGGTGCTGACTTATAATGTGATGGCTTTTGGGTACAAGAATCATACGAAGATAGCTCCGAACAAGATTATCCAATATATCGCTAACTCGGATGCGGATATTGTTTGTTTGCAGGAATATGCCACGGCTAAATCAGAGAAGAGCCTTACTGCCTCTAAGATCTATGATGCGTTGAGCATGTATCCTTATCGTTCCGTATTTTATCAAAGCTCCACGAAATTCCAGAGTTTCGGCATCGCTGTGTTCTCCAAATATCCGCTGTCGAATTCCCGGATGGTGAAATACGATTCGGATTATAACGGCTCTTCCGTACATGAAGTGAACATCAAGGGAAAGAAGTTGACCTTGATTAATAACCATTTGGAATCGTTTAAACTGACGATGGAGGATCGGACCCGTTATTCATCCCTTATAAAGAGCTTTAGCTCGGATGGGTTGGACGATTTGAAAGGAGCGTTCGAGCAAAAGCTAGGACCTGCTTTCCGGATTCGGGCTAAGCAAGCGGAAGCGGTATCAGAAGAGATTAAGAACGCTAAAGGAGATTATGTCTTGGTATGCGGTGACTTTAATGATACGCCTATTTCTTATGCGCACCGTACGATCCAAGGGGATTTGACGGATGCCTTTGCCGAGTCTGGCCGGGGAATGGGTATTACCTATAATCAAAATTTCTTCTGGTTCCGTATCGATAATATCCTGCATTCCCCGAACATGACCTCTATGAATTGTTCCGTGGATAAGGTCGCTTATTCAGACCACTACCCGTTATGGTGTTATCTGAAACTTGAATAAAAGGGTTTCATCACTCGGATTCTGCGTTCTGCGCAGCGTCAAATACGTCGGCGAACAAGTTCTCGACAAAGAAGAAGGTAGCGTTACAGAATAGCTTAGGATCTTTGATCAGCGCTATCGTATTGCTATCCCCATTATTGGCGATCACATCTTCCGCTTTATAGGTCTTGTACTTTTTATCGTTTAGCGGATCGTATTGATATACGATATCGCTCGCCTCGATCGTGTATCGGTTGTCGAAGCAGGTGATACGCATTTTATATTTAATGATAGTCTTGTCTGTATCATTCAACAATAATTCAACCTTAGAGCTTACGAAGATGGTCCCTTTGTTCTTGTTCGAGTTTACGTTGGATAAGAAGACATCTTTTCCATAAGATTTCTTAGCCCATGCGTTAATAGCGTTGAATATTTCTAGTTTAGAGGTATTCTCGATCTCTACATCATCACTATAGCATACCTTCCCGTTTTTCATGGGGGCGCATTCGTCTACCTCGCCTTTATGCCCCTGCGCCATGACTAGCACAGGGAACATCATATATATTATTAATAGAATCTTTTTCATAAATGCAACTCTCTTTATCGTTATTTGATCCATACATTCGTAATCTCGCCGATTAACATCGTTTGCTGTCCTTCGGAGGTCTCGCCTTGTTTACGGCACTCGATAATAATCCATGGCGCATCGGCAGATGTGCCGGGCTTGGAGAAGGATAATCGATATACGTCGTTATTGCCAATCGCTTTATAAGCAGGACTATCTTTGGATATGGAGATTGTACTGATCGTTTTACCGAACATATTGCCTATGCCTTTCCATTCAATGTTTGCGTCGGTCGTATTTCCTTTTACGGCTTTGATCTGTAAAGCGTTGTCCGGTAACATTTGGAGGATCGTGCTAGGTATTTTGTCCGCTTGGAACGCTACGAAACCTTCCATCGGTGCCACAGGTCGTGTTTCCCGTTGCGGAGCGGATACTGGTTCTACCGGTGCAGCTGTCAGCAACTGTGCGCCTAATGCGTTGGCTGCGCTATCGAACGTCTTATCCGCGAAGTCAATCGTGGCCTTACGGAACTTACCGCTGATACGGTTCAATTTCGTCTTGCTCTTATTCAAGGCATACTCGTCCGTGATCCATTCCTCGGCTAGGTATTTCTCCGGCTCGTTCTGGTAAGACACGTTATATTCATCTCGTATGCCCGCAAGTTGCAGGGTACAAGCATGTTCCTTGCATTCAATGATAATACGGTATTTCATCATCGCCCGATCGAGGGATAAGGCTGTGCTGGAGAATACTATATATTCTTCCCCGATAATGGCGATCTCGCCTTTTGCCTCATTTTGATAAGCTACTCTACTTTCCTTTGTGTTAAAATTTTCTTGTCCCCATTTTAATAGTTGTTGGTAGATTTGTGCCTTGCTTAAAGAGGGGGCATTAATCTCTCGGGTAAAAACGACTTTACCGTCTGCAACCGGAACGGCCCCTGCCAGATAGTGTTGATCCTCTTGCGCGAATAGCAGGGCGGGGATAAATAACAGAGCGAATAATAACTGTTTCATGGTATATTTTCCTTATTATTTTAGCCCCAAAGATATACATTTGCGTTTGAAATAAACTATGAGCGTGACAAATAATTATACTAATTGCTCTTTATCAAAGAAAAAAAGTCTATATTTGCACCCTGTGAAAAAACGAATATAAATAATGTAATAACATAAACCTAAGATTCAGATGCAAAACAAAGGATTTGTAAAGGTCTTCGCGGTGTTACTTACGCTTGTCTGTTTGTTCTATTTGTCGTTCTCGTTCGTGACGCAACATTACAACAGTAAAGCCGCTGAGTATGCGGGTGGAGATCCTGCGAAAGAGAGTGCTTATTTAGACTCACTATCTACTCAGAAGGTATGGTTAGGCTATACGCTTAAGCAATGCCGTGAAATGGAAATTAGTTTAGGTCTTGACTTAAAGGGCGGTATGAACGTTGTCCTTGAGTTGAACGTGGCGGATGTAATCCGTTCGTTGTCTAACAACAACCAAGACGAGAATTTCAACAAGGCGTTGGATTTAGCTTATGCGCATCAAGCGACTAGCCAAAAAGATTTCATCGACCTTTTCGCTGAGGAGTATAAGAAGTTGGATAGCGGCGCCCGTCTTTCCGCTATTTTCAGTACATTCGAGTTAAAAGATAAAATCACGCCCCAGAGTTCAGATGCTCAGGTTGTTTCTGTTTTGAAACAAGAGTTGCAGAGTGCGATTGATAACTCATTCAACGTACTGCGTACTCGTATCGACCGTTTCGGTGTGGTTTCTCCGAACATCCAACGTTTGGAGACAGCGGGTCGTATCTTGGTTGAGTTGCCGGGTGTGAAAGAACCGGAACGTGTTCGTAAGTTGCTTCAAGGTAGCGCTAACTTGGAATTCTGGGAAACTTATAAGTTACCGGAAATCTATCAACAATTGGTTGCCGCTGATAATGTATTGGCTACTATCCTAAGTAAGGAGGCTTCCGCTGATTCTGTAGCTACCGATAATGTTAAGAAAATCGCTGATGCCGCTGATGCGAATGTAAGTGAGGCCGATTCTTTGTTGGCTGAGCTTGGTCAAGATAAAAAAGATACGGAAGCTAATCAAAGCATGGAAGAGTTCGCTAAGCAACATCCATTATTTGCTTTATTGCAGATTAGCCAGTACAACGGTCAGTTGTCTCCGGGTTCGACGGTAGGTATCGCTCAAGCAAAAGATATGGAGAAGATCAGCGAATACCTGAACATGAAACAAGTGAAAGAGGTATTGCCTCGTAACTTGGCTTTAAAATGGGGTGTAAAGGCGATCGATGATAAAGAGCAGTTCTTTGAGTTATATGCCTTGAAGGTAACGAACCGTGACGGAAGTCCCGCTTTAGGTGGTGACGTAGTAACAGATGCTAACGCTGACTTTATGCAACAAGCCGGTCGTTCGGAGCAAATGGTTAACATGGTTATGAACGCCGAAGGCTCTAAGGCTTGGGCTCGTTTGACGAAAGAGAATATCGGTCGCCAGATCGCTATCGTTTTGGATGAGATGGTTTATTCCGCTCCGAACGTAAACGATGAGATTACGGGAGGTCGTTCACAGATCACCGGTCATTTTACACCGGAAGAGGCGAAGGACTTAGCGAACGTATTGAAATCTGGTAAGATGGCCGCTTCCGTACAGATTGTTCAGGAAGATGTGGTTGGTCCGTCTTTGGGACAAGAGGCTATCAATGCCGGTGTGATTTCTTTCGTGTTGGCATTGGTGCTGTTGATGATCTATATGTGCGCATTCTATGGATTGGTACCGGGATTGATCGCCGATGGTGCTTTGGTATTGAACATTTTCTTCACGATGGGTATCCTTGCTTCTTTCCAAGCCGTTCTTACCTTGCCGGGTATTGCCGGTATGGTGTTGACGCTAGGTATGGCAGTCGATGCTAACGTATTGATCTATGAGCGTACGAAAGAGGAACTTCGTGCCGGTAAGTCTTTAGGAAAGGCGATCGCCGACGGTTACAGCAATGCGTTCTCCGCTATCTTCGACTCAAACTTGACATCTATCATTACCGGTATCGTATTGTTCTATTTCGGTACGGGTCCTATCCGTGGTTTCGCTACGACGATGATCATCGGTTTGTTCGCTTCCTTCCTTACAGCCGTGTTCTTGACTCGTATCGTTTATGAGGCATTGTTAGCGAAAGATAAATTGAAGAACGTGACATTCACGACTTCTATTACGAAAGACTTGTTGACAAACCCGAAGATCAATTTCTTGGGTGCTCGCAAAGTCGGTTATTTAATTCCGGCGGCAATCATCGTTTTAGGTGCTATCTCTTTTATGACGATCGGTTTGAATAACGGTATCGATTTCACGGGTGGACGTAATTACGTGATCCGTTTCAATCAAGAGGTGAAGACTGACGATGTTCGTAATATGCTGGATGCTCAGTTAGACGGTTCTGTTAGTGTTATCCAGATCGGTACAGCAGATCAAGTACGTGTGTCTACCAACTATAAGATCGATGATAACGATCCTACGGTAGATCAAGAGATCGAGAATAAATTGTTTGAGGGCGTGAAGTCCTTACTTCCGGAAGGAACTACATTAGATGAGTTCACGACTACTTTCATTCAGAGTTCGCAGAAGGTGGGTCCTAGCATGGCAGACGATATCAAGAATAGCGCTATCTTAGCGGTAATCTTCGCCATGATCTGTATGGCCGCTTATATCCTGCTTCGTTTCCGTGATGTGTCATTCTCTGTTGGTGCGTTCGCCTCTGTTGCTACGACTACATTGTGTATCATTTCTTTCTATACCTTGTTATGGAAGGTTCTTCCGTTCTCAATGGAGGTAGACCAGACGTTTATCGCAGCTATCTTGACGATTATCGGTTACTCTATCAATGATACCGTGGTTGTATTCGACCGTATCCGTGAGACGATCGCTTTGTATCCGAAGCGTGATCGTTATCAAGTGATCAATGATGCGTTGAACTCTACCTTGTGTCGTACATTTAATACATCATTGACTACGTTGGTGGTTGTATTGTGTATCTTCATCTTGGGCGGTAGCACGATCCGAAGCTTTACGTTCGCTATCTTATTAGGTATCATTATCGGTACATACTCTACTTTGTTCATCGCTACTCCGATCGCTTACGAGTTGCAGAAGAAGAAGATCAATAAGAAAGCTGCTGCTGAGAAAGCAGGAAAATAATATATTTCTTTAAGGATTTTATGAAGATCCTCTATCTTTCCCGTGCCAACGGAGAGATAGAGGATTTTTTTATGTATTAATTCTTAAGGAGATAAAGTATGAATGAGAATGATTTTGTGGTGGGTGTACTTACGTATATCACCTGCCTGCGTGAGAAAAAGCGTTATTCCACGGCGAAGAGTTATCAAGATGCGTTGAGGTCGTTTAAATGTTTTTGTGGCCGGGAAGAGATTCCTTATGCGTATATTAATCGGGATACACTTTTGCGTTATCAATCTTGGCTGTTGGCCAAGGGATGTTCTCGTAACACGGTATCTACTTATATGCGCCGGATTCGTCACATCTATAATTTAGCGGTAGAGGTGGGTGAGGCTGCCTATATTCCTCATTTGTTTAAGAATGTGTTTACGGGGGTTGAGAGTAAACGTAAAAAGGCGTTGCCTTCGGAAAGCTTACGCTTGCTGATGACAAGCCCGGTGACAGATCCGCAACAGAAGAGGACCCAATCAGCCTTTTGCCTGATGTTTTTGTTTTGCGGGATGGCTTTCGTAGATTTGGCGCATTTGCGAAAGGAGGATATCAAGGAAGGGATCTTGTCTTATTATCGGAAGAAAAGCGGATCCCTTATACAGGTGGAGATCCCAGCGGAGGCACAAGGGCTGCTGAATGAGTTGGCAGCCGATACAACCGAGGATTCGCCCTATCTGTTTCCGTTTTTAGAGGGAATGAAGACCGGTGAGGATGCCTACAAGGAATATAATACCGTATTAGGAGGTTTTAACCGCAGATTGAAAATACTGTCGGAATCCATTGGCATTCATACTCGGGTTACCTCATACACGATTCGTCACTCTTTCGCCACGACCTTGAAGGAGCAAAACGTACCGATCGAGATGATCAGTGAACTGTTAGGGCATAAATCTATCAAGACTACGCAAATATACTTGAAGAGTTTCTCTTTAGAAAAGCTCTCAACCGTAAACAAACTTTGTTTCGAGAGTGTGTATAATTATGCGCCGAAAGTAGGGTGAAGAAAAGTACGCTACTTGGCGAGTAGCGTTCATTTCATGCCGCAAATGTAGTAAAAAATAACATAACACAAGCAAACATTAGGCTTTGTTTGTGTTTCAACCTTAATTCTCTTTAAATCTTCGTTCTTATTTCTGATGTATAGACATGGCAATAGAAACGAAATGGCCTCGTTATTCCCGAAATCATCACGTTATCCGAAGTAAATTCCATATAACATCATGTAGAGATGGAGCGTGCTCCG
>ERZ827528.3910-NODE-3910-length-11574-cov-3.311138_pt1 | contig 11574 bp, 9 predicted proteins | sample MGYA00519768_ERZ827528 | MGnify/ENA primary metagenome ERZ827528 (study PRJEB31778, sample SAMEA3449343) | human gut metagenome | biome: human gut; feature: human-associated habitat; material: faeces | place: United Kingdom | collected 2010/2012 ...
AGTCTAAGGTTATTCAATTGGTTTCAGTTGGATATCCGCCCGCGGAGCGCTGCAATCGCTTCGCGGGTTTCTCATTACAGGGAGGGAGCTTTCATCATAGGCAATGGGATTGGGTTCTTATCAGTAGTTTGCTTTTTGGCGGGTCTCATTCAATCGTCAGGCGGCGGTTCTCCTCATCGCGCTGTACAGTAAAGGAGACATCACGCTGCAATACCTCCAGTGCATAATCCAGCCCATCGACTTGGCGGAATTTTCCGGTATAGTTCCGTTTGAGCAGTTCCCCGTTGCGGATGACGATTTCGACATTGAAATACTGCGCCAACTTGCCGATAATCTCGCCGAACGAAGCGTCCCGGAAATAGATGATACCGTTGCGCCACAAATAGGGGTTCAAATCGGAAAATCCGGTCACTTCAAAACCCCGTTCGGTCAGAACGGCTTTCTGATGCGGGTCGAGAACGACAGAGTCACCGCTGGCACTCCGGACATGTACGCTACCCTCGATAAGCGCCGTTTCAAAACGGTATCCTGACGCATAGGCTTCAATATTGAATTTGGTACCCAGCACCTCGACATCGGCTTTCGACGTCTCGACGACAAAAGGCACCTCTTCATTACGGGAAACCTCGAAATAGCCTTCGCCGTCGAGCTGGACCGTCCGCCGGTCCGATCCGAACGAAGCCGGATAACGCATTGTAGAACCGGAATTGAGCCAGACTCGGGTGCCGTCCGACAGGGTCAGTTGGGCCCGCTGGCCTTCGGCAACCGTTATGATATTATCCAGTGCACCGGAACGGGGAGCAACAGTACTCCACATCCAGGCACCCGCAACGGCAATCAACAACACAGCGGCTGTCCGTGCAGCGTAACGTGCCCAAAGGCGTAATGACTGCGAACGCCCTTTTTTCGTTGTCTTTTCGCTCAGTATCAGCGTGTCGAACAGACGGCGTTCTGTGAAAAACGCTTTGCGAGTCTCATCCGAAGACTCCATCCACTCTTGTATGGCGAATGCTTCTTCCTGCGAAACCTCGTTTTTGAAAAAACGGTATAACAATTCTTTATCCATAATCTGATTATATAGCACCCGGGAAAGACAAATCCCTACTGAAAAAACAGTTTTTTCAGAAATTCAGAAACAAAAACGCAAAAAGGAGATAATAATCCTTCAAGGTTTCCCGCAAAGCCCGAAGAGCCCGACCGATATGGAACTCTACACCTTTCACGGTCACACCACAGAGACGAGCAATCTCCTTCTGCGGAAGATTGTCCAAACGGCTCATGTTGAAGATACGGCGGGTCTGTACGGGCAATCCGGCCAGCGTCCGTTCGACTATTTGCTGAATTTCCTGCGAAAAGAGCTGCTTGGGGTCGCAGGCCTCGAGTGAAGCAATACGTACATCCTGGTCCCATTTGGCATATGAGCGTATCCGGTCGGAAATATCCGCTGAGAGTTTTTCCCGCCGAATGTGGTTCAGGCATTTATGTTTGACGACAGTGAGAATATAGGCAGGGAGATTCTCCATGGAACGAATGTCCTCTCGATGTTCCCAATAATAGACGAACGAATCGACTACCAGATTTTCAGCCGTACCCCAATCTTTCACATATGTTGCGGCAAAACGTACGAACCGTTCCTTATGTTTGGTGAACAAGTCATTGAACAAATTTATGTCCGAAGGAGTGTGGCTCATAAAAAAAGCGAAGTTAAGGCATTGGAGCAGATAAATGTGTGTTAGACAAAGTTAAACCCAATTATTGTATTCTGCAATCTTTTATTATCGGAATGACGCAAATGTACAGAATAACATTCGTCGGATGTTCTTGCTACAATATATTGTAAGTTTTTCGATGTTGCTGTATGGCAGGTTGTTATAAGACTCCCCAAGTAACAGTAGAGTATAAAGCGAATATATGACCGATAAGTGAATGAAATGGAATTTTAACAAAATTGAATTTGCTCTTGAGACTAATTATGATTGACTTGTACTAAAAAACTTACAGCTTTTGTACTTGGTCCTGAGTGGACTTTACAGTTCTTTGACATTGTGCTAAAATAGCTTTACTAGAGAGAGTAAATCAGGTTTGACCAATATAGCTTGACAAACCAAGATTGTTGTGTTAAGTTGAGAATGTTTGACATGGTTAGCCCTCTATTTCGTGTGAATTTGATCTGTTGTAGGGATATTAAGGGGTATTAGTGAGGTTTCTATGTAAGTTTCCGGTATAGATGATTACAATGTATACAACTAAAGTTATTGGGTGCTTTTATTTTCTAAAAGAGGACGGTGGATTCTATCTCGGATTTTCAGTTCGGAAATACCTCTCGAAAAACAAAGATGAGGATTGGTACGGCTTAAAATAATATAATGGTAATTATTTTATTGTAATGGGTTGTTGTAATTTCAGATAATAATGGGAGATTCGTGATTCCTTTTGAAATTATCCGTTAACTAAGGCATAAAGCTGGCGTCTATTCGGGCGTTTGGGTATGTTCCGCCTGAAACTGCGTCGGCGTCTGGCCGAATTGTTTCTTAAAACGGATTGTGAAATATTTGGGCGAGCTGAATCCTAATTCGTAGGAAACTTCTGAAATCAGCCGTCCCCTGTCGCAGAGTAGCATCGCTGCTTTCTTGAATCGGATCATCTCAATAAATTCCCCCGGGCTGTATCCCGTAATTCCTTTAATTTTCTGAGTCAGGATTGTTTTGCTGACGTTTAGCTCACGGCATAGCATTTGGACACTGATGTTCTCCTTGTAAAGATTCCGCTCGATCGCATCGGTTGCTGCGGCTAGGAAGTTGGCATCCTTGTCGTTGGTGGTTACGGCGTCGGGACCTACGATCGAACTGCTGTACTTCCGGCGCAGCCGTTGCCTGTTTTCCAGTAAGTTGCGGCAACGAGCTTCGAGCTGGCTGATGTTGAATGGCTTGGAGATGTAGTCGTCGGCTCCCCTGTTGATGCTTTCGAGGTTATGGTCAGTCGAAGGTTGGGCCGTCAGCAGAATGATCGGAATATGGCAGGTTTCGAGGTCCTGACGCAGTTTACCGCAGAGGCTCAGCCCGTCCATTACTGGCATCACCACATCACTGATGATAATATCGGGCTGTAGTTTTTTTGCCATGCTGTATCCTTCGGCGCCGTCTGAGGCTTCGCTGATCTTGTAGCCATGTTTGAAAATGGAATGTAGCAAGGCCCGCAGTTCGGCATCGTCTTCGACGATCAACATTTTATAGCCTTTTCCCGGTGTTGAATCGGTACTGGGGAGAGTGTCGGAAGCCCGGCGCGACAGTAGTACAGGGGTGTATTCCGGTTGGGTCTGTTCGGCAGACGTCACCTTGTCATCGTTGGCATACCATTTTCTGCCCAATGGAAGAGTGACGGTGAAAAGTGCACCGCCGTTCCGGTTGTTTTGTGCCGTCAGGGTTCCGTGGTGCAGTTCAACGATACCTCTACTCAACGCCAAGCCGATTCCTGTGCCGTGGTTATGGCGGTCGCGCGAAGAGTTGGAGACATCCTGATAGAAGGGGTCGAAAATATGTGGCAGGGCCTTCTCTGAGATACCGCAGCCCGTGTCAGCGAAGGCGATTGTTACGGTATTATCCTCCCGGCGGCGATGTCTGATGCGGATGCTGATGTCGATGCGTCCGCCGTCGGGCGTGTATTTGAACGCATTGATGAGTAGGTTCGAAAAGACGCGCTGCATCTGTTTTTTATCGATGCTCGCGGTCACCGTCTCAGCAGGGAGATGCAGTTTCAGACGAATGTTGCGGTAGTTGGCATATTGAGCGAACGAATCCCGAATATCGGCGATAAATGCGCCGAGGTCCGTTTCCGAAACCGCGATGTTCGTATATCCCTGATTCTGTTTCTCGAAATCGAGCAGGTCAGAGACAATCTGTTGCATGCTTTGGGCATTCCGGTAGGTATTTTCGATGTTCTCGATTCCGCTGGCGGAGTTTCCGTGATTGCGGAAGAAGAGTTCGAGCTGTCCGATGATAAGTGTCAGCGGCGTGCGGAGTTCGTGTGAGATATTGATGAAAAAGCGCATGCGCTCCAGATTCTCGGTTTCTTTCTGCTTCAGCCGTTCGGCCAGCAGCATACGAGAGTAAACGGTGTAGAGCAGCCAGCAGAGTACCTGTTTGCGAACGGCAGAGGGCGGTAATGGATGTATGGGGATGCGGCAGGCTGTGGCGCATGCGGAGCGAGTCGCCGCGGCATTCGTAGATACGGTTTTCCGATCCGACCCACAACTGCTCCTGTTCGGCGTATAGGGCGCAGTTCAGAAAATCGATCTCCGGAGCATGGAGCCGTCGGGGATGGTTTGTGTGGATATCATAACAGAGGATGGCATCATAGGAACAGACGTAGATCCGGTCGTTGCCATTGCCGCAGATGGGGCGCATCGGCATTGGCTCTTGTTGAAAGTCGAGCGACGTACCGTTATAGCGGTAAAGCCCGTAGTTGGTATTGAGCCATATGGCTCCCAATCCGTCCTGATAGACCGAGAAGACTGAACTGTTGGAGAACGATTCGAGCCGGCTCACGCGGATAAATCGGAACGAAGCGGCCTGCAGGGCCCATGGGATCAGGCATAAAATTGGAAGCAGCAGTTTCAGATATTTGTTGGAAAAAACGGTTAAATTGACCCCTAAAAACGGAGGAAGTTGCCCCCCCCCTAAAGTTATTGAGCAAAAATGGTAAAAAGTTGTTGTCCGGAATAGGGTCTAAAAGAATATAATTTTGCCCGGATTAAACAACATTTTCAATATGTCTTTGGTTGCGTTTTTATGCGAGAACTCTTTGGAGTTCCTAACTTAGCCCGCACAAAAAGTTAAGATTGTTTAACTAATCTTAACTTTGAAAAATGGGAACACACAGACAGCATGATCGATCGTTCAAGGAACGGGCGGTAAAATTGAGTTACGAACGGGATAACATCAAGGCCTTGGCAGTTGAGTTGGGGGTCTCAACGGAGCGTATTTATAAGTGGCGCCGGGAGTATAAGGATCACGGCGAAGCGAGCTTTCAGGGTCACGGAGTGGAGCGTCTGAGCGACGAAGGCAAGCGGGTCGAGGAGTCGGAGAAAAAGTTGCGTAACACGGAGTTAGAGCTTTAGATATTAAAAAAAGCGATCGCCGGTTTCTCAAAAATAGACAGGTAATGTACGCGTTCATAGACAGCAACCGGGGACGTTACACTGTTGGGATGATGGCTCGCGGCCTGCGCATAAGTCCCCGATCATATTACAGGGTATTTACGGACGACGAGAGGCTAAACGTGACGACCATGAAAGGCTGATACAGGTGATCTACGCGAAGGCATACGGGCGCTATGGTGCTCCGAGGATCGCGGCGGACATCCGGGCCGAGGGTTATCAGATCTCTGTAAATACGGTCAGCAAGTATATGAAACGGATGAATTTACGCAGTAAGCTATCGCGCAAGTACCGGAACGTATCCTATCTTATCCGGAGTACACGCTTCGGATCTGCGCCAACCACATGGATCGCCAGTTCAACCCTGATGCGCCGGGCGAAGTATTACACATGGTTTTAGATATTTAACTTCCGTAATCGATCTCTATGACAGAAAGGTCGTCGGTTGGAGCATGAGTAATAATCTCACGGCCAAGGGCACGGCGGTCAGGGCTTATCAGATGGCCGTACGTCACCGTCGCACTACTTATGGGATGATCTTCCACTCCGACCCGGGCGTACAATACGCCTGTGAAGAGTTTCGTAATACTCTGGATAAGAATGTAGTGCAGGGTATGTCCCGCCGTGGAAACTGCTGGGATAACGCCGTGGCTGAGAGCTTCTTCAAAAGCCTTAAATGCGAACTGATATACGGAAATAGAATGTTAACCCCCGATCAGATCGAATTCGAAATCTTCGAGTATATAGAAATCTGGTATAATAAAATCAGACGCCACAAAGCGCTGGATAATATGACTATCGACGAGTTCTGGAAACCAAATGCAAAAAGTGCTTAACTTTTTGTGCAGACTAAGTTTGGAACTCCATCCTGATGAGGCCGCGGTTTTCGGATCGCTGCCCCGTCTTTTTTTGCAATCCTGCAACCGGGACGCCGTGATTTTGCATATCCGGGAATTTATGTCTATTTTTACTCGGGATTCCGGTGGGGTCCCTTTAAAATCGATCATGAAAATTCGTTTGCTGCTTTCTCTGACGCTCTTGTTGTCTGCGGCCCTTCCGGCCGGAACGCAGCCGGCCGAAAATCTCGGAAAACAACTCCGAGAGCTCGACCGGGTCATTGCCAACCGGGAGGTCTATGCGGCGCGGCGCGAAGGGCAGTTCGAGGAGATCAAATATCGGCTCGCCCACGGGAACCTTTCCTCCGAGGAACGTTTCTGCGATTACGGGCGGCTGTTCAACGAGTATCTTTCGTATCAGGTCGACACGGCCATCCATTACGCCCTGCTGAAAAAGGAGCTGGCGCTCAGGAGCGGCGACAGTCTGAAGATACTCGAAACGGACCTCAATCTCGCGCAGATCTATGCTATTGCCGGACTGAATCAGGATGCGTTCGAGATACTCAACGCCATGTCGACCCGCCGTTTCACTCCGTTCCTGCGTAGTTATTACCACAATATCTACAGCCTGCTTTACGAGAACGTCTACCAGTCGATCGACAATCCCGAACTCAAACGGCACCACTACGAACTTCTGCACGATGCCTATACGGCGTTGCTCGGATCGCAGTCGCCCGACGAGGACGGCAGCAGTTACTACTATACGAAAGCCAACCTGCTGAACCTCGAGAACCGTCATGCCGAAGCCCGCGAATGGCTGGAGACAAATGCCGAACGCATGAAAACCAATATGCGTGAAGAGGCCATCTATTACTACCTGCTGGCCGAAACCTGCATTCATGGCGGCGGGACGCGCGAAGAGGCGGAACGCTTCTATGTCCGCTCGGCCATCATCGATCTGGAGACCGGCATCAAGGAGTACATTTCACTTCACCGGCTGGCGCAGATGCTCTATGCCGACGGCGAGATCAACCGGGCCTACCGCTACTTGAAAGTGGCCCTCGAAGACGCCAACTACTGCAATTCGCAGAAACGGCTGATCAAGGTGTCGCAACTGCTGCCGATCATCGACAACGATTACCAGATTCGACGCAACCGCCAGCAGCGCAACCTCTATATCAGCCTTTCGTTTTTGGCATTGCTGGTACTGTTGCTCATCGCGGCACTGACCTATATTAATAAGCTCTACCGGAACAACCGCCGTGTGGGTTTCCGGCTGGCGGCCCTGAACAATGAGCTCAAAGAGCTGAACAGTCACTTGAGCGAGTCGAATCTCATCAAGCAAACCTATATCGTGCGGTATATGGATTTCTGCCTGAGCTATATCGACCAGATGGATTCGCGCCTCAAGCGCATCTCACGCCTGCTCGACGGCAACAACCGCGATGCCCTGCGCAAGGCGCTGGACCCGGCGGCGTTCGCCCGCGAGAACCTCGAGCTGTTCTACAACAATTTCGACATCACCTTTCTGAAACTCTTTCCTTCGTTCGTGGAGGAATACAACAAGTTGCTGAAGCCCTCCGAGCGCATCGTGCTGAAGGCTCCCGACGTCCTCACCACCGAACTGCGCATTTATGCGCTTATCCGGCTGGGGATCACCGACAGCGTGCAAATCGCACAGTTCCTCCATTGTTCGCTCTCGACGGTCTACAACAACCGGACTTCGGCCCGCAACAAGGCCTGCGTGGACCGCAGCCGCTTCGAGCACTTCGTGACCCGCATCGGCATCGCCGAGGAGATCGGTACCGACGAGCTGAAATAAGCGAAGGCCGGTTTTTCCCGCTACCGGAGGTGCTACCGATATGAATCGGTTGTTTCTGGTTATCTATCTGTTTATCAGTTATATGGTTTGAAAAAACCACTACTTTTTAGCTCCCTGCTCTTGCAGGAAGCCTCAAGGCCGTATAAATTTGTCTTCAAGCGGCGGGTTCGCCTGTCGCCGGCTAATCAAACTCAACCTAAACCAACCGGAGTATGCGAAAAACTCTACCTTATTGTTTACGCACGATGCTGTCCGTCCTCGCCCTGTTTCTCGCGGCGGCGGCTTCGGCGGCAACGATCCCGATTAACGGCCTGGTCGTTAATAAGGAAAAAGAGCCCATGGTCGGCGTTACAGTCCTGCTCAAAGGCACCTCGCAGGGCGTTACGACCGATGCCGAAGGCCGTTTCTTCATCGATGTTCCCGACAAGAAAAGCGTCTTGAGCTTCGGTTTTGTCGGCTACCAGACGCAGGAGATCGTGGTCGGCAGCCGGATCAACCTCCACGTCATCCTCGAAGAGCAGGTTTCCGAACTCGACGAAGTGGTCGTCGTGGGCTACGGCACGCAGAAGAAACTGAGCGTCGTGGGGGCTGTCGAGAGCCTTGCCCCGAAGGACCTGCAGATCGGCACCAACCGCTCGCTGAGCAACAACCTCGCGGGACAGCTCTCGGGCGTGATCGCCGTGCAGCGCACGGGCGAGCCGGGCAAGGATAATTCGGATTTCTGGATTCGCGGCATCAGCACTTTCGCCGGAGGCGCTTCGCCGCTGGTGCTGGTCGACGGCGTCGAGCGTTCGCTCAACGACATGGATCCGGCCGAGATCGAGTCGTTCTCGATCCTCAAGGATGCCGCCGCGAGCGCCGTCTACGGCGTGCGGGGAGCCAATGGCGTGATCCTTATCAACACCAAGCGCGGCGAGGTGGGGCCTCCGAAAGTCTCGCTGCGTTACGAGGTTGCCATGAGCGAGCCGACGAAACTCCCTGAGTTCGTCGATGCGGCGACTTATATGGAGGTCATGAACGCCATCGCGTCGGACAGCCGTATCACGCTGCCGTTCTCCCAAAAGCAGATCGGCCTCACGAGGTCCCGCTACGACACGGACCTCTATCCCGATGTCGACTGGATCGACGCCATTACGAAGAAACATGCCTGGAACCAGCGCGTGAACGTCAATGTCAACGGCGGTTCACCCGTGCTGCGTTACAACGTCACGGCTTCGGTCTATAACGAACGGGGTATCATGGAGCGCGACAAGAGCCAGTCGTGGGATGGTTCGACGCGGCTGACGCGTTATAACGTCCGCTCGAACGTCGATGTGGACATCACGAAAACCACACTGCTGAAGATCAACATCGGAGGCTACCTACAGCGGCAGAACAAGGTCAACCACGACATTGAGGACCTCTTCAACGTGGCCTTCAACACGCCGCCGTTCGTCCATCCGACCATCTATTCCAACGGGAAGGTCGCCCGCAAGGACGGTAACCAGAACCCTTGGGCGCTGGCTACCCAGACCGGCTACCAGCGTCTTTCCAACTCCAAAATCGAGAGTCAGGCGTCGCTCGAGCAGAACCTGAAGTTCATCACGCCCGGACTGCGGGCCCGCGTGACCTTCGCTTTCGACAGTTCGAACGCCAGCCTCGTGCGGCGCGGTAAGACCCCCGACTATTACAACCCGGCTACGGGGCGCGACGACGACGGCAACCTGATCATGAACATCGCCAGCTATGGGCAGGAGTTCCTCGATCACGCTTCGTCGGGCGAGTTCGGCGAGCAGACGACTTACCTCGAGGGCGCCGTCAGCTATTCGCGCGAGTTCGGCAAACACTACGTCGACGCTATGCTGCTCTACAACCAGCGCAGTTACGACACCGGCGAGAAACTGCCTTATCGCAATCAGGGCTTCGCCGGGCGTTTCTCCTATTCTTACGACCGCCGCTATGTCGCCGAGTTCAACTTCGGCTACAACGGCTCCGAGAATTTCGCCCGCGACCACCGTTTCGGCTTCTTCCCTTCGGTGGCCGTCGGCTGGCTGATTTCCGAGGAGCATTTCATGAAACCCGTGCGCGACGTGCTGTCGAAGCTCAAGCTGCGCGGCTCCTACGGCATCGTCGGCAACGACCGCATCAACGGACTGCGCTTCGCCTACATCACCACGCTGGGGACCAATAACGGCTATTCGTGGGGTACGGACGGCAGCGGCGGTCACACGACCCAAGGCAACGTCTCCCATACGGGCCGCTGGGAGGGACATCAGGGTGTCGCCAACCTCACATGGGAGGAGTCCGCGAAATTCGACGTCGGACTGGAGCTGGGACTCTGGAACGCCCTGAACCTGCAGGCGGATTATTTCTTCGAACGCCGCAGCAACATCTTCATGCAGCGCACCAACATCCCCGGCTCGGCGGGTTTCATCGACGCTCCGTGGGCCAACTACGGCATCGTCGAGAACCGGGGCGTCGATCTGGCGCTGGAGTTCAACAAGCAGTTCGGCCGTGACTGGTTCCTCTCGCTCAAGGGTACGTTCACCTTCGCCCGCAACAAGATCATCGAGAAGGACGAGGCCCCGACCGTCGTCGGCACCTACCGCTCCTACACCGGGCAGTCGGTCTCGACGCTCTATGGCCTGACGGCCCTCGGGCTTTTCACCGAGGCCGATTTCGCCGACGCGGAGCAGGGCATCCTGCGTGAGGGGCTTCCCACACAGTCTTACAGTTCGGTCCGTCCGGGCGACATCCGCTATAAGGACATGAACGGCGACGGGGTGATCGACGATCAGGACATGGGGCCCATCGGCGGCACCGAGACTCCGGAGATCGTCTACGGATTCGGCGCCAGCGCCCGCTGGAAAAACCTCGACGTCAGTGTTTTCCTGCAGGGTACGGCCAACGCGTGGCGCATCGTCGGCAGCGATGTCTTCATCCCCGGCAGCGGCTCGGGCGTGCTGGGCAATATCCTGACCAATTATGCCGACAGCTGGAGCCCCGACAGCCCGCGTCAGGATGTCTTCTACCCGCGTTTCTCCTACGGTTCGAGCCTCAATAACCGGCAGCCCTCGACCTGGTGGAAGAAGAATATGGGCTTCCTGCGCGTGAAGACCATCGAGATCGGCTACACCTACAAGAAGTGCCGGTTCTTCGTGAGCGGCAACAACCTCTTCTGCTTTTCGAATTTCAAACTTTGGGACCCCGAGGTCGGAGCCAACGACGGACTGATCTATCCGACGATGCGCAGCTACTCGCTGGGAGCTTCCGTAACCTTCTAAAACCGTTCTGCCATGAAAATACGCATATACCTGATCCTCGCGCTGGCCGGCTTGTCGCTGTCCGCATCGTGTTCCTACCTCGATCAGGTTCCCGAGGACGAGCTGACGCTCGAAATGGTCTTCAATGACAAGACCCGCACCGAAGACTGGCTGGCCGGCGTCTACGCAGGCATCGCCGATCCCTATTGGGACTATATGAACAAGGCCGGTTACGACACGCTGGGCGATGACATGACGCTGCCCACGGCTTGGACGACTTTCGACTGGACGGTGCTCCACATGGTGGCCGGCAACTGGTCGCCCGCCACCGAGTGGAAGATGTACTACTGGTCGGAACTGCCCAAGTACATCCGTTCGGCCTATATCTTCATCGACCATGTGAAACCCCTGCCGCAGGACGGTGTGACTGCCTCGGAGGTGGCCCTGATGAAGAACGAGGCCCGGTTCTTGATTGCTTATTATTACTGGCTGCTGATCGAGACCTACGGTCCGATTCCG
>ERZ827528.3911-NODE-3911-length-11569-cov-5.226333_pt1 | contig 11569 bp, 9 predicted proteins | sample MGYA00519768_ERZ827528 | MGnify/ENA primary metagenome ERZ827528 (study PRJEB31778, sample SAMEA3449343) | human gut metagenome | biome: human gut; feature: human-associated habitat; material: faeces | place: United Kingdom | collected 2010/2012 ...
GTAACAGTTGGTGTATAAATTGTTAATAAATTGTGAATTAAAAGAATGCTGATTTTTGTTCACTATTTCATTATAATGGGTGGTGCGTCCACTTATACCGACGGACAAGAAGATGAAAAAAATAATCCTGTAAAAGCCCGCCTGGCGTCCGCCAAGGCGGATTTTTTTGTGTAGGACAAAATTATTAGTTTTAAAAACGCTGGAAAAATAGCTTAAAAATAATAAATTATTTTATATAACCAAAATATAAACGAATAAATAAAGTGAAAAATAGAATAATTTAGGCAAAATTTTAATTTACCCCTTTACAAATCAAACAAAAAGTGATATAAATTAGTCATAAAACTAATTTTTAGTTATAAAAAGTTTAGTCAGAAGGAATGAACATGAATACGATTTACGATGAAATGCCATTTTTAACGCAGCTAATCAATATGCTGGAGCAGCAAATGGGGAAAAAGACGGAGGTAATCCTCCATGATCTGACAAAAGATTATGAGCATACCATTGTGGACATCCGCAACGGGTATCTCACCGGCCGGAAGATCGGCGGCAGCGGAACCAATCTGGGCCTGGAGGTCCTCAACGGAAAGGACCAGGACGGGAACCGGTTCAACTACGTGATCCACACCCGGGACGGCAAGATTTTCCGGTCTTCCTCCATTTATTTCCGCAACGACGAGGGCAAGGTGGTGGGGTCCCTCTGCGTCAACCTGGACATCACCGAGACCATCAAGTTTGAGGATTTCCTCAAGGGGTACAACCAGTACGACCTGAGCGCCAGCGGGGAGACCTCACCGGAGGAGGTCAAGGAGATTTTCGTGGACGACGTTTCCCAGATTCTGGACTTTCTCTTTAACGATGGGATTCATCTCATCGGCTGTTCGCCCAGCGAGATGAACCGGGAGCAGAAGATGGAATTTCTGCGGTTTCTGGACAAGAAGGGCGCGTTTCTCATCAGCAAATCCAACGAGCGGGTATGCGAGTTCCTTCAGATTTCCAAGTTCACCCTGTACAATTATCTGGATACCATCCGGAACGGGGAAGATAAGTAAGCGCGGCGAAGCCGCGCCGGATCCGGAGGTCTGCTACCGCTGCGCACAATAGGGCTTCCACGATATGCAGAAACCGCGCTGGCAGCGCCAGCGCGGTCATTTTAATTTTCCCGGGTTTCGAGCATTGCCCATGCGATCACGAAAAACGGCGTTGACAGGCACATGGAGATCCCGAAGAACGCCTGCACGCAGTACCCGAGCACTGCGCTGCCACAGATGAGAGCTGCGGGCCGTTCCCCTGCCCTGCGTACAAAGCGGACAGCGGAGCAGCCAAGCGCGCCCAGCCAGCAGAGCAGGGCGAAAAGGCCCTGATTTGCAAGGATGTTCAGATACTCGTTGTGCGCCGTATCGATCCCAGTACGGCGTACAATGTGTCCGGCTTCGTCGTACCGCTCAAAATACGCCGTAATACGGCGGGACAGCGTATCCGGGCCGCCGCCGAACAGCGGTCGCTCCTTTACTGCCTGCCAGACGTTTTTCCAGATATAGATCCGGCCGGAGCCAAAATCGTCCTCCGCGCGGCCATGCAGAAGCGCGTGCGCTTCACCGAGCATTCCGGGCAGTCCCGGAAGCAGGAATACCGCGAGGAACGCCGCAAGCAGGACACCTCTAATGATGATTGTCGCTGCGCGGCGCTTTTTTTCGTCCAGCGCCAGCGGAAGCGGCAGAACAAGGCCGGCTGCAGTACCGAGCAGTCCGGCGGAGACATTCATCCTGACGCTGACAGTCACGCACAGCGTCAGCGGCACAAGCAGCCAGCAGCGGCGGAGCTTCCACGCGCCATAGAAAAATGCGGGTACGGCCACGCACATCACAGCCGCCAGCAGGTCTGTATTGCCGATAGTACCGAGATATGCGCCGCTGTAGGCGGTTCCGGCATCGGAATAGGCCAGCCCCTTCGGGTACAGGCCAAGCGGGTTTCCGCCCGCCAGCTGCCAGAGCGCCAGCAGGCAGCATAGGCTCATGGCCGCGCCGAAGACGTCAAGCAGCCATGCTTTCGGGCGCGCAAGCCGCCCCAGCAGCAGGAAGACCGCACCATACAGCGCAAGCGTCAAAAGTCCCTCGCGCCGTGAAAGACCAAGCCACGCGTCAGCGCGCCACGGTGAAAGGAACGTCGAGAGCAGGCTGCACAGCACGTACCCCAGCATCAGCCATTCAGCCGGGCGGACGGCACGCAGCAGCTTGCAGCAGCAGACCGTTCTGATCTGCCGCAGTGCAGACAGCGCCGCAGCGGCGCAATAGACGATCGTCAGAAGCAAAAACAGCCGGTATTTGGCCTCCAGAATCTTGGTGTAGCCGTCCGGCCCCGTCCAGAGGAGAAATGCGCTCAGCATCAGCGCAAGGTACACATCGGAGACGGTTTCCGCCGTCCGCGCGCTGCGGTTCATCTGCGTTCCAGCGCGGCCTGCAGTGCGCCGCAGAGCGGAAGGCCGGCGGACGCGTCTGAAAGAAGAAAGACTTTAGCATATGCGGGTGTCTTGGACGCGCTGGCTGTCAGCGTCAGCTCGTTTACGCCGGTATCCGACGCGGCAATTTTCTGAACGGACAGGCCTTCCATCAGACCGTCGCTGTCATACAGCGCCAGCAGGCAGGTAAACTCCGTTCGCGCCTCCGGGGTCCCGGCGCGCATATCGCTCACGTCCACGTCCAGCAGATATTGCGTCTGACCGGCAGACGTGTCGGCGCGCAGCGTTCCGGCGAAGGCCGCAGCGGAAGTGGTGTAACTCAGCGTCGTGGGCCGCACGTCCGCGGCGGCGATGCGGCTGCCGCTGTCGTCGCGGAAAATCGCGTTTGACAGGTCAATTGCGCCGGGAACGGCGTTCTGAATCGTGAGTTTCAGCAGGCTGACTTGATCGGCGACGGGCGTAGCCGAGGCGAAGCTGGCGCGGAGCATGCCGGGCTCAGAGTTGATCTGACAAGTACCGGAAGGCTCGGCCTGCACGGAAAGCGACTGGTCGTAGGTCAGGGTGAAGCTTCCGCCGCAGACGATGCCGCGCCCCTGTAAAACAACGGATACGACCGCAGAGCCGTCCGGCTGGATCGCACCGCCGACAGCCCAGAGCTTTGGCGCACGGTCGGATGGGAGCACCACATCGACGCTGCCGTCTTCGGCGGACGCGTCAATCGATTTTCCGTCTGTGTCGTACATACGCACGTCTGTCAGCGTGACGGCGGACGTATCCCCCGCCGTTCCGACGGTGCGGAACATGGCGGCGCAAAGCTCTCCTGTAGAGAGCGGCTGCGTGCCGCTGAAGCTGACGTGCACCGTACCGGGCTGCGGCTCGTTCCATGTCAGAAGCTCGACGGCCGGGTGCAGCTTCAGAACCGAGGTCAGCTGCAGGCAGTCCGGGTCATATTGCAGGGTAAAATTTCCGCCTGCCGGGGATAACTTCCCTTCCAGCCTGACCGTCATGCGGACAGAGCGGCTCTCCACTGTCTGTTCACGGCTGAGTGTCAGGCGGGCGGTGCTGCGGGAAATGCTTCCCTTTTCGGCAGTTGCCGGGACGGACGTGCCGGTTTCGTCATACAGGCGGATGCTTTTCAGCGTGAGGGCGCTGCCAGTTTCCGGCGTCGCCGCAGAAACGCGGAATTGCAACGTGCAAAGGCTGGTGTTTTCCAGTGCAGTCGTCGACACGAATGTCACGAGCAGCAGACCGGGCTGTTCGTGGTTGAAGACGCACATTGCGCCGTCTGCGCCGCTCCATTGGAGCAGCTCAAGCTCAGCCGCGTCATACGCAAGCTCAAATCTGCCGCTGTACACGCTGCCGGTCAGGCGCACCTGCACCGAGACTGTCTCGCCTGCGCGGCCGCTGGCCGAGGTGATCGAGAGTGTGCGGCCCTCGGCCTGTGCGAAGGGCGTGCAGAGGGTGAGCAGCAGCATCAGGGCGAGAAGCAATGGGAAAAGTCTTTTTTTCATGGCGCGGCCCTCGTCAGTTGAGGCTCGGGATGAGTCTTGCATCGTAGCGCAGGATCAGGATCGCGTCGCCCGCGTCGATCAGACCGTCGTGGTTGACGTCCGCAGCGGCTTCCTGCTCCGGCGTGAGCGTAATGAGACCCACGGAGGCGCGCAGGCAGAGCAGTGCGTCGGCCGCGTCGATATAGCCGTCGCCGTTTACGTCGCCCAGCTGGGCGGCAGCGGTGACGATGATCTTGATCTCTGCGGAATAGCCGCCGTCAACCGTTGTGGCGGTGATGGTCGTTTCGCCGACGGACAGAGCCGTTACGATACCCGTGCGGGAGACGGTCGCGGTCTGCTCGTCGCTGCTTACCCAGGTCAGGTTTTTGACGGTCGCGTCGTCCGGGGCGATGATGGGCTGGAGCGTGACGGTGCTGCCCATCATGAGCGTATGCGTCGGCTCGTCAAACCGGATGCCGGTCACGCGGACGCGTTTTGGCTGGACAGTCACGATGCAGCTGGCGCGGTAGTCCCCCGCTGCCGCCGTTACGACGGTAACGCCCGCAGAAAGCGGCGTGATCTTGCCGTCCTGACTGACGGTGGCGGCGGTCTGGTTGCTGGACGTCCAGCGGATGGTCGCTTCTGTGCCCTCGGGCTTCAGCGTCGCGGTCAGCTGTTCGGCCTCTTCTCCGGCGTAGAGCGTCAGCGTGTAGCGGTCGAGCGAGACACCGGTCAGGCCGGACTCGCCGGGCTGTTCGCCGGTGACGGTTATGGTGACGGACGAAGTGGCTTCGCCGATGCTCGCCGTGATCACCGCTTCACCCTGTCCAACAGCGACGACCTTGCCGTTGGAGAGCACGCGGAGAACAGAGGGGTCGGAGCTTTTCCAAGAAACGTACTTAATATAGCTGTCAGCGTCCACATTTGCTTCCAGCATTGCCGAACTGCCGACGGTGAGGGACTGCGGCACATTGGAAATTGAAATATCTGACAGCAGCTTTTCCGACCAGGTAACACGGACAACTGCTTCGACCCGTTTTTCATTCCCTTCCGAGTATCCGTTGGAGAAGACAAGCTCTGCGTGCCCATCAGGAGTGTTGGGTGCAGTCAGGTATCCCGTTTCTAAATCGTATGTCAGTGCTTCATCTTCGGATTCGACTTTCAAACTATTGCGAATCTCCGGGCTGAACCACAGATCAAGAAATACGGATTCGTTCGGGCGCATGGCTATGCTTTCTGCTGCTCCAATTTTATCGTTGTGGGTATAGTACCGGATACGAATCGGGCGCATGGGTTCATTTTCTGCATTCAGATTTACATCATATTCAGGTACTTTGAGGTAGTAGACTCCGTCCGCGGAAACCTGGAAGCTGAAACTGGCATAATAGGAATCTTTCATGTATTTTCCGTCAGCATCATAGACATAAATATGGTCTTTTGGTGTGTTTCCACCATCATCAAGTTGAATCTGTACGACTTCTCCGGCCTTGCGCTCGCCGATGGAGAAATAGCCACTCTGCCACACGTCCTGCCATTCTCTTTCTTTTAGAGGTGAAGCTGTTGCTATCGTGTTGTTATTCAGATGAGACACCAGCTTGTAGCAAATGTTCAATTTTTTTACGCGTGTAAAATATTGAGATAAATCGCATTTAGCCAGCAGATAATAGGTACCCGGTTCCAAATCCCAAGCATAATTCTCTGTAGTTTTCGAAGTTGAACTTACTATATCGAATTCATAGAGACTGCCATCATCCTGATTGTCGAAATATGCTTCCCGGTAGAGTTTGAAATACACAGGGTCGCCTTTTTTGCCCGTGTCTGTTTTAGAGACATTCAGCAGCAATACCTTCTGGTCACCCTCCGGCACAGTAAACCGGAACCAATCCATGTCATTCAGCGCAGAAATATCAAATGCTTGCGTAAAATCCTCATAAAGCGGCGTAGCATGGTACCATACATCGTTATCCTCGATTTCTTCTGGGGGGATCAGTGAAATCGTCGTTGAGCAGATTCTTTCACTGGAGCCGCCGGTCAATTCGATATAATAAAGTCCTTTTTCTTCAAATTTCCAATAAAAATTAGAAGCCGATTTCCTTCCGAACGAATCTTCATGCCAAACTGACTTTGCCTTATCTCCGTATTCCACAAGGGCCTGCCCGGTATAAACCATGGCCTGTATTCCCGCGCAGTCGGAACTGACGTGCAGCGTCATGTGATCCTCCGGAACAGTAAAGCAGAACCAATCCGTGTCGCCGCTGTTTAGGACATGAGAAATCAGCTGCCCCGGCTCGATATAGGCTGCGTCGAGCCAGGTATCGTTGCTTTCATAGGGATCGTCGCCGCCCTCCTCCACGCGGATGCGGAGCGGCACACGCTGGATGTTACTGCCTTTCGCGGACAGTTTAATTGTGTACTGCCCCTGTTGGCTGCAGGAAAGAATGCGTGAATGTCGAGGAGATATAACTTTCGACGCTACAACAGTTCCATCCGGCGCGTAAACCTCATAGGTTATTTCCTCCGTTTTTCCCGGTTCAACATTCAATAAACGGAGCGTATAGAACTTTGATTGTCCTTCCTCCGGCACTGCTTCAAAGCTGAACCAATCCGCATCGCCGATTCCACCAATGCTGAACGCCGCGTCTGTGCCGATTGGCAGCGGAGTCGCAGTCTCTTTCGTGTCGTTCAGCTCGTTTTCATCACCGTCCAGCAGACGAATCTCCATGGAGCGAGATATGTCTTTGGACGCCGTCATATCAAGGTCAAAGTGGTGCGCCCCCGGCTGTGCCGTATGCAAAAAAATAGTCCCATTCTTTTGGATATCATATGAGCCATTCCAATGCAGGCGAAAAACAGTTCTATCCGCATAATTAAAACCACCGAAGGTCAATGATATGTCCTGTCCAGGCTTGTCTGTTGTAATTACAAAAGAATCCCAGTCACTATAGTCCAGTGCAAATTTTACAATGTCGCCGTCATGCAGTTCGGTTGGAATTACATCATTGGGTTCCTGTTCGTCATTTCTGTATTCGTGCAGAACAAAACGAACCGTCATCGGAAATTTTGCCGATGACGACGCGCTCAGATCAACATTCTTTTCGCCGTGCTCTCCCAAGTTATATATGCCATTTGTTCCATAGGCTGTGCGTCCGGCGATTTTCAACGAGGTAAAATCCTTGCTTTCAGTCAGCCATTCAACCTGCACACGCATACCGTCAATCGGTGCTGTGAGCGTATAGCGGAATATCCCATCTTCCTCAAACGTCATCTCTATCGGCTGCTCAAGCTCAATGCTGGTTCGCTCAGGCGCTGCCGCAAGCACTGTTCCACACAGCAGCAGAAGCAGCGTCAGCAGCATCCATGTCCATCTTCCAACTCGTTTCATGGTTCAGGCTCCTTTTCTTGTATCTGTCTGCTTACAGTATACTGCGCTTTTCTCCTGACTTCAACCATGGTTTGCTGCAAAACCGGATAAAAACCGCCTCCGCAGCACGGAATAGCTGCGGAGGCGGTTTTTCAGGACAGAAGCATCTTGTCGCTGGCTTCGTCACTGCCGCTGGCGCGCGAAAACATGGCGAGAAGATCCGGGACGGTCAGCTTTTTCTTTTCTTCGCCGGACACGTCCACGACGACCTGACCGGCGTCCATCATGATGAGGCGGTTGCCATGGGCAATGGCGTCTTTCATGTTATGCGTGATCATCAGCGTGGTCAGCCCGTGCTCCTGCACGATGCGGTCAGACAGGTCAAGCACCTTGGCTGCCGTGCGCGGGTCGAGCGCGGCGGTGTGCTCGTCGAGAAGCAGCAGCTTCGGCTGCTGCAGCGCCGCCATCAGGAGCGTCAGTGCCTGCCGCTGGCCGCCGGAGAGCAGACCGACCTTCGCGGTCATGCGCTCCTCAAGGCCGAGATTGAGCGCATGCAGGCGCTTCTGGTACTCGGCGCGCTCCGCCTTTGTGATGCCCCATTTCAATCCCCGGTGCTGCCCGCGGCGGGCGGCGAGGGCGAGGTTTTCTTCGATCTGCATGGTGGGCGCGGTGCCCATCATGGGATCCTGAAACACGCGGCCGAGAAGCGCGGCACGCTTATGCTCCGGCAGGCCGGTGACGTCCGTGCCGTCAATGACGATCTTGCCGCTGTCGATCTGGAACGAGCCCGCAATGGCGTTCAGCATAGTCGACTTCCCTGCCCCGTTGCCGCCGATGACAGTGACGAAATCGCCGTCGTTCAGGGTCAGATTCAGGTCATTCAGCGCCGTTTTGGCGTTGACCGTACCGGGGTTGAAGGTTTTGCAGACATTGATAAGCTCAAGCATGGCGCGATTCCTCCTTTTTGGCTTTTCCATGGAACATTTTGCCCTTCCAATACGGAATGGCGAGGAAGAGTGCGACGATCAGCGCCGTGATGAGCTTGAGGTCGTTCGTGTTCAGGCCGAGCTGCAGCACGATCTGGAGCACAAAGTAATAGATCACAGCGCCGATGGACACGGCCAGAAGCTTGAGGCCGAAATTCGTGAACAGCTTGCCGAAGATGACCTCGCCGATGATAACGGCAGCAAGGCCAATGACGATCGCGCCGCGGCCCATGTTGACATCCGCCGCGCCCTGAAACTGTGCGAGCAGCGCGCCGGAGAGGGCGACAAGACCGTTCGAAAGCATGAGGCCAAATACAACGTTCGCGTTCGTATTGATGCCCTGTGCACGGGCCATGTTCTGATTCGCGCCGGTGGCGCGGATGGCGCAGCCGCGCTCCGTGCCGAAGAACCAGTACAGAAGCGCGATCACGCCGAATGTGAAAAGAAGCAGCACTGGCAGCGGATTTTTCAGACTCAGGTCACGCACAAAGCGCTGCGACACCATCAAGGGGTATTTATCCACGCCGACGGCCTGATTGGCCTTGCTGTCCATGATGCGAAGATTGATAGAGTAAAGCGCAAGCTGCGTCAGAATGCCGGACAGGATCGCGGGAATGCCGCATTTGGTGTGGAACATCCCCGTGACAAAGCCCGCGAGCATCCCACAGACAAACGCGCACAGCAGCGCCAGCCACGGGTTCATGCCCGCGCGGATCAGCATGACAGCTGCCGCACCGCCGGTGGCGATGGAGCCGTCGACGGTCAGGTCGGCCACATCGAGAATGCGGAAGGTAATGTAGACGCCGATGGCCATCAGACCCCAGATGAGGCCCTGCGCCGCTGCACCGGGCAGCGAGTTTAGTAGCGCGGAAAGGAAATTCATAGTCATTCTCCTTCTTGGTCTGCGCCTGCAATCGACCGGCAAAGAAAACCGGTTATCGGCCGATTGCAGGGGCAAACAGTGTTTCATACAGGGCCGGTCATGGGCATATGTCCATGACCGGCCGGCTGAAATCAGCCGTCAATGGCCTCGTAGCCGTCCAGCGGGGTAATGCCGAGCTGGTCGCAGATGGAGGCGTTGTACTTCGGGGTCGCGTCGGTGTATTCGACGGGCATTTCGGAGATATTGGCCTCGCCCTTCAGGATCTTCGCGGCCATCTTGCCGGTGGTCACGCCGAGATCATAGTAGCTGATGGACAGCGTCGCCACGCCGCAGCCGCGGCAGAGGCCCTCTTCGCCGCAGATCGCAGGAACACCGGCGGGAATCAGAACGTTTGCGATCGCCTCGGTGTTGGAAGCGGCGGTGTTGTCGGTCGGGATGTAGACGACGTCGGAGAAATCAGCAGCCTTCTGGGCGACGGAGGAAACGTCGTTACTGTCGGTGAAGGCGAATTCCTCGCAGGTCACGCCCTGGGCCTCGAGCGCCTTGCGCACCTCGTCGATCTGGTAGCGGGAGTTCGGCTCGGCGGAGCAGAACAGCAGGCCGACCGTCTTTGTCTCGGGGAACCAGTCGAGGATCATCTGGGCCTGTTTTTGCAGGTCGGCCAGATCGGACGTGCCGGAGACGTTGCCGCCGACCGTGCCGCTAAAATCGTCGATGTCGAGCGCAACGCCGTAGGCCGTGATGGACGTGCCGAGGATGGGAATATCAGCCGTGGCGGAGACGGCAGCGGTCAGGGCCGGAGTGGCGTTCGCCATGATGAGGTCGACGCCCTTGGAGACAAAGCCGTTGACGATAGTGCCGCAGTTGACGGAATCGCCGGAGGCATTCTGCACGTCGATGGTCACGGCGTCGCCGAGCGCTTCTTTCAGTGCGTCAACGAAGCCCTGCGTTGCGGCATCGAGCGCCTCATGCTGCACGAGCTGGCAGACGCCGACGGTGTAGGTCTTTCCGCTCTCGGCGGGTGCGTCGGAGGAGGCCGCAGGCTCAGCTGCGGGCTGTGTGGAGGCGCAGGCGGCCAGGCTCAGGACCATCACGAGCGCCAGAAGCATTGCAAGAATCTTTTTCATGATAAATTGCTCCTTTTCTCTGATAACAGTTGATTGTTTAAAACAAAAAGGAGGCTCTGTCCGCGGAACAGAGCCTCCTTCTTACTTACGAAGAAAACACCGGTCTTATACGGACAGCTTCTCATTTTGGGTACGGTAATAGAGGCCCGCAAACAGCTCGCGGGCCATGGTAAAGCGGAAGCTCATATTCATAATGAAATCGTTGGAACGGATCTGCATCATAATGAACTCCCTTCTGCCGTACTGTCCGGCTTTTTATGTTTGCTAATATACCGCTTTAAATGCGCAAAGTCAACTGTGAATGCGCCAAAAAACTGTGTCGTTTTTAAATTTGGTTTGTGCATACCGCCCGGTGTGTTCCGGGAAGTTGACATAATATTTATTTTGCAAGCGCCTTGTGGAAAACCTTCTTACCCTTGCGGATGATTGCGCCTTCGCCCTCAAAGAGTGACTTATCAAATGAAGTTGCAAAATCTGTGATTTTCTCATCGTTGACACTGATGCCACCCTGCTGCACCAAACGGCGTCCCTCGCCCTTGGACGCAGCCAGACTGCATCTGACAAGCAGTGTCAGGGTATCAATCTTCCCGTCATTGAAATCATCGTCTGTCAACTCAGTCGATGGCATGTGCTCACTGCTGCCGCTGCCGCCGAAGAGTGCTTTGGCGCTGGCTTCGGCCTTCTTTGCCTCTTCCTCGCCGTGCACCATCTGCGTCAGTTCAAACGCCAGAACTTCCTTGGCCTTGTTCAGCTGGCTGCCTTCCCACTTGTCCATCTCATCGATCTGCTCGAGCGGCAGGAACGTCAGCATACGGATACATTTCATAACATCGGCATCATCGACGTTGCGCCAGTACTGATAAAATTCAAAGGGACTGGTCTTATTCGGGTCGAGCCAGACAGCATTTCCGGCGGTCTTGCCCATCTTCTTGCCCTGCGAGTCCGTCAGAAGCGTGATGGTCATGGCGTGCGCGTCCTTGCCAAGCTTGCGGCGAATGAGTTCCGTACCGCCCAGCATGTTTGACCACTGATCATCGCCGCCGAACTGCATATTGCAGCCGTAGTGCTGGAACAGATGATAGAAGTCGTAGGACTGCATAATCATATAGTTGAACTCCAGGAAGGACAGGCCCTTTTCCATGCGCTGCTTGTAGCACTCGGCGCGGAGCATGTTATTGACAGAGAAGCAGGCGCCGACCTCCCGCAGGAGTTCGATATAATTGAGGTTCAGCAACCAGTCGGCATTGTTGACCATGATGGC
>ERZ827528.3913-NODE-3913-length-11566-cov-4.961689_pt1 | contig 11566 bp, 11 predicted proteins | sample MGYA00519768_ERZ827528 | MGnify/ENA primary metagenome ERZ827528 (study PRJEB31778, sample SAMEA3449343) | human gut metagenome | biome: human gut; feature: human-associated habitat; material: faeces | place: United Kingdom | collected 2010/2012 ...
TCCCTTGAGCCGCGGCCCTTCCTTTTTTCTTTCCTTTGTCATGGTTCGCATGGGTGCCTCCGCTTTCTTTTTCTTCATTTTACGAATTCGCGTTTCTATTTCCAAGTCGTAATTGCGACAATATTGGCAGGGTTTGCGACAACATCTTGTGCATTGCTTCTAAATACCAACTGTCGTTTTCCTTCTCTGTTGGTCAATTTTACATTGATTTTACATCCGCTTGAAAATTAGATAAATCGCACAAATCCGGTCGTTTCTTATTATGCAAAGCGCACATGTATTTCTGCATGTGCGCTTTGATTTGCTTTTGCATCGACGCTGCTGCGCCGCCGTCTTATTCCTGCGGCGGCTCCTCTCGCTGGCTCAGATTCAGCCTCTGCTGATATTCGCGCATGGAGCAGCCGGTACAGGTCTTGAAAGCGGTGCAGAAGCTCTTTTTGTCCTTGTAGCCCACGGCCTCCGGGATGGATTTGACGTCCTTTCCGTTCTTCAGCATTCCAATGGCCGCCTTGATCCGAATGCGGAGCAGATACTCCGCAAACGTCTCATTCATCTCCGCGCGGAACTTTCGGACAAAGTGCCGTGAGCTGATATGGGCATACGCCGCTACGCTCTCGGCAGTCAGCTTTTCTCCAAGGTGCGTCTGCATATAGACACAGGCGCGCCCAATGGTGTCGCTTTTCAGCGCGTCCTCCTGTGTGATATAGCCCTTTTCGGAAAGCAGCGCCCAGATGGCGTCTATGCACGCTGCCGTTCCCTGCGCGGAGGCCAGCGTGTCCAGCGGCACAGCCATCATGCTGCTTCGAATCTGTGCGGCCAGCGCCTCATCCCTGCGGCGAATTTCTGTGCGCAGCTCCTCCATCAGTGCGCGTGCCAGCAGGGCTTCCATGCGGAACGAAGCATTATTCAGCAGCGGCTTGACTCTGGAATACATTTGCCAGTGATCTTCATCGATTTCCGGCTTCAAAGCCAAGAGCAGCTTCAGGAGCTTCGGAATACACTCATCCCAGTTTCGCTGACTGCACAGATACGCTTCTTCACGGCTTTCCGCGTGCAGTTCCTCTGAAACGCGGATCATCGCATCCTGCAGCGCCTCGATGCCGTCAGATTTCAGCAGGTACGCATATGCACCGAAGCGCACAGCCTGCTGCGCTTCGGCAAAGCTCGGGGTATCCGTCACGAAAATCACGCGGACGCGCGGACATTGACTGCGAATGCGCTCTGCAAACTCGAAGCCGGAGGTGTCCGGCAGTTTCGTGTTCGTGATGAGCACCGATGCCGTTTCGCCCTTCTGCATCCACTGCGAGATCCACTTTCCCATGCTCTCGCCGCGCACCATGCCGAATCCCAACCCGTAAAAATCAATCCCGTTAATTACCTCTATGCGGTATCTCAGGCATGAATCTGTAAAAAACGCTTCAAACATAGGTTACCTCACATCCATTCATTGGTGCTGCACCTGCCAGGACGGCAAAGCCGCACAAAGCGGCTATTACTTGTTTCCAAAGGCGTTCACCATTACGCAGCCGGCGGTAATCAGCACAAGACCGATGATTCCAACCGTGGAGAGTTTTTCCTTGTATGCAAAAATCGAAACCAGCGAGGTGACAATCAGTCCAACGCCGCACCAGGTTGCGTATCCGATATTCAGGTTGATCCGGTTCAGACTTTTTGCAAAGGTGTAATGGCAGACAATATACGCCGCCGCGCAAATCAGCGACGGGGTCAGCTTTGTAAAGCCCTCCGTCTGCTTCAGATAGCTTGTGGCGATAACCTCCGAGACAATTGCAATGGCAAGAAATGCATATTCCATTTTGCCTCACAGTCCTTTCTGTTCTAATTGCCGGATGAGTGCCGGAACATCGGCGACGGAATCCAAAATGTAATCCGCCGCAGACGCCAGCTGCTCTCTGGATGAAACGCCGCTTAAAACACCAACGGCGATTGCGCCGCCGTTGTGCGCAAAGTTCATGTCGTTTATCGTGTCGCCCACAACAAGGATATTTTCCGGCGCGATGTGCCACTGCGCCGCGGCGCGCGAAATGATGCGCCCATCCGGCTTTAACGGCATATCCCCTGCCATCTGATCTCCCGCGAAAAAGGAGAACAGCGGCAGAATCTGCAAGCCTTTCAGACATTTGACCGCGGCCTCGCAGGTATCCGTGGTTGCAACGCCGAAATGAATGCTCTTTTCATGCAGCGGCTGCAAAATGGCCGGCAAATCTCCAATGCCCTTGATACTTTTGTTCTCCGCAAAGCTCTCCTCGTCAAAATACCGGGTGAGCTTTCCCTCCAAATCCCGCGTGTCAACCGGTGCTTGCGCGGGCATCGCTTCCAGCGCCGGCTTCATGTCAATCGCCATATCCAAAAATGTTTTCCACGCGAATGAACCGTCAGGAAGCACGTGATTTTGTATAATTCCGATAGAATTGAGCGCTTTTTCCGTGTGGATATCGGTGACTGGGATTTTGTAATCCGAAAGAATGCGCCGGATGACGCACTGCGCGGCAGGAATCCAGAATTCGTTGAAATCCAGCAGCGTTCCGTCTTTGTCAAAAATAATCCCGGATATTTTCATGTGATCTCTCTGTCCTTTCTCTTGCAGAACGTAATGCTGCGCTTCGATAACAGCAGACAGTTACATTCTAAAAGAATGTGAGCCAGTACGAACAGGGTGCATTCATGACATTTTTATACGCAATCACGCCATGATTGCAATTGCTCTTAAAAAGTGTGCATGCTATGATTTTAAAAGAAAGCAACCGGAGAATCAAGCGTTTGAAAAAGAACCACCAGTCATGTGTGCAATGCATGACTGGTGGTCTCCTTTATACAGTAACGGTCAGCTGCTTTCTTCCGTCCATATGCGGGAGAAACAGCTTTTGGTTTTTCGTGATGGTGATCTCATACCGGCAGCCGCGGAAGACGCGGGTGACCTTTGCCGGGAGCAGCTGCTCCGGCAGGCAGGGGTCGATCTCGAGGCCGTCCCACGTTGGGCGGATGCCCAAAATGTACTGCGTCGCGGCCAGATACATCCACGCCGCCGTACCGGTCAGCCACGAGACGTTGGCAAGGCCGAATTTGTCGCTCTCCGGGCCGAAGATGTTCGAGGAATACACATACGGCTCTGCCTTATAACGCTCCGCGCCCGCCGTTTTCTGCGCGATCATCGGCAGAAGCTGATGATAATACTTCCATGCGTTCTCCGGACGCCCCAGCATACATTCTGCGATAATTGCCCATGTATTCGCGTGGCAGAAGACGCTGCCGTTTTCGCCGCAGCCCTTGTTGTAGCAGGTCAGGTTTTCTTCCTTTGTCGGGTAGTCCGTCGTCATGGCCGGATGAATTTTCTTGATGCCGAGATCGGTATCCAAGTATTCTTTCACGCTGTTCATGGCCTGTCTCTGCTGCTCCTGCGTGCCGAGGCCGCTGAGGACTGCCCAGCTCTGCGTGTTGAGCCAGATCTTTGCCTGCGGCTCGGACTCCGAGCCGATAAAGCGGCCCTCGTCCGTGATGCAGCGGCGGAACCACGCGCCGTCCCACGCAAGCGTGCGGCAAAGCGCCTGCTGGCGGGCATAGAGCGCTTTGCATTCCGCTGCAAACTCCGGTTCACCCATGCGCTCGGCCAGTTCCTGCATCATGCGCAGCGCGACGGCAAACTGCATCCCCGTCCAGATGCTCTCGCCCTTCCCCTTGCGGCAGACCTTATAGAGCATATCGTTCCAGTCGGAGCTGAGCATCAGCGGGAAGCCGTGCGCGCCCATGTTCTGCGTGGTGAAGCGGATAGACTTCTTGATATGCTCCCAGATCGTGCCGCTGCCGCCGTCGAAATACGGGGCCTGCGTGTCGAGGTACGAAACGTTTCCCTCCTCCAGCGCAATGTGATAGGCGTCCATGACCAGCCAGAGGTGGTTGTCCGAGTGGATGCGCGTGACCGGCTCCCAGCCCTCGGTGGGGAAGAAATATCATATTTAAATCCTCAATCATGCTCGCGTCTGTACATTGTATCAGTTCAGAAAATAGCATACGTTTATTTCGCCCGTCAAACCGGCACCGCGCCAAAAAGAGGCCTGTTTGCGCCATGATTCTCAGCCGGTAATAAATAGAAATAAAAACGAGGTCATCTGCGGTATGACCTCGTTTTGGAGTATACGGCTGCCTTGATTGGCAGCCGCGGATATTTGATTTTCAGCCGCTTTCGGACACGCACTCCCGCGCTTTTGATCGGCACTGCGATTTCCTGTTCATGCCGCGCGATATGAGTTTACAGCGTATCTATCCATGGTATCCCCCTTCTTTGAAAGCATCAGTCTCGCTCGTTTCAACGGCTCGAATTTGCACAAGCTGCACTGCCGGGCAGGTTGTCCTCGCTTTGTATCCGTGCGTCCCAGACGGGGTAGCGGTAAATAGGCGTCCGCCCATCCGGGAGCGGCAATCCTGTTTTCGGGCACGCCTGTTCCCGGAGAGTCCTGTTTTCGGGTCGTTCCGCCTTCGGATGGATTATTCCCGGGCAGGTTCCTTTTCCGGCGACAGAAGCGCCTCCCCGGCATATTTGCCGTCGTTTCAGGGGCAAGGTACGAAAAACACGGAAAAAAGGAATAGGTGTATCCGAATTTATCCGATTTTCGGCAAAATTTTACAAATTTTCCGTCAGCCGTGTTTATTTTAGGGGGTGTCACCTGGAATTTTCGATAATTTTATTTCGTAACAGGTTTTTTGTTCCCCCATGTACCGCTTTTATGTTGCTCTCCTGCCCATCGCTTTTTGCCGGGCAGTCGTGCATCTGCGGGAACTCGGATGTTTTGCGGTTACAGCCTGCCGAGCAACTCTTCGCCGAATGCCGACGTGGAGAGCGCCGTACCGCCGGGCATGAAGCGCGCGAGGTCTCCGGTGGCGCGTCCCGCTTCGAACGAACTTTCCATTGCGCCGGTGATGAGCAGTGCCGCTTCCTTCCAGCCGAGGTATTCGAGCATCATCACCGCCGAAAGCAACAGCGAAGAGGGATTGACCGTATCCTTGCCCGCAATGTTCGGAGCGGTGCCGTGCGTCGCTTCGAAGATCGCGTGGCCCGTGAGGTAGTTGATATTCGCGCCGGGGGCGATGCCGATGCCGCCCACCATTGCCGCGAGCTGGTCCGAAATGTAATCGCCGTTGAGGTTCAGCGTCGCGATCACCGAATACTCTTCGGGAATCAGCAGCGTGTTTTGCAGGAACGCGTCGGCGATCACGTCCTTGACGATCACTTTTCCCGCCGTTTTGGCCGCTTCCATCGCGCGGTCGGCCGCTTCGGCGCCCTGTTCCTTTTTGATCGCATCATACTGACGCGTGGTGAAGGTCTGTTCCGCGAACTCCGCCTCGGCTACGTCGTAACCCCAGTTTTTGAAGCCGCCTTCGGTGAATTTCATGATGTTGCCTTTGTGGACGAGCGTGACAGACGGCAGTTTGCGGGTTACCGCGTATTCGAGCGCCGAGCGCACGAGCCGCTGCGAACCCTCGCGCGAGACGGGCTTCACGCCGAACGATGAACTTTGCGGGAAGCGCACCTTCTTCACGCCCATTTCGTCGGTGAGGAATTTCAGGAATTTCTCCGCTTCGGGCGTTCCGGCCTGCCATTCGATCCCGGCGTAGATATCTTCGGTGTTCTCGCGGAAAATGTGCATATCGACCTTCTGCGGTTCTTTCACGGGCGACACCACGCCGCGGAACCACCGTACCGGCCTCAGGCAGACGTACAGGTCCAGTTCCTGGCGCAGCGCCACGTTCAGCGAACGGATACCGCCGCCCACGGGGGTCGTCAGCGGACCCTTGATGCCCACCTTATAATCGCGGAAAGCCTGCATCGTCTCGTCGGGCAGCCAGCTGCCCGTCTGTTCGAACGATTTGCCGCCCGCGAGCACCTCTTTCCACAGGATGCGGCGCTTCCCGCCATAGGCTTTCGTCACGGCCGCATCCACGACCTTTTGCGTTACGGCCGTGATTTCGGGGCCGACGCCGTCCCCCTCGATGAAAGGTATCTCCACTTGTTGCGGGACTTGCAGTTTTCCCGCGGCGCTGATCGTAATCTTGCTCATGTGTTTGCTGTATTTGCAGTCGTTGGATGCGACAGGAAAAGGCGCTTCCGTCGTATCCGACTACCGTTCTGTTTGATGTCTATTTTATGATTTTGACGAGTTTTCCGGATACTTCGGAGCCGTTTAGAAACCACTTTTCTTTGATCTCAGGGTCTCCGTTGGCTTTCCACCTGAAGTCCCTGTTGAAGCTTATCTGGTCGGAGAAGCCGTCGGGCCAGATGATCGTTACCGATTCGTTCGTGTAGCTTTGTGCACCATTGAGTTCCCCGAAGCGAAGCAGACAAGTCCCGAGGGCGCTTTTTTCCGTTTTCAGGCCGTAAAAGCGGGGCAGGACTGCCTTGCTTGTCATCTGGTTTTCGTTGCACACATATTCCTCTCCTTTGTAGAGCGCTTTTATTTCGCTTACTTCCAGGGCGCCGGAGGCCTGCGGATTCAGCAAGTCGTTTCCTTGGGCATCGGTTGCCGTAACAGTCACTGTGATAGGGTTGATGTCCCAAATCTTCGTCGTTCCGCCATCTGTTTCGCCATCTTTTTTGCAACCCGACAGCATGATGACAGATATCGCCAACAGCAGAAAAGCAATGCGTTTCATAGGCAATGGATTTTAAGGTTAGTATCCTTAGAAGTACTTGATCTCGCGCCCTTCGATCTCGCTGAGGAGGTTGTTGGCCAGCGAACTGGCGCCGATGCGGAAGCGCTCGGGCGTGAGCCACTCTTCGCCGAGGATCTCTTCGACGATGCTGTAATAGAGTGCCGCGCTTTCGGCCGTAGAGATACCTCCGGCCGCTTTGAAACCCACTTTACGGCCTGTTTTTTCGGCGAACTGGCGGATCGCGAGGCACATGGCCACGGCAGCCTCGGGCGTCGCGGCGATGCCGTTCTTGCCGGTCGAGGTCTTGATGAAGTCCGCGCCCGCCTCCATGGCAATCGTCGCCGCCTTGTGGATCAGTTCCGGATCGGAGAGCGTACCCGATTCGAGGATCACTTTGAGGATCGCATCGTCGCCGATTTCTGCACGCAGCGTTTCGATTTCGTTGCCCGCCAGGTCGTATTCGCCGTCGAGCATCTCGCCGATGCTGATGACGATGTCGATCTCATCGGCGCCGTTTTCGATGGCCATCGCCGTTTCGAGCATTTTCACCTCCAGGTAGGTCTGCGAGGAAGGGAATCCCCCCGACACGCTGGTGATCGCCATTTTGGAATCGCCGGCGGCCAGTCCGACGGTCTCGACGAAAACCGGATAGACGCAGATCGACGCCACGCTGCCCGCCTCCGGGAAGTGCCGGGGCAGCTCGATCGCCTTGCGGGTGAATTCACCGATCGAGCGTCGCGAATCCGTAGCGCCCAACGAGGTGAGGTCGATACAGCCGAAGCACCGTTTGTACACTTCTGTCCGGCAGTTACGCCGGGCCTGCGGCCCGATCTTTTCGAGCAGCGTGCTCACTTCGTCCGCCGTCGGGGCGGGACCGAAATTGCGAAGGGTAGGGGTGTATTCCATAGCAGTCGGAATTTGTGCGGGTGGGGTCGGGAGCATTCCTTCTGTTCCGGGGCCTGTGCGGTCGCGTGTCGGCGGCCGGTGCCGGAAGGGAGCGAATATCCTTGTTACAAAGATAGTGATTTTGCACGATAAAATGGCAGGGACGCTCCGAAGAGCGCCCCTGCCCGGGAAATTATTTGGAATAATGGTTTTGTATCGCCTGCGGACCCTTTGCAGCCCCTGCTTGTAAACGGTGCCCTCTGTAGCTTTCCGGAATGTGTGTGCGTTTTGCTTTTCTTTCTACTTTCTCTCTACCTCCCGCCGGATCGCGACGTCCCGTACTCCCGATGGAATTTGTTCCCGGTCTCCGGATCAGAGCACCAGCGAGATGCCCACGTTGATCTGGCGCACCTGCGGGCCCGCGCCTTCGCGCCACAGCGGCGAATGGTAGTAGGTGACGTTGAAGCCGATGTTCGAGTAACCGAAGTTCAGGGTGTATCCGTAGTGGAAATTACGCAGCCCGAAACTGCTGTGGTCCTTCGCCGTGCCTCCAACCAGCGGGCCGTCGCCCTTGATTTTCGTATGCGCGCCGATACGCAGTCCGCCCACGAGGCCCGCGTTGATGAAAAAGTTGTGGTTACGGCCCGTCTGGAACTCGACCAGCAGCGGAATGTTCATATAGGCGGTGAAAAGCTTCGATTTGGAGAGTTTGATCCCCTGTTCGATGTATTGGTAGTCGGGAACGGTTACGCCCTTTTCGTACTTGAGTGCGATGTCCTGGTCGAAGCGGAAGTTGTTCAGTTCGAAGCCCAGGCCCGTCATCAGGTGGATTTTACGGTTGCCCAGCAGGATGAAGTCGATGGGATTGATGGTTACGCCGATGGATTTGGAACTTTGCGAGAGGTATTTCGCATCGTCCGGCAGCGAGAAGTTGCCGAGGTTCGTGACCAGCCCGTTGTAGTGGATGCCGACTCCGGCCCAGCGGCCGTCGCGCCACAGGACGCGGCGCGTCTGCTCCTTGCCTTCCGGTTTTTTGAACAGCATGACCTTGTAGCTTTGGATAAAACGGCCGTCCCGTTTATTCCTTTCCCCTCGTTTGTCCGTTCCCCCGGTTCCCCCGGTTCCCCCGGTTCCGGCGGTCTGGCCGGCGGCAGGGGCTGTTGCGGGGAGGGCCTCCTCTCCCGCCTGGGCCTTTTGCTGAGCGCTCTGCGGCGGTTGCGCCTTGGGTTTGCGCGGCTCGCCGGAAGGCGAATCTGTTGCACTGAAGGTCGTTGCAGTGAAGAGCCGGGCCGTTTCCTGCGCTGTCGCTCCGGAAGCGATCAGCAGTATGGCGGCCAAGATCAGGAGGTTTCTCATGTCGGTTGCGTTAGGCTCTTGCGAGCGGATATATCGGTACGGGTTTGTTCTTGTTCAGAAAATATACGTTTTTTCTCTCTGTTTTACACGATGGCCCCGGTTTTTTCGGTTCTTTTCCCACGAAGTTCCTGCTTCTCGTGCTTTCCCCGCGTGCAGGGCTTTTGGCTGTTCCGCTCCGAGGTGCCCTCCTGTCCGGGTATGGGGTGACTCCGGACAGGGATATTTCTGGTTAATTACTGCTTTTCCGTTTGCTGATGTGGATGAACGACGCGATGGTCACGCCGCTCTCCTCGGTGGTGTTGTAGCGCGATACCGGGCTCAGGTCGTTCAGCGTCGAGAGCAGCGAACCCAGCGACGAGCGGATGCTGCCGTCGTCCTGCGAGGCATTCCGGGCGGTTGCCGTCCGGGTCGTTTCGATACGGTGCGCAATCAGCGACTGGGGCTCCGGGGTGCGGACCGGCAGGGTGGCTACCGGTACGGCGGTCAGGGCAGGTTCCGGCAGGTAGAGTTCGGCAGGCTGCGACAGCGAACCCAACACACTTTCCGTCGGCAGCGAATTTTCGAAAATACCTGTTTCGGCAGCCGTTCCCGAGGTCGGAGCCGCATCCGTGCGTTTGATAAACGAAGGGGCAGAGGAGCTGTTTCCCGTCCGGGCGGGTCCGGCCGCAGTGCCCTGGCCGCTGGCCGCTGTGCGGTCGCCGGTGTTTCCGTAATGTGCGGCGAGGGCTGCCGGAGCGTGCGTGGCGTCCGTTGCCGGAACGGCGGCGGCGATGCTGTTGCGGGTGCCGGCGTTTCCTGTTCCGGCGGTCGTCGCGTCATGCCCCGTGTCGGTTGCCTCCTGTCGGTCGAACCGTGCGGCGAGCGCTTCGGCGCCTTCGGGGTAAGCTTCTGCCGCTTCTGCCGCAATCCGCTCGGGCCCTTTGGTGCCTTCGCCGGGGTGGAAAAAGAGCAGTCCGCCGAAAAGGACGGCCGCGGCGGCGGCTCCCGAAGCCATCGCCCCGAAGCGTTGCAGCCGATCCTGCCTGCGAAATCGTCCGTCCGCGCAGCAGTCCCGTTTTGTCGGGGTAAACCACCGTCTCGGGCGGCAGTACCGGCAGGTCGCTTTGCAGCGGGCCGATCTGCGCCGCGATAGCCGGATGGCCTGCGAGGAATGCGTCGAAAGCCCGCCGCTGTTCGGCTCCGAGCGTCCCTTCGATGTAGTCCATCGCCCACTGTTCGTAATTGTGTTCGTCGATCATCGTCGTAATCGTTATAGTAAGTTCCGGATCGTTCCGATCTGTTGTTTGAGCGCCATACGCGCCCGGAAGATGTAGACTTTCACCTGCGCCACGCTCAGCGAGGTCATGTCGGCCATCTCCTGGTACGAATAGCCTTCGTAATCGCGCAGCAGGATCAGCGTCCGCTGTATCTCCGGCAGTTGGTCGAGGTAGCGTTGCACCACTTCGCCCGCTCCGCTGTAACCCCGGTTTCCCTCGTCGGGGCGGCGTTGCAGCGTATCGTCGGTCGTATAGCGCCGGATGTGGCGTACCTGGTCGATGATGAGCCGGTAAGCGATCGTGAACAGGTATGACTTCTCCTTCCCGTCGAGTACGGCCTCCCGGTTCTCCCAAAGTCTCAGGAAACTCTCCTGCACGATATCCTTCGCCTGGTCTTCGTCGCGCAGCGACTTGAGGGCGAATCGGTAGAGGTTGTCGGAGAGCGTTTGCACACACTTTTCGTACTCCGCAACGGTCATTGATCTCCCATGGTTAAAATTACAACGGTGAGACTGCTACAAAGTTACACCTTTTTTAAACTTTCCCGGGCTCTCTTTCGCTCAGCCCGCGCCCGTGCTGGGGTTGCGAATAAATTGCGTGCCCCGGACCGCATGCCCGATCCGGGCTTTCCCTGTCTGCGCTTTCAGCATAGGGATTTCACAAGTTGTGCCGTTTTGCCGGCCGGCCGCAAAAGTTTTCAGGGCTTTTGCCCGATACCGTTGGCACGCTTTATTCCCTCCGCTTCCGGAACTTCCGCAAAGCTATCACAAAGTTTCGGATGACGCCGCCGATTTGTATAAATCTTTCGGGCGCTTTTGGGAATTTCACGGTTCTGGGGTGCCGATCACGTATTCGATCTCTTTGAACAGGTACTTTCTTAGCTGGCCGTCGGCGCTGTGGCGCACTTCCAGTTCGCCTCCGGGCTGCACGCCCGTGATCGTGCCGAGGAATTGCTGCCGTGTGCGTCCGTCGGTGTACAGGTGTTCCTGTCCGAGTCGGTAGAGCAGCCGCAGGTAGTCCGAGTCGAGTGTCGATGGGCAGTCGTATCCTGTCGGGGGCTGCGTGTAGCCGTCGGCCATGCCGCCTGTTTCGTCCGGCCTGTCCGTTTGGTTGGCCGCCTGTGTCCGGACCGGGCTGGTTTTTCCAGTCTTCCCTGTTTCCCCCGTTTCTTCCCCGGCCAGCGTCCGGTAGCGCTCGGCCAGGTGGCGGTAAAAACTGATGAACACCTCCGCCCGGTCGAACGGGTGTCCCGCTTCGGCCGCCAGTGAAGTTGGATTCGGCAGCGCGGGATCGAAGCGCGTCTGGTTTACGTTCAGGCCGATGCCGATTACCGACCGGGAAAGGTAGGGGCCCATCAGGTCGTTTTCGATCAGGATCCCGGTCACTTTCCTGTCGCCGATGTAGAT
>ERZ827528.3914-NODE-3914-length-11566-cov-3.363565_pt1 | contig 11566 bp, 10 predicted proteins | sample MGYA00519768_ERZ827528 | MGnify/ENA primary metagenome ERZ827528 (study PRJEB31778, sample SAMEA3449343) | human gut metagenome | biome: human gut; feature: human-associated habitat; material: faeces | place: United Kingdom | collected 2010/2012 ...
CCGCCGCTACAGACGCAATCGGTGCGTGCCATTTTATCGGCAGCCTGTTCGTGTCGGCAGCGCTGCGCCGGGAGCGGCATGCCGCTCCCCTACAATGGCGTGTGCATTCAGCGGTGGTGCATATCATTTAACGGCAGCCTGTACAAACTGGCAGCTCTAACATAGCCCCATATATACCAAGCGTCCCCACCGGGTCGACCGGCAGGGACGCTTCTTATTATTTTTCCTTGGCGTAAGCCACCACGATGCGGCGGTGCGGCTCGGAGCCGGTGGAGAAGGTCGTGACCTCGGGATAATCCTGCAGAGCGGCATGGATGACATGGCGCTCATAGGCATTCATCGGCTCGAGGGTGAAGTTGCGGTGGTACTTCACGGCCTTGCCCGCCATCTTGGCGGCCAGATGCTGCAGCGCTTCCTCGCGCTTGAGGCGGTAGTCGCCCGCGTCGACGCTGACGCGCACGCGCGTCTCGTTGTCGCGGTTGATGGCGTAGCTCGTCAGATACTGGATGGCGTCGAGCGTTTCACCGCGGCGGCCGATGAGCATGCCGACATCACCGCCGACCAGCTCAGCGCGGTAGCCGCCCTCCTCCGTGCGATAGGCATGGGGCACGGCGGTGGAATTCATGTGGGTCAGCAGGCCGGTGAGGAACTTCTCGATCTTTTCCTCCATGGAGCCCTCGGGGGCGGGGGCATATTCCTTCGGTGCGGCAGGGACGGGCTGCTGCTTTTCGGCCTTTTCCGGGCGCGGGGCGCGCGGCTTTTCCTGCTTCGGGGCCTGCGGGCGCTCCTGCTTCTCGGGGCGGGCGGGCTTTTCGGCGGGCTTTTCCTGCTGCTTCGGGGTTTCGGCATTCTGCGGCTTGCGGCGCTCCTGACGCGGACGGCGCTCGCGGCGGGCAGGCTGCTGCTCCTCCGGCTCGATCTTCTTGCCGGGGCGGGAGATGATGCTCGAGGTGATCTCGGGGCGCTCCTTCGGCTTCGAGCGGGAGGCGGACGAGAGCACGCTCATCGGAGCCTCGGGCTTCTTGGGCTCGTCCGGCACCTCATAGGTCACCTTGACCTTGGCGGGCGAAGCGCCGATGCCGAGGAAACCGGATTTCGCATTCTCCAGCACCTCGACGGACACGCTGTCGCGGTCCATGCCGAGCTGCTGCAGCGCCGCCGTAACGGCAAGATCGATGGTCTTACCGGTCGTGACGATAAACTTTTCCATGATTATTCGTTCTCCTCATTCTTCGTGTAATGCTCGGAGGAATAGGCGCGGCCGCGGCTGAAGGGACGCTCGGGATCGCCGCTGAGCACTTCGGCAGCTTCCTCGGGCGCAAGCCCGGCGGCAGCGCGCTTTTTGGCTTCAAAATCCTTGGCAGCGGCCTCGCGCCCCTGGCGCTCCCGGAGCTGCTGCTTCTTCTTGCTGGTGTTCTCCGTGATGCCCTCGGGGTTGGCGGCACGGCGGGCGGCGCGGATGCGCTCCTTCTCCGCCTCCTCGGCGGCGCGCTGCGCAGCCTTCTCGCGGCGGACGACGTCCTCTGCGTCATAGATCTTGCGGTAGTGCTTCGTGAGGAACATATCCTGCACGATGCCGAACAGCGACTGCGTCAGCCAGTAGATCGACAGGCCGAGCGGGACGATAAAGCCGAACCAGATGGACATGAGCGGCATGAGGAGGTTCATCATCTTGTTGGTCTGGGCAGACTTGGCGGCGGCTTCGTCCTTTTCGCCGTTGGCGTTGGAGATAACGGAGCCGTTCATCTTCTGGCTGATGAACATCGACAGATAGTTCAGACTGCCGGAGAGCAGCGGGACGATAAAGCCGCCGATATCGCTCCAGCCCTTGGCCTGCCAGACCTTCCAGCTCGGGATCTGGCCGAGGTTGATGCCGAGGAAGGAAAAATTGATGGACGAGACGCCCATGACGGCTTCGCGCATGGAGGCGTCGGTGAGCTGCAGAGCATATTTCTGCAGATCGGCAGCCGGGCCATACTGCCAGTAGTAGCCGAGCTTGCTGACTTCGACGCCCTGCTCCGTGGCCACGATGGCCTTGAGGGCATCGACGGTCTCCGTATTCAGGTGCATCAGGTAGTGCAGCGGTTCACGGATGACGGTGTACAGCGGCAGAAGGAACAGCAGCGGCAGGAACGACCACAGGCAGCCGCCGTACATGCTGACACCCTCGGACTTATAGAGGGCCATGACCTCCTGCTGATATTTCTGCTTGTCGTCTCCGCAGGCAAGCTCCAGCTGCTTGAGCTGCGGCTGCAGGCGGGACATCTTCATCATGCTCTTCTTGCTCTTGGCGCTGAACGGCAGAAGGATCAGCTTGACAACGAACGAGAACAGAATGAGCGCAAGGCCGTAGTTATTCAGGAATCCATAGAAGAATTCCAGCACATAGCCAAAGGGAACGCGGATAAAATCCATGAAAGGCCTCCTCTTGGCCGCGCACGGCGGCCGGACGGAACGGGTGGGCGGAGATCCGCCGGGTGATCACGGCACGGGATCGTAAAAATCGCCGTGGTTGAAGGGGTTGCACCGCAGCAGGCGCTTGAACGTGAGCCAGCCGCCCCGAAGGGCGCCGTATTTTTCGATGGCCTCAAGGCCATATTCCGAGCAGGTCGGGATGAACCGGCACTTGCCCGGAAAGGCGGGAGAGATATACTTCCGATAAAAGCGGATGAGCGCCAGCAGGACGCGCTTCATTGCGCGGCCTCCTGCATCAGGCCCGTCCGCCCGGCGAGCGTCAGAAACGCCCGCGTCAGCTCTGCGAAATCCGCCTCCATCGCGCGGCTGCGCGCGACGATCACGATGTCATAGCCCGGCAGGAGCTCCGCCTCGTGCAGGCGGTAGACCTCGCGCAGGCGGCGGCGCATGCGGTTGCGCTCGACGGCGTGGCCGAGCTTGGCGCTGACGGTCAGGCCGAGGCGGCTGTGACCGGTGCCGTTGCGCAGGCAGTAGACCACGAGCAGACGGTTGCCCGCCGTGGCGCCGCGGTGATACAGGCGGCGGAAAACATGGTTTTCCTTCAGAGAAACAGTATGCAGCAAGTCGGAACCTCCCGGCAAAGCAAAAGGGCGAACAGAGACTGTTCGCCCTTCACGTTACAATTCAAGCAGACGGTGCGGTCTCGGCTCCTCAGGCGGACAGGACGGCTCTGCCTTTTGCACGACGGCGGGCAAGAACCTTGCGGCCGTTTGCAGTAGCCATTCTCTTGCGGAAACCATGGACCTTTGCGCGGTGACGCTTTCTGGGCTGATAGGTACGCAGCATCTTCGTGTACACCTCCTGTTAGATTATGCTCAACAGCCGGACTCCGGCCGCAGCAATCGAAAATCATCATGCACAGGCATGGATGCAATAAGCAAGCATGGATGCGCAATTGATATTATATCGCAGCACCCGGTAGAAAGTCAACCGGAAGTTTTGAATTTTGTGCGAAAATTCCGGGCTTTTCTGTGATTCCGTTGCGGAACAACCTGCTCCGGTTACTCAGCAGTCTCTGCAAAGCGGCATGCTCATGCAGCGCGGGCCGCCGCGGCCGCGGGAGAGCTCTCCGCTCGGGATGCGCAGCACCTCGATGCCGTGCTCCTCGAGCAGACCGTTGGTGACATAGTTGCGGTCATAGGCCACGACGCGGCCGGGGCTGACGCACAGCGTGTTCGAGCCGTCGTTCCACTGCTCGCGCTGGGCCGCGATCTGGTCACCGCCGCCGCAGCGCAGCAGCGTGACGCGCTCGACGCCGAGTGCAGAGGCCAGTGCCTCCTCGAGCGGCATGTCCAGCCGCCGCGCAACGGGCGCGCCGCCGCGGCCGGGCGTCAGCTCGAACATCTCCAGCTCGTCGAGAATGGAGGGGTGGATGAGAAACTTGTCCGTGTCGATCTGCGTCAGCACGGTGTCCAGATGCATGAAGGCGCGGGTGCTGGGGATATCCAGCGCCAGCACGCGGCGCACCTCGCCCGCCTCGTCCTGGAAAATATTATAGGCCAGCCGCTCAACGGCCTCCGGCATGGTGCGCTGGGAGATGCCGACGGCGATCGTGTCGGCGCTGAGGTTCAGGATATCGCCGCCCTCGAGGGTGTAGGGCTCGTCCGGTGTGTAGTAAAACGGCACCTTGCCCGCATAATCGGGGTGATAGTGCAGGATATAGTTTCCGTAGATCGTCTCGCGGTTGCGCGTGACGGAGTACATGTGGTGCAGGGCAACGCCGCGGCCGATGGACGCGAACGGATCGCGCGTAAAATAGAGGTTCGGGATCGGCTCAAGCACGAAGTGCGTGCGGTCGTTGCGCAGGGAGGCCAGCGAGTGGTTCTGGTGCAGGGGCAGCTCGTCGAAGCGGACGCCCGTCATGGTCTTGCGGATGAGCTCGCGCGTGTTGGGGCAGGCCAGCAGAAGCTCCGTGAGGGCCTCGCGGTAGCTGGCGGCCACGCAGCCGCTGCTGCGGATAAAGTCCTCAACGAAGCGGCGGCGCAGGCTGTCGCTCAGGGCCAGCGTCTCCGCGGCCAGATCGGTAAGATAGACGACCTCCACGCCGCTGTCGCGCAGCACCTGCGCAAAGCGGTCATGCTCCGTCTGCGCGCCGCGCAGGTAGGGAATGTCGTCAAACAGAAGGCGCTCCATCGAATTGGGGACGAGCTGCTCCAGCTCCCGGCCGGGGCGCTGCAGCAGGACTTTCTTCAGCGGGCGGACTTCGCTTCTCACATCAATGGCCATGCGGATCGCTCCTCTTATCAAAAATTTTTGAGTTTGCCTTTGATTTTGCTTAGTGTATCACGATTTTTTTCGAAACGCAATTCTTTTTCTGCCGCAATTCTTTCCGTTCTCCGGATTTCCATGCAAGAAATCCAACAAAATGCGGATAAATTTTTGCAGCTCCCGGCACCGTGTTTTTCCACTGTTTTCCAAAGCCCGGTTTTTCCGAAAAAATGCCCCTCCCGCAGAATCTGGGAGAGGCATAAATATTCTCAAAAATTTTTTGCTCCATCGGACGGAATATGGACAGCCGTGCTGCCTTATAATCGCTCACACCAGCCCGCACAGGAGCGCTTCTCCCTTGTCCAGAATTTCCTCCGGGAAGGTGAACGTCGGCGCATGCAGCTCGATGCCGCCGGTGCCGAGGAAGAAGAACACGCCGGGCGCATGGCGCTGATATTCCGAAAAGTCCTCCGTGATGCACGTCGGCTCCGCCTCGGCGATCGGGAAGCGCTCCCGCACCTCGGCCAGCAGGGCCGCGTCGTTCGTCACGGGCGGATAGCCGGAGCTGCACGTCATGGTCACGGTGCAGCCCGTCTCCTCGCCGACGGCCCTGCCGATGGCCTGCGCCTGCTCCCAGAGCGCGGCATACAGCCCGTCGTCCAGGCAGCGCAGCGAGCCCTCAAGATGCGTGTGGTCGCTCACGGCGTTGCGGGCGCTGCCGCTTTCCATTTTGCCGAAGCGCAGCAGGCAGGGCTTGCCCTCGGCCAGTGCATACAGCCGTGTCAGCAGACGGGCGGCGGCGTCCAGCGCGTCGCAGCCCTCGGCAAAGCGGGCCAGATGGACGGACCGGCCCGTGATCTCCACCGTCAGCTCGCACGAGCGCGACATCATCGCTCCGGCGCGCGAGGCGATGACGCCCGCGGGCAGCTCCGGCCAGAGATGCATGCCGAACACGCGCGTTACATGATACCGCTCCAGCAGGCCCGTCGCGCAGATGGGCGCAGCGCCGCCCGTCGTCTCCTCGGCGGGCTCAAAGATCAGAAGGACGTTCCGCTGAGGCCGGACCTCTCCTGCCGCCAGACGGCGCGCCAGCCCGAGCACCATGGCCATATGACCGTCATGCCCGCAGGCGTGCATGCGGCCCGGATGGGCGGATGCAAACGGCAGACCGGTCCGTTCCGTCACGGGCAGAGCATCCATGTCGCTGCGGACGGCGACGGTCTCGTCCTTTCCAAGGTCAAAATAGGCGCACACGGCGTCCTCCCACGGGGCCAGCAGCGTGCAGGGCATTTCGGCCAGCGCCCCGCGCAGATAGGCCGCCGTTTCCGGCAGGCGGCAGCCTGTCTCCGGGATGCGGTGCAGCGCGCGGCGGTCCTCCGATAAGGTCTTCATGGATATTCCCCCTTTTGCCGCATTATATCACGCCCGCCGGACAATTGCAATGCGCGCCCGCCTGTGGTACAATATACGATATCGATAATCACGCCAGAGCGTATAATAAACAGAAAATAAACAGGCAGTCCCGCGCGGGACTGCCGTACCAAACGGAGGAATGACCGGAAATGAGTGGGATCTCGGGACAGGTCTGCCTGCGGCGCGGCGAGACGCTTGCCGCCGGCTGCTGCTGGATCTATGACAATGAAATCGACTGGGCGGACGACACCTGCGAGGACGGCGGCCTTGTCGAGGTGCTCGACAGCCGTATGCGCTATCAGGGCACGGGCTTTTTCAACCGCCGCTCCAAGATCACGGTGCGGCTCGTCTCGCGCGAGCGCGGCGAGACCATCGACCGCGCATTCTGGGAGCGCCGCATCCGTGCGGCATGGGAAAACCGGCAGGCACTGGGCTTTTCGAACGCATGCCGCGTCATTTTCGGCGAGCCGGATGGCCTGCCCGGCCTGACGGTGGACAAATTCGGCGACTGTCTGTCGTTCCAGATCGTCTCGCTCGGTATGGAGCGCATGCGGGATGATATTCTCGCCATTCTGGCCGAGGTGTTCCGGCCGCAGTGCATTTATGAGCGCGACGACCTTGCCGTGCGCGAAAAGGAGGGCATGGAGCAGCGCAAGGGCTGCGTCTACGGCGCTGTCCCGCCGGAGCTCATCATCCGTGAGCACGATGCCCTCATGGCCGTAGACATCGAAAACGGCCAGAAGACCGGCCACTTCCTCGACCAGCAGGAAAACCGCGGCCATCTGCGGCCATATTCCGCCGGGCGGACGGTGCTGGACCTGTGCTGCCATACGGGCGGCTTCTCCATCCACGCGGCACTGTACGGCGCGGCGCGGGTGCAGGCCGTGGACGTTTCGGAGACGGCCCTTGCCATGGTGCGCGGGAACGCTGCGCGCAACGGCGTGGCCGACCGTGTCGAGACCGTCTGCGCCAATGTGTTCGATCTCGTGCGGCAGGACTGCGAGGAGGGCAGACAGTTCGGCCTTGTCATCTGCGACCCGCCCGCCTTTGCCAAGAGCCGCAGCGCCCTCGACGGCGCCTATCGGGGCTATCGTGAGCTGAACCGCCGCTGCATGCAGCTGACGGAGCCGGGCGGCTTCCTCGTGACGTGCTCGTGCAGCCAGTTCATGACGCAGCCGCTGTTTGAGCAGATGCTCACGGAGGCCGCGAAGGGCGCGGGGCGGCAGGTCCGCCTGCTCGAGCGCCTCATGCAGTCGCGCGACCATCCGGCCACACTGGGCGAGGAGCACTCCATGTATCTCAAGGGCTGTATCCTGCAGGTGCTGTGATGATGAAAATTCTTGTGGTAGAAGACGAGCGCCTGCTGGCTGATTCGCTGCAGACGCTGCTGACGGGCCGGGGCTTTTCCGTCGATACGGCGAACGACGGCCTGACCGGCCTGGAATATGCAAAAACGGACGTCTATGATCTCGTGATCCTCGACGTCATGATGCCGGGGCTCGACGGCTATACCGTCGCCAGCCGCCTGCGCGCGGAGCACCATGCCGTGCCCATCCTGATGCTGACGGCAAAGTCCGATCTCATGGACCGCGTGGCCGGGCTGAACGCCGGGGCGGATTATTATCTGACAAAGCCGTTTGATTCCCGCGAGCTGCTGGCCTGCGTCGGCGCGCTGCTGCGCAGACAGGGCGAGCAGGTCGACGAGCTGACGTTCGGCAACACGGCCCTCGACCTCTCGGCCGGGATGCTGCGCTGCGGCAGCAAAAGCGTGCGCCTGTCCGCACGGGAATTCGACGTCATGCGCATCCTGCTGCAGGCGAAGGGCGGCAACGTCTCGAAGGAGACGCTGCTCGAGCGCGTCTGGGGCTTTGACTCCAACGCCGTGGAGAATCATGTGGAGGTCTACGCCGGCTTCCTGCGGAAAAAGCTCGCGAGCATTGGCTCGAACGTCCGCATCGAGGCCATCCGGCGGCTGGGCTATCATCTGGAGGTGGCGGAGGTATGATACGGAAGCTCCGCGTCAAGCTCGTGTGCATCCTCATGGCCCTGCTGACCGTGATGCTGGGCGTCACGTTCGGCCTTGTGCTGCATTTTACGCAGCAGAGCCTTGAGGCCGAGAGCCTGCGCACGCTCGAGGCGCTGGCAAACAACTGGCAGACGGCCTCCAGCCCCGGTTTGGACGACGGCACGCGCGTGCCGTATTTTGCGCTGGAGATCAATGCGCGCGGCGACATCATCACGACGCGCGGCGGCTATTTTGACCTGAGCGACCGCGAAAAGCTGCAGAAGCTCATCGACATCGCCGTGAATTCCGAGGACGACATCGGTGAGGTGCCGGATTACGGCCTGCGGTTCTACCGCGTCGTCACGCGCACGAGCTGGCGCGTCGTTTTTGCCGACACCTCGGCCGAGACGACGACGCTGCACAGCCTCATCCGCACGCTTGCCATTGCGAGCGCGGCGGCTCTTGCGGTGTTCTTCGTCATGAGCCTGCTGCTGGCGCGCTGGCTGGTGCGGCCCGTCGCCAGGGCGTGGGATCAGCAGCGGCAGTTCGTGGCGGACGCCTCGCACGAGCTGAAAACGCCCCTGACCGTCATCCTGACAAATGCGGAGCTGCTGCAGGCGCCGGGCTACGACGCCCCGGCCCGCTCCCGCTTTGCCGGGAGCATCCTCACGATGTCGCAGCAGATGCGCGGCCTTGTGGAGAGCCTGCTGGAGCTGGCCCGCGTGGATGCCGGGCGCGCGCAGGATGCGCAGACGGAGCTGGACCTGAGCGCCCTCGTGAACGAGGCTCTGCTGCCGTTCGAGCCGGTGCTGTTCGAGGCCGGGCACACGCTGACGGCCCGCGTGGAGGACGGTATCCGTGTGCGCGGCAATGCCGCACAGCTGCGGCAGGTCGTGGAGATCCTGCTGGACAACGCCCGCAAATACGCCCAGCCGGGCGGCTGGGTGCTGCTGACGCTTGCGCGGCAGGGCGGGCGGCACTGCGTGCTGTCTGTTGCCGATCCCGGCGCGCCGCTCACTCCGCAGGAGTGCCGCGATATTTTCAAGCGCTTTTACCGCGTCGACCACGTCCGCGCCATGAACCACAGCTACGGGCTGGGCCTTGCCATCGCCGCCCGCATCGCCGAGGCGCACCGCGGCCGCATCTGGGCCGAGAGCAGCGGCGGCATCAATACGTTCTATTTTACGATTCCAATATAATGTGCGTTGTAGGGGAGCGGACAGCCGGGCCCGGCGCTGCACCTGCGTCTAGTACAGGCCATCGTTAAAATAGTGAATGCCCCCGACTTGTCATTGCGAGGGCGCTTCGCGCCCGTGGCAATCTCGGGAAGGCACTTGCAATTCGTACAGGCTGCCGTTAAAAACGTAAAAGCCGATTGCGTCTGTAGCGGCGGTCAGTGACCGCCTTTGGCAGCAGCAAATTTGTGCGCACTGTCGCCGACCGCACACGCCGTTGTAGGGGAGCGGACAGCCGGGCCCGGCGCAATGCTGCCGATCTGAACAGCCTATCGTTATAATGGTGAATGCTCCCGACGTGTCATTGCGAGGAGCGAAGCGACGTGGCAATCTCGCAGAACACGGCCGGACAACAGGGAAGCCATCGGCGAAATCGCAACTGCCTGCATGAGATTGCCACGGCCCCGTTGGGGCCTCGCAATGACAAACCTGGGTGCCTTGCGCCATAGAAGCGGTGCCGCAGATACAGCAAGCTCCCCGGCAAATGGCCGGGGAGCTTGTTTTTGTGCCTGTTTACCTTTTACTTTTCCTTCGGCGCCTCGGTGGCGATCTCGATGAGGCTGTCATCCGCCTTATTGAGGACGGCCTTGCCCTTCTCGCCGACGGTGAGGATGCCCTCGTACTTCTCGCCCTTGGCGACGGAGTTTTTGAGCGTCCACAGCACGGCGGGATCGTCGACCTCGCCCGTGATGGTGTAGGTCGTGAACGTGACGGTCTCTTCGTCGTGGAAGGCCGTCTTCGTGACCACGTTCACAAGGACGAGCGTGTTGTCGTCCACGCCGAGATAATCAGCCAGCCTGTGGTTCAGCGCGGCGCGCTCGTCGCTTTCGAGCGAGGTGGCGTGATTGCGCGTGTTGTAGTCATACCATGCATAGCCCGCCGTGGCGCACGAGCCGACGATCAGCAGCGCCAGCAGGAAGGCAACGAGGCGGCCGGTGATCTTCAGCTTCTTCGGCGGCTCATACGTCAGCTTCATGCGGTAGGTCAGCGGGGTGATAACGTTCAGGAACAGGATGAGAAGCAGCGACTCGAGCGGGAAGAGCACGAGGTTCTTGCAGATGCGCGGCAGGTCGAAGATCGCATAGGACTTGCCAAGGACCATCTGGTAATACAGCAGCATGATCGGCGTCTGGATGACGATGTTCACGAAGAAGCTCACGCAGAAGCGGGAGAGCGTCACACGAAGGTTCGTCAGCGGCGCACGGTACAGGAACAGAGCAAAGATAAGGGAACCGGCGATCTCCGTGAAGATGAACGGGAAGAAGTATACGCCGGTCGGGAACAGGATACAGCCAAGCGTATCACTGATGGCCGCCGCAAGGATGGCAACGACCGGGCCGAAGATCATCGCGCCGAGCGCATTGACGAAAAAGCCGAGGTTGATCATCAGCGTCGGGGGTGCGACCGGGATGGCGACGGACTTCAGTGCCACGCGGACGGCGATGAGGATGGCCGCGACGGCGAGCATGCGGACCTTGCCGAGCTCACGGGCAGCGTCACGCCAGTAGGCCTTGGAAAACGGCGAGGCATACAGGCCGGGAGCGAGCACTTTCTTTTCAGCAGCCATGCCCGATCCCTCCTCTCCGGAATGACGGACGGGCGGCCGCGCGCAGGCCGCAGGTGAACAGCTTGGTTGACATAAAAAATTCCTCCTTACGGAATGAGAGCGTGCGGACGCACCCCATTGCGCAGGGGGGTAAAAAAAGATCCGCCACTCTCCGGAGTGTGGCGAATGCACCCTCCGATAAAATGGAGGAGGTTCAATATGCGATGCTATCCCCGGAATGCACGGGGATCTTGCTCAGGCGGTTGCGGTAACCGTATCGCGGAGCCGAAGCTCCTTCGCCCGGCGGCAACCTCCCATCCGACCGGTACTTAACGCACAGTTCCTACTCCCTGCAGCATCGTTTTATGGATATTATTGTATCGATTTTTTTCGAAAAAGCAAGCCCCAATTTTGCAAAAGGCGGAAAATTTTTCCGGAATGGACGGACTGCCGATAAAACGTACAGACCGATCGCGTTCTGCACCTGTAGCGGCGCTCATGGAGCGCCTTGTACGGGGTAATTAAATTGCGTGAGGGAACTGATGTACCACAGCACTACCTGACGTGTCATTCCGAGGAGCGAAGCGACGTGGGAATCTCGCAGTACACGGCAGGATAACAGGGCGATTCCGGCGAAAACGTAACTGCCTTCCCGAGATTGCCACGTCGGCCTACGGCCTCCTC
>ERZ827528.3915-NODE-3915-length-11564-cov-11.787818_pt1 | contig 11564 bp, 7 predicted proteins | sample MGYA00519768_ERZ827528 | MGnify/ENA primary metagenome ERZ827528 (study PRJEB31778, sample SAMEA3449343) | human gut metagenome | biome: human gut; feature: human-associated habitat; material: faeces | place: United Kingdom | collected 2010/2012 ...
CAGGGGTGAGATTCCCGTGGGCTGCTGCCAGCAGCCGTCCGTTGGCTCATTTTTTATTTTGTGAAAGGGGGATATTTTTGAAAGAACAAAATTTGATACGTTATAGCATTCAGCTTGCTTTTTTGAAGCAGCTGTTGGAAAGAAAGCTCATAACCGATAGAGAGTATTCCCTTATCAAACAGCGCTTAATGAAAGATTATCGTGTGGTTTCCGAACTATCCTCTTGATTTTGTGTCGCATTGGCGTTATGATTGACGCAATGAAAGGAACACATTCAATAAGGAGGTCAAGCATGAAAGATGTTGAAGTCATTAAAGCGCACAACACGCTCTCGCCACGAGCGCGTACAAACTTTGAAAAAAGGCTACGCGTAGCTGCCTATTGTCGTGTCAGCACTGATACCGAAGATCAGCTGAACAGCTACAAATCGCAGGTCAAATACTATACCGAACTTATAAAAAGTAAGCCGGAATGGTCTTTGGCCGGCATCTATGCTGATGAAGCTATCACGGGTACGCAGGTAAAAAAGCGCGAGGATTTCCAGCGTTTAATCAACGACTGTATGAACGGTGACGTGGATATGGTGATTACCAAATCCATTTCGCGTTTTGCCCGAAATACGCTTGACACTCTGAAATATGTTCGGATGCTCAAAGATAAAGGCGTGGCTGTGTTTTTTGAGGAAGAAAACATCAACACCCTTACTATGGACGGTGAACTGCTCCTTGTAATTTTAAGTTCTGTTGCACAGCAGGAAGTCGAAAATATTTCTGCAAATGTCAAAAAGGGCTTGAAGATGAAGATGCAGCGCGGTGAGCTGGTCGGGTTTCAGGGCTGTTTAGGTTATGACTACAATCCAGCGGACAAAACCATCACCATCAACGAAGAAGAAGCGGCTGTTGTCCGTTACATTTTTCAGCGATACACGGAGGGTGCCGGTGGTTCGGTTATTGCCAAAGAACTTGAAAACTTAGGCTATAAAACCAAACGCGGCAGTCCTAAATGGGCAGACAGTACCGTAATCGGCATTATCAAAAACGAAAAATACAAAGGCGACATTTTGTTAGGAAAGACATTTACCGTTGACCCTATTTCAAAACGGCGTCTGTACAACTTCGGCGAGGAAGATCAATTTTATATTCGTGAGCACCACGAGCCCATTATTTCGGAAGAAGTTTTTGAAGCCGCACAGGAAATTTTGCGGCGGCGTGCAAAGCCCCGCAGCCTTAACGTGGACGGCAAACGTGAAAAGTTCAGCCGGAAATACGCTTTTAGCTGCATGATAGAATGTGGTTTCTGTGGTGGCACCCTGACAAGGAGGAGTTGGCATAGCAGTTCACAGTATAATAAAGCTATCTGGCAATGTGTTGTTTCCACCAAAAAAGGAAAAAAGTTCTGCCCGGAGAGCAAGGGCGTTGACGAAAGAACGATTGAGCGGGCTTTTGTAGAATCTTATCGCCTCTTGTGCCAGAATAACAAGGATGTTCTGGACGAGTTTATGAAACGGACAGAAGAAACTCTTTCTGAAAGCAACGCGGGCAAGCGTCTTGCGAAAGCCGAAAGAGAGATTCACGCTCTGGAAGTCAAGAAAAACAAGCTGGTTGATATGCGTCTTGAAGATACCATCGACAAGGAGACCTACGACCGAAAGTATTTGGACCTGTCCAGCCAGATTGAGCAGTTGCAGAAAGAGTGTGAAAGCCTGCAAGATGCAGCCGAAACCGAATCTACAATGCGCAAGCGTGTTGCCACGTTCCGGCAGACCCTTGAACAGAACGAGGTTCTGGACACCTTTGACCGACATATTTTTGAAAGTATAGTTGAAAAAGTAATCGTGGGCGGTTATGATAGTAATGGGAACAAAGACCCCTACATGATTGTCTTTGTTTACAAGACCGGGTTCAAAAACAGTGTGGACGGCAAGAATTTCAAGCCGCTTCGCAAGAATAGCAAGGAGAACCACTCCCCTGCTGTTTTGTGCTCCCATGCTTCTAACGAGGCTCAATCCATGTGTTCCGATTCTAGCGACGACACATGTCGAGACGGTATGTTTATTGTCCAAACTTCAAAGCAAGGAACATATCGAGATCGAAGTGAAGATGGACGAGATGGACTTGACTTCGGCGGAGAGTAAGGCAACCTACAAAGAAATCCGGGAATACGTTTTCGAGCATACCGGACTGAAGGTCAGCCACCTCTATATCGCACAGGTGAAGCAGAAATACGGCATCATTGAGCGTGAGAACTACAATAAGCCGAAATCCGAAAACGCCAAGCAGCCCCAATGCCCACCGGAGAAGGAAAAAGCGATCACGGAGGCGTTACGTCACTTTGGGATGATTTTGTAGATGCTTTTTGAAAGAAATTGCAGGTAGCGGTCGGCACCAAATGATCTTTCGCTATCAGGCTGTCTAAAGGCGAAACTGTCAGTATAAGAATGCTAATGAAGGTGCGTAAAACACTGAACTGCAATATTGGAAATATCCGAAAGCTGATTTCTCCCCAAGAAGGCATCGTTGAATAAGAGGTGGATGGTATGTCGGCAAAAAAGAAAAACATAATTAGCAAGGCTAGCCCTCACACAATAAAAAAATTTGAGCTGATAGAAGAGTACATCAAATCGTGGGCACAGAAGTTGCTGCTGACTGAGTCTTGCAATGGGCTGATCTTTATAGACTGTATGTGCAACAGTGGTGTATACACCGACGATGCTGGACAATTGGTGAAAGGTACAGCAGTACGCGTCTCAGAAGCACTTAGGGAAGCATCAAGAACCTATACGGAGAAAAATATACACATTTACTTGAATGACAAGGATAAAGCGCGCGTAGATGAGCTAAAAAAGCATCTTCCACAGGATGAGCGCAATTTTAAGATTGTCACGTCTTGTGGTGATGCGCACGAGCTACTCCGTACTATCGGGCCACAGTTATATGGAACTGGGCACCTGCATTATTTCCTGCTCTACGATCCATATGATGCGACTATTGACTGGGAAGCACTTCTGCCGTTTTTTCGTAACTGGGGTGAAGTTATGATTAATCACATGGTTTCAGATCCGGTGCGGGCGATCACAAGCGCCAAGAAGAAAACGACAAAGGCAAAGTACGAGAACACTTATCTGGAAGACTTTGAGAAACTGGTGCCTTACGGAAGTGACAAGAAGGCCTATGAGGCCAGAGTGGAAGAAATCATAAATTCACTGAAAGGAGCTCGCAGGTACTACGTATCGGCATTTCCGTTCTATAACACGCAGAACTCGCTCGTCTACAATTTGATTCATTGCACGAGCAACAAGGAGGGCTTTAAGCTCTACAAGAAGAGTGCTTGGAAGGTATTTGGCGCACAGTCCTCTACCAAGCACTCGGTTGAGAACAGGCAGTTGTCATTTAACCTTTTCGGTGAGATTGCTGAAGAGGAAGATGAAAGCTGCTTGTATGTTATCGATATAGCGAAATACCTGCAGCGCAGCTTTAGAGGCCGAAAGCAGGTGCCGCTGGATGAGATGTGGGAACTTCTGGATAACCACCCGATTTTCCCGTCAGAGGGATTTCGTAATGAGGTAAAGAGCGATCTTACCGATTTCTTTGGCGCGAAGATTGAGCAGATTGTGAATCCTGATACAGGAAAGAAGGAAACGGTGATTTCTTTCTCTTCTTGAGACTGAGTTTCAAATAGATGAGGTGGTTGGAATTTATGGCAACGTCGCAGAAATTTGGTGGCAATTGGACTGAGGAGAAGTTGAATATCTTCACCAGCTACCTGGACGCATACCTGATTGCACTGCAAAATCAGAAGTTTAAGAAGATTTATATAGATGCCTTTGCTGGAACCGGTGAGATCGAGACCAGTGACGGCGGGCAGTTTCTTGTGGGCTCTGCTAAGCGTGCACTGGCGTCTGAAAAGAAGTTCGATCATTATTATTTCATAGAAGCGGACTCTCAGAAGGCAGGAGAACTCCAGGATATGATAAATTCCGAGTTTCCGCAGATGAGGAGAATTGTTACGATTTACTGCGGCGATGCGAATGATAAGCTCGCGGAAATTATTAGCAACGTAGACTGGAGATATAACAGAGGATTGCTGTTCTTAGATCCATATGCGACGCAGGTAAATTGGGCCACGCTTGAAAATGTAGCACAGACGAAATCGATAGACGTATGGTACCTGTTTCCGTTCTCTGCACTTGAACGTATGCTGCCGAAAAACGGAAAGTACGATAAATGGGAGGATTGCATAGATCGATTGCTTGGAGATTCCGGATGGCGGAAGGAATTCTATAAGAAAGATCCCCAGATGACGCTTTTTGACTTGTTCCCGGAGCCCGGACAGAGCGATGGCGAACGGATGGTTAAGGACGCAAATTCAGATCACATAAAGGAGTATATCCTCTCTCGGCTTGGGACAATCTTTCCATGCGTGTCAAAGCATGCGCGGATTTTCAGGAACAGCAGGAACTCGCCGATGTTCCTATTCTGCTTTGCCATTGCGAGTGAGAGTCTGAAAGCGCAGGGACTTGCACTGCGGATGGCAGACTACATATTAAAGAACAAGTAGGCGGAGGATGAAAGCACCTTGAAGACGATAAAACGAAAATCCATGCTTTATCAAACAGGGGTAGAGTATGGTGACTACACAATGAATCACGTGCAGGGGTGTGCACATGGGTGCAAATATCCATGTTATGCATTCCTGATGAAGAAGCGATTCGGGCAAATTAAAGATTACGAGAGCTGGCTTGAGCCGGTGCTTGTATCAAACACGCTTGAATTGCTGGATAAAGAGATACCGAGGCTCAGAGATAAGATTCAGTCTGTGCAGCTTTGCTTTACCACAGATCCGTTCATGGAAGGATATCCAGAGGTGTCCCATATGAGCATTGCGGCTATCCGAAAACTGAACGAGGCCGGTATCAAATGCACTACATTGACGAAGGGATTGCTTCCCATAGAATTGGCGGAACTTTCTCCGGAAAATGAATATGGGATCACGTTGATAACGCTGGATGAAGCATACCGGGAACAGATGGAACCGGGAGCTGTTCCCTGTGCAGACCGACTGGCAGCGCTGAGAGCGCTTCACGAAGTTGGTTGCAAGACGTGGGTGAGCATAGAACCGTATCCAACACCGAACATGATAGAGCAGAATTTACGCGAAATCTTGGAAGCTGTAGCATTTACCGACAGGATCATCTTCGGCAGAACGAATTACAGTAAGACAGCAAACGCCTATGAAGGACAACGGCACTTTTACAATGAATGCGCAGCAGAGGTGACGGTTTTCTGTCAAGAGCGCGGCATTGATTATCACATAAAGGAAAAGACGATCACAGAAGAATGAGGTGGAAACAGTGGCGTTATTACAAGACTTGATCCGGCAGATCAACGATCCAACACTTAGGGATAGGATTTTGCAGGAAACCAATAAATTGATGAAGCAGAAAAAGTTCGGACTCGTATTCGAGGAACATCTGCCGGAATGCACGCCACTCTACGATGTGCCGATTCGTGTTGGTTCCAAGGTCGCGCTGAAGACCGGATATGTTAGCGACATCTATACTGTCGTAAAGATGAACGGTGATGAAGTGCTCTGCGATCGCCGAGATACACACGAGCAGAAAAACTTTAAGCTGGATGAGCTTGTGGTAGTGGCTGAGTTTGGTGAGCCGATCTATCCCACACTAAAACCGCTGGATGCAGTTCAGAACGCTCCAGATAGCGACCTTTGGCATACGTTGATTGAGGCGGACAACTACCACGCGCTCCAGTTGCTGGAATATCTGTACGCAGAGAAGGTGGACTGCATCTACATCGATCCACCATACAACACCGGAGCCAAGGACTGGAAATACAACAACGACTATGTAGATGGTTCCGACGCTTATCGTCACAGCAAATGGCTCTCCATGATGGAAAAGCGTCTTAAGATTGCTAAAAAACTGCTGAATCCCAAAGACTCCGTTTTAATTGTAACCATTGATGAAAAAGAATATCTTCATCTTGGCTGCCTTCTTGAGGAGATTTTTTCTGGGAAAACGATGCAAATGGTTAGTATAACCATTAATCCCTCTGGAGCAAAGCGAGATAATCTATTTTCGCGCTCTGATGAATATGCGTATATTATTCTCTTTGGTAACGCACAAGTGGTACACCCGAAAGGAAATGGCAATGAACGAGAAGTAAGATGGTGGTATTTACGCAGAACGGATTATGCCTCCAGAAGAGGGACTGTTAAAGGAGGTGTGGCCCAATTTTATCCAATATATGTTGATGATAAGACAATGAAGATCGTTGCTATAGGAGAGGCATTGAAACCAGAGCAACAAAGATTTGATATCCCAGCTATTGAAGGTGCTACTCCTGTATTCCCCGTTAGAGACGATGGAGTTGAAATGAACTGGGGAATAACAAGGGACTCTTTACAGAAACTTTGTAAAGAAGGCGTTGTAAGAGTTTCTCCAGGAAGCAAAAACCAACCATATGTGTTTAGATATTTAAGTGCTAATTATGTTGATAAAATTAAAAGCGGTCGATGGGCCGTACGAGGCCTACGCGAGGATGGAACAAAAATAGTTGTCGAAACAGAAGGTAAGGTTACAAGAACAACAACCGTATGGCAAAACAAAAGTTATGATGCGGGACAATACGGAACATCTGTACTTGGCGATATAATAGGAAGCGGTAAATTCACTTTCCCAAAATCGGTGTATGCTGTAATGGATACACTCAAGTATTTTATTGCAAATAAGAAAAATGCTCTTGTTGTTGATTTTTTCGCAGGATCTGGTACAACCATGCATGCTGTCAATCTGTTAAATTCGATAGACAATGGTCATCGTCGGTGTATTATGGTGACCAACAATGAAGTTTCAGCGGATGAAGCAAAAGCGTTAGATGAAAAAGGATATAGGCCAGGAGATAAGGAGTGGGATAGACGCGGTATTGCTAGGTATGTCACATGGCCTCGAACGGTTTGTTCCATTAAGGGATGCAATATTGATGGCAAACCTCTCGATGGGAACTATGGATGTAATGTAGAACAATATACCGAAATTGACGGGGAAACCGTTAATCCTGAAACTGGAAAAAAGATTCGAGGAAAAGTATATAAAAAAGAAAAAGAACCTGCTTATCCTGAATTAGCGGATTTGAAGATGTCTGATGGATTCAAAACCAATGCTGTGTTCTTCAAACTGAGCTTCCTTGACAAAACCTCTGTTGCTCTCGGCAGACAGTTCCGTGAACTGCTTCCGGTGCTCTGGATGAAGGGCGGCGCCATTGGTAAGTGCCCTGCTCTTGAAAATGATAATCTCCCGAACATGCTGATCTTGCCGCAAAACAAAATGGCTGTTCTGGTAGATGAAATATATTATTCAGAGTTCGATGCCGAATTGAGCCAGCATCCAGAAATCCAGACAGTATTCATTATAACGGATTCAGAGACAGCATATCGGTCGATGATCCGTACCTACGATGGCAAAGACTGCTATCAACTTTACAGAGACTATCTGGATAATTTCAGAATCAATACGGGGAGGTAACCATGAGAGTAGAATTATTCCCTTTTCAGAAAAGAGCGCTTGCTGATATCCGTATGAAGACTGCGGAGGCAATGGGTAGCTATCACAGAACACATGCGCCGCAGGTGGTTTCCTTTACTGCTCCAACCGGAGCCGGAAAGACCATCATTATGTCCGCGCTGATTGAGGCTATTCTTTTCGGTGATGAACAGTATATGGAGCAGCCGGATGCAATCATTGTCTGGCTTTCGGATTCGCCTCAGCTGAACGAGCAGTCAAAGCAAAAGATCGACTCCAAGGCTGATAAGATCAAGTTGTCGCAGTGCGTTACAGTTTCCGAGGAATCCTTTGATAAAGAGGTATTTGAGGACGGTCATGTTTATTTTCTGAATACGCAGAAGCTGTCGGTCACCTCCAAGCTAACGAAAAATGGCGATGGCAGGACTTATACAATTTGGCAGACGCTTGCAAATACTGTTCGGGAAAAGAGCGACAGGCTGTACTTTATCATAGATGAAGCGCACCGCGGCATGCAGGGACGTGAGGCCAGCAAGGCCACGACAATCATGCAGAAATTTATCAAGGGTAGCGATGAGGAGCATATTCCGCCGATGCCAGTGGTGATTGGTATGTCCGCGACGACTCAACGGTTCAATGCTCTGGTCGAGGGCACATCCTCAACCATACATAAGTCCATTGTCACAGCGGATGAAGTGCGGGCGTCCGGACTTTTGAAAGACCGCATTGTCATCACTTACCCAGAGGTCAGTGCAGTCAACAACGATATGGCTATCCTGCAGGCGGCAGCAGACGACTGGAAGGAAAAGTGGGAACATTGGACGCAGTATTGTTTTGAGCAGCATTACGCCTATGTGAATCCAATTCTGATCATCCAGGTGCTAAATGGAACCGGAGGCAAGCTGACCGATACCAATCTGGATGATTGCATCGCAAAGATTGAGGAACGGACCGGATTCAAGCTGGAAAACGGTCAGGTAGTCCATACCTTCGGAGGAACAACTGCCTCCCTTACGGTAAACGGGCTTGAAGTACGTTATGAGGAACCTTCCCGTATCGCAGATGACCGAAATATCCGTGTCGTGTTCTTTAAAGAGAACCTGTCCACAGGATGGGATTGCCCAAGGGCAGAGACCATGATGTCTTTTAAACACGCGAATGACGCAACCTATATCGCCCAGCTCCTTGGACGCATGGTCAGAACTCCGATGCAGATGCATATTCAGGTCGATGATGTCCTGAATGATGTGCATCTGTATTTGCCGTATTTTAACGAGGAAACGGTCAAAAATGTCGTGGAGGCATTGCAGAGCAGTGAGGGTGGAGATATTCCGACAGACATATATGGTGAGTCGCTATCTGGGAAACGCTTCGAGACACTAACTGTTAAACCGAAGAAGAAAATGCAAACGTCAATTCCGGGACAGCTGACTTTGGAGGTGCTTGCAAATCAAGGTACCGAGGTGCCAGCTTTGGTATCCATAACGGATACACAGGGTGCACCTACTCCGGTACAGCAGCAGACACAGATCCCGGATGTAGCAGAAGTGACACCCGCACAGTCTACAAATGCCTTCCAGCAAATGAGCGCCGATAGCACACAGACCGTTCAGACGGATGTTAAACCGACAGCAGATGCTCAGCCGAGCGCAGTTACTGCACCTGAAACTATGGCTCCAGATAGCCAGCAGGAAGAAGTAGAGGATTTATTTGACCGTGAAGCGGTTATGAAATTTATCAATGATGCCGGTCTGCTTTCTTATAATGTCAGAGCGCTCCGGATTAACGATTACCTCAAATCGCTATATCGGATGGCACACCTGCTTAGTATGTCCAAGCTGCACCGTGAGGCAATCAGAGAGGTGCAGGATGAGATTGTCCAGATAATTCGTGATTATGTGGAAGATCTGAAAGCTACGGGCAAGTACGATGATCTTGTGCGGCAGGTAAAACAGTTCAAGCTGGCCACGCAGATTTTTGATGCGTTCGGCGAGACTGTGGACAACTATTCTGTTCATGATATGTTTACGACGACCGATACAGATATTGAACGTCAGTTCCAGATTGCCGATGTGAAGTTGGGACGTGAAGGCATTGGTATGGCATATGGCAATAAGTATGGCGACCTCAGTGACCTCACGGCTTTTAAGATAGACGTCATTCTTTTTGTTGCTGACGAGAACTGCATGAACAGACTTCATACCTATGCGGAAAACCGGTTCCACGGACTGAATGATGATTATCGCAGATATATTGCCACTATCAGCTCAGAGAAAATCCGCAGAGATTACGACAGCATCGTCTCTGATGGTGATGTGGTCAGCAAGCATAACTTCCGCCTTCCAGAGACAATACAGGTTCCACATGAGGCTGGTGGCAAAGAATACCGTGATCACTTGTTCGTTAGTGATGCCACGGGAACAGCGAAACTGAAGCTAAACGGCTGGGAGGCTGATCTGATTGCAGAGGAAGAAAAGCGGAAGGATTTTGTCTGCTGGATTCGCAATCCTTCCAGAGCGTCATGGGCACTGTGCATTCCCTATGAAATCAACGGAGAGATTAAACCAACTTATCCTGATTTTATCATAGTGCGTGAAGATGAGCGCCTTGGCTATGTGATCGATATCCTTGAGCCACACAGTGCAGACTTTAAGGACAATCTTGGAAAGGCTAAAGGTTTTGCAGAATACGCAAGACAGAATCCGGGTGTCGGTAGAATCCAGCTTATCCGTATGGGTAAGGATGCAGCGGGAAGAAATCAGTTCAGACGACTAGATATGTATAAAACAGCAATCCGTGAAAAGGTTTCTTGTGCGATAAACACAGATGAGCTAGATCATATCTTCGATACAGATGGTGTCATCGAGTAAGAATCATAATATCTAGGTATTTTTACAGCATCTGGAACTTCGATACTTTTGAAGCAAAGTTGGGTAATAACAAACAAAACCTTCCACAGAATTCATCTCCCGACTGGATGAAATCTGTGGAAGGTTATGTTTTAGGAGGCTATGAATGTGCAAGCTGTGATATAGTTGCATCTTCATAGGCGACTAAAACAAGGGGAGTGCAGAGGGAAGCAATCTCCTTTGCCGCTGGGTTTCCAATAGGGGCGCGAGCATCCCTATTGGCACACGATTTTGCTTTGCAAAGTCTAGTGTGTTATACCTTTGCTTCCGGCTGACGCGGGAAAGGGGGTGGCGGCATACTCTGCGGTGCGGCAGAGTGTAGCAACAAACGCTTTTTCGCGGCAGTAGGACAGGCGGAGTTTGTGGTGTGAGCTACGGCACAAATGCAGGATTTTTGAAAAGCAAAATTCGACTGGCCGGAGAAGGAAGCAGAGGTATATACAAGCCCTCGTCCCGCCGCAGCATCGCCTATGTTTCAGCGTTTCTTCCGCTTTCCCTTGCCGTGGGTCATGGTCGTTTTCCCACGCTGGCTGATGGGAGTTTTCAGGTGTTTGGACAGCTTTAGTACCTCGATCAAGTTGACAAATTGTTCCATTGTGATGGCATCGTAATCAATCCCCAATGTGGAAAGCAATGCTTTCGCTTTCTTTTCCTCGGAGCTTCCCTCAAAGTTCATCGCATCCTGTAACTGATCCTGCATAGTTGCTGCAAGGGAGATTTCATCCGCCGTCATGGTGTCGGGGCGGTGTTCACTCCGAATGTCACGAAGGATACCTTTCAGATCATCCGCAATCAGGCTTCCGAAATATTCATCTTCCCGAATCTGCGCCACTTCTAATGTCCGCAGATGCAGGTCATTTTCTTCGCCGCCATTTTTCATCAATGCCATCTGCCGGACAGCTTCCAGCACGGCATTCATATCGTTGACCCGCATATCCGCGATCCGGTCAACGTAAATCTCAGCGTCCAGCATGAACCGCTGGAAATCCTTGTGGCAGATCAGCTCCGACAGCAGCCGGTGGTTGAACTTGCCCGTTTTCAATACATCAATCGAAGCATCACCCAAATGCAGCTCATGCAGAGCTGTGTTTGGGTGATTTTTTGTTTCCGTCCGCCCC
>ERZ827528.3916-NODE-3916-length-11564-cov-3.050048_pt1 | contig 11564 bp, 9 predicted proteins | sample MGYA00519768_ERZ827528 | MGnify/ENA primary metagenome ERZ827528 (study PRJEB31778, sample SAMEA3449343) | human gut metagenome | biome: human gut; feature: human-associated habitat; material: faeces | place: United Kingdom | collected 2010/2012 ...
CATAGACAAAACTCTTTCGCTTTTTCCGGTCTCACATCATTGACAAACGAACATTTTTATATTAAAGGCCAGCATAAATACAAGCAAGCCGCCCATACGGCCGCGTCCTCCCCGGCAAAGCATTTTAATCCCCCGGCTGCCTTAAAAAGTTTTATTTAAAAAATTTCTCATCACTGAGATATTCAATATACCTTCTTAAAACCAGATTTATGTATTGGGAAAAGGAACGGCCGTCCCTCACAGACAGCTTCTTTATTATATCTATTATATCCTCGTCCAAAGTGACGCTTACTTTAACCTTAAGCTGACTCATAGCGTTATCACCTTTGCTAAAATGATTTATTTATCGCCTAAATTGCAGTTCATGCATTCAGCAATATAACGATATAATAACAGATAAACAGAGTAAAATATACGGCAACGGTTTAATAACGGTTATTGAACCGTTATTTATTTTTTGCAAAAAAAGCTGAAAAATTTTGATAAAAATACTTCAGATATTGAATTGTATGGAATAGCTGAAAATGCGGCGCACAAAAAAAGGGATAGTTTTAATTCCCCTTAGCTGTTTTGCAGGAGGCAATCAGCAGTCTGCGAATATTGCCGCATAGTTTTTCTGTGTATTTATAGGTTTGAACATCAATTCTTTTTGTTTCGTACATCAATCTCAGCCAATAACTTGTTTCATTGGATTCTTTTAACGCAATCTCTAGTTTTACAATAAAATCTTTCTTACTGTGTGCATACTGTGCTTCGTGAATATTTGCACCAACAGACGTGCCGGCTCTCGCCAGTTGATCAATCATATAAGAACTTTTGGGCGCCGTTATGCCATCTACAAGATTTACAACAGCAACTGCAAATTCAAAGGATAAGTCAAGCAATTTGTTGTCGGCCATAAAATCACCGCCTTTCCCAGAATTATAACATAAATTAATATTACTTTCAATGATATATCGCTGGCGCGATATGATATACGGCTGCGCCGTATGATATGCCCGCAAGGCAGGCATGATATAATATCCGTTCCCTTTATACGCCAAAACGTATATCATCTGCGCAGCAGATATCATACCCTTTAAAGGGTATATCATCCGTTCCTGCAGGGAACGGATATCATTGCAAAAAGCCTTATTTGTCTAATAGACAAATAAGGCTTTTTGCATGGTGCCGGTGGTGGGACTCGAACCCACACGGGTGATTAGCCCAACGGATTTTGAGTCCGTCACGTCTGCCAATTCCATCACACCGGCGTATATTGGTTATTAGTGCAGTATAACAGGCAAAAACAGCTGTTCTTCAAAATGTGCCCGAAGAATGCCATCAATGCATCGAGGGTATAATAGCATAAAATCTTTTTACGCGCAATATCTTTTTTATAAATATATGAGGCCGGGCGGGCTTTTTATTTTAAATTGGGCGCCGGGTGCGCCTAAATTGAATTTGTTATATAAAAGTAATGGAATGTTCAGAGATTTATGCTATAATAACTTATGATTTATATTGCTTAAGGAGTTTTGAATGGAAAAATTTTTGCTGGTGGACGGTAACTCCCTTTTAAACAGGGCGTTTTACGCGCTGCCTGTGCTCAGTACCGCTTCGGGCGAATATACAAACGCCGTGTACGGCTTTTTCAATATGCTTTTCAGTATGCTGGACAGGCTGGAACCGGGGTATGCCGCCGTGGCCTTTGACCGCAAGGAGCCGACTTTCAGGCACAAGCAGTTTGCCGAATATAAGGCGGGGCGCAAGCCTATGCCCGACGAGCTTATTCCTCAGTTTCCCCTGCTCAAGAGCGCGCTGGAGGAAATCAATATGCCCTTTATTGAAATGCCCGGCTATGAGGCGGACGACCTTTTGGGCACCCTCTCTCTGATGGGGGAAAATTCCGGGCTGGAATGCTGCGTGCTTTCGGGGGATAAGGATGTTTTGCAGCTGGTCTCGGATAGAACCACCGTTTTTCTCACCAAAAAGGGCATAAGTGAGCTGGAAACCTATACGCCCGCTTTTCTCATGGAAAAAATGGGGCTGGAGCCGGGGCAGATTGTGGACCTTAAGGCGCTGATGGGGGATTCTTCGGATAACATCCCCGGCATTCCGGGCATAGGGGAAAAAACTGCCCTTAAGCTGCTGGGGGAATATAAAAATGTGGATAACCTCCTGGCCCATGCTGATGAAATAAAGGGCAAGCTGGGGGAAAAAATAGCGGCTGGTCGGGAAAACGCCCTTTTGAGCCGGCAGCTTGCGACTATAGACAGAAACGTCCCAATAGAGGGCGGGGCGCAGCAGTTTAAATTTGAACGGGCGGATGAGAAAACTCTCCGCGCTCTCTTTACCCGGCTGGAGTTTAAATCCCTTTTAAAAAAGCTGCCTGCGGGGGAAGAAGAAATCAGCAAGAACAAGCAGAGTGAAATAGTTCAGCTTCTGCCTGAAGAACTGCCCCCGCTGGGCGAGAAAATCGCCGTTTACTGGAGCCTGGACGAAACGGGCGGACTGTATATAACAGACGATGGACAAAAGGAATATTATATTAAGGTGTGCGACGGCATGCTGGACGAGGGGGTCAGCCCCCAAAGCGCGCTGGAAGCCCTCTCCGGCCTGTTTAACGGGCGAAAGCTTATAGGCTTTGACGTTAAAGCGCTTATGCATGCGCTTAACGATTATAAATGTCCTCTGCCTGAAGAATACGAGGACGCAGTGCTGGCCTGGTACCTTCTGGAGCCGCTCAAAAACGACTATCCCATAGAAGCGCTGACAGAAAAATATGCTTCAGGCAAAGCGTGCGCGGTTTGGGCCGCCTTTGAGGATATGCTCTCCCGGCTGGAACGCGAAGGGGCCGGCGCGCTCTACCGCGAAATAGAACTGCCCCTGCTCAGGGTGCTGTTTGATATGGAACTGATAGGCTTCAGGGCGGACGCGGATGTGCTCCGGGAGCTGAGCGTTGAGTATACCGGCCGCCTTAATTCGCTCAGCGCCAGGATATTTGAGATGGCGGGCGAAAGCTTTAACATAAACAGCACAAAGCAATTAGGAAGCGTGCTTTTTGAAAAGCTGGGACTGCCCCACGGCCGCAAGACAAAGACGGGCTATTCCACTGATATAGACGTATTGGAAAACCTGCGCGAGCAGCATGAAATTATCCCGTTAATAATGGAGTACAGGCAGATACAGAAGATAAAGAGCACCTATACCGACGGCCTGCTTGCCCTTATTCAGCCTGAGGGCAGGATACACACCACTTTTAAGCAGACAGTAACCGCTACGGGGCGCATTTCCAGCGTGGAGCCCAATCTTCAGAATATACCCGTGCGCACGGATGAGGGCCGCAACATCCGCAGGGCGTTTATCCCTGCGGAAGGGTGCGTGCTGTTAGACGGGGATTATTCCCAGATTGAGCTGCGCGTTCTGGCCCATCTTTCGGGGGACGAACATCTTATAAGAGCTTTTAACGAGGATGAGGACATACACACCAGCACGGCCGCCAGGGTGTTTAATGTGCCCGTTGGGGAAGTGGACGCTCAGATGAGAAGAGCGGCCAAGGCGGTTAATTTCGGCATAATCTACGGCATAAGCGATTTTGGGCTGGCCTCAAATATCGGGGTAAGCCGGCGGCAGGCAGGGGAATATATAAAGGAATATTTCCAGAGCTATCCCAAAATCAAGGAATTTATGGACAGGTGCGTGAGTACGGCTAAAGAAAAGGGCTATGCCCAGACCATAATGGGGCGCCGCCGCCCTATGCCCGAATTAACCTCCTCCAACTATAATACGCGCACCTTCGGTGAGCGCGCCGCTATGAATATGCCCGTTCAGGGCAGCGCGGCGGACATAATAAAAGCGGCCATGATTAAAACAGCGCAGGCGCTTAAAGATAAAAATTTAAAATCCCGCTTGATATTGCAGGTACACGACGAACTGATTATAGAGGCGCCTGAAGGCGAAGCGGAAGAGGCGGGGCTGCTTTTAAAGGAATGCATGGAAAATGTTTTAAAATTGAGCGTGCCTTTAAAGGTGGAGGTAAAAGCGGGCAAGAGCTGGTACGAGACCAAATAGCCGCGAAAAAACGGGGCGTTTTATAATGGCCGGTAAACGCATGGATGTCAGGAGCGCATTTTAAACCAGGGACAATTTTTTGCCATAGGCGCCGCACGGAGAAAAATGCCTGGAGGGATACAGGTGCAAGCAATTAAGGCTAAATTAAGCCGGCAGGAAATACCATCAGAATGCAATGCGCTGTATAAGGAAGGCTTTTCTGATTTGCCTGATTGACATTTTTTCATAATACCCGGCATTCGTACTGCCCGCCCGGAAAGACTGGGGAGCGACCCCTCTTTGCGGTCAAGGCCTTTTATGGAGATATACGCTCTATGGCCGCAGAGCGCACGGATAAAGACCTAACTGGTTTTTAGGCCCGCGCAGCGGAGCGGAAGGGAAGGGTATTCTGGGCAAAATGCACTGCACTCTGTCTGTATTGTTTAACAGGGCTGATATTATATATAAGGAAGAAAAGCATGGAGATAATCGGACTCACGGGCGGCATGGCCTCAGGCAAGAGCGCCTGCACGCAGTATTTAAAAAGCAGGGGCGTAATTGTGCTGGATGCGGATGAAATATCCCGTGATTTAACGCGCAAAGGCAATATAGGCGCATTGCGCCTGCTTCAGGAGCTGGGAGAAGAATTTTTTGACAACGGCGAGCTTAACCGGGCTAAAACTGCCCGCTGGGCGTTCTCTTCTTCCCAGAATACTGAAAAATTAAATTCTATAATTCACCCGCTGGTAATCAGCCGGCTGCATGAAGAAATAGAAAAGCTTAAGGCTGCTGGGGAAAAGGCGGTGGTAATGGACTGCCCTCTGCTGTTTGAAAGCGGGCTGGATAAAGAATGCAGCCAGATCTGGCTGGTAACGGCTGATTATGAAACAAGGCTCAGGCGCGCCCAGGCGCGCTCCGGACTGAGCAGGGAAGAAGCGGCAGCGCGGATTGAACGGCAGATGAGCGACCAGAGCCGGGCGGCGCGCAGCGATATAATAATAGAAAATAACGGGAGTATAGCCGAGCTGGAGGAAAAACTGCGGCCTCTGGCCGACAGGCTTTTAGGGGTGAAGGATGAAAAGGGAAGGAAAGAAGAAAGGTAAAAAAGTTTTTTGGATAAGCTTCAGCCTGCTGGCCGTATTAATTATAGCGGCGGTGCTTCTGCGCCCAATGGTGCTGAAATGGAGCTATCCTTTGAAATATGAGGAGCAGGTGGAAAAATACGCTGCGGAATACGGCCTGGACGATATGCTGGTCTATTCAATAATAAGGTGCGAAAGCTCTTTTGACCCTGAGGCGCGTTCCCGTGCGGGCGCCTGCGGGCTTATGCAGCTTATGCCCGCGACTGCTCAATGGTTCGCTGAGAATAAGGAAAAAATAGAGTACAGTCAGGAAATGCTATTTGACCCTGATTACAATATACGCTTAGGATGCGCGTATTTAAGCTATTTGGAGGAGCGCTTTGAGGGCAATTTGGGCAATATGCTGGCTGCCTATAACGCCGGCGAGGGACGGGTGCGCCAATGGCTCAGCAGCCCCATTTACAGTGAGGACGGCCAGAATCTGAGCGCCATACCCTATCCGGAGACCAAAAATTACGTTGAGAGGGTGCAGAATGCCTATGCCATGTACAACCAGCTTTACCGCGAAATTTAAAAGGGCGCTTGCCGTGCTGTGCGCGCTGGCGGCTTTTATGAGCCTTTCGGCCTGCGCTCCTCAGGTGCAGCCTTCGGGTACGGCCAGCGTTTCCAGCACCGCGTCTGCATCGTCTGCCGTTACTGCCCAGAGGGGGGGAGAGCTCTCCCTGCCCATGTCCTCTTCTCCGGCTAGCACTCATCCGCTTTATCTGAAAGAAACCTCTATGGTCAATCTGTACTGGCTTATATTTGAGCCCCTTATCGCTCTGGATGAAGAAAATCTTCCTGCGAGCTGCCTTGCGGACAGCTGGGAATATGACAGCGAGCAGGGAGTTTATATAATAAAAATCCGCTCAGGCGTGCAGTGGCACGGGGAGCGCGGGGAAGTAACGGCCAATGACGTGGTATTTACTCTCAATCAAATACTTTCGGATACCGGCAGCATTTATAATAAGCAGGTGTCTAAATATATTGAAAGCGTCAGTTTGACCGACCTTTATACGGTCAGCATTACTCCCCGCATAGCCAGCTATGCCCTGCTTTACTGCCTGAATGTACCCATAATTCCGCAGAGCTATTATCAGGGACTTGCGGGAGAAACCACGGCGGCGCCTGTGGGCAGCGGGCCGTATGCCGTGCTGGAGGCAAATATCGGCGGCGGCGCCGCTAATATGACGCTGGGCATTAATGAAAAATGGTGGAAAAAACAGCCCTATATTGAATTAATCAGGACAACGGGTTATGCGGACAACGACAGCGCCCTTGAAGCTTTTGAACGGGGAGAGTTGGACTGTATAAACACGGACAAGCTGACAGTGGACGTATATGCCATGAAGGAGAATGTCCGGGCATGGGAATATCCTTCTTATTATTATGATTTTCTGGCCGTTAATATGGAGAGGGCGCCGCTGGCGGATAAAACCGTGCGCCAGGCTATTTCCTACGCTATTGACCGCAAGAGTATAGTAAGCAATATATATATAAATCATGCTATACTTTCCGAAACCCCGTTTATGCCGGGCACTGCGCTTAACGACACCTCGGCCGTGAGATATGATTACAGCCTGGGGACCGCCGGGGAGCTTTTGGATTCGGCAGGATGGCTGAAAAATGAAGAGGGCCTGCGCGTTAAGGACGGCCAGGAGCTGACGCTGGAAATAATCACTTTGGAAAACACCGATAATCCCGTCAAAAAGGATACGGCCGAGGCTATAGCGGATCAGCTGGAATTAGTGGGCATAACCGTTACTGTTTCGGCGCTGGAGCAGGAAGAGCTGCAAAGGCGCATTGACGAGAGGGATTTTGATTTGCTGCTGACTCAGGCATATTTAAGCGGTATGCCCGATATGGAGTTTATGTATGCGGGCGCGGGCAATATTTCGGGATATTCCAGCCAGGAGCTGAACGATATGCTTGGGGCGCTTAATAATGCGGCCGGCCGGGAAGAATTTTTTGAGGCGCTTTATGCGCTGCACCGCGCTATGGCCGAGGAGCTGCCCCATATCGGCCTGTTTTTCCAGACGCATACCCTGCTCTACAGGACGGGCGTTTATCCTGACGGAGTTTACAGGGATTTAAAGGTGTACGCCGGAATGGATAAATGGTTTATAGCGCAGTAAAGGGAGCGTATCGCCTAAGCGCCAGAACGTATAACTTTTTAAAGCCATGGCAGATCAAATTTCATGCGGCAATTTGCGGTTGCCGCTTTTTTATACGCAGAGTTTTTTCCGGCGTTGATAACTGCTGCCTGGTTAGTGAGCTTCAATGACAATTTTGATATATTTAGCGTAGTGTACAAGCGTAATGCGTCCGGCAGTGTAAAATCTGCCTGTTTTCTGTGTTGCCCTGACCGGCTATGCCGGTTCTCTTTTATCCGATACCTTTAAAGCGGGCAGTTTCCAAAGGCTTAAGGCATGTGAGCCAATGCGATGATTTGCGTTCGGCAAGGCTCTTAGACGGCATGTGCCGGGCGCATATGGAGCGAAAGAAAAATGCCAGGGCATACCTTAAATTACTTTTAACAATTTTTTATTAAAAATAGTATTGACTTTATATATGCTGTATCTTTTAATATATATATGAAGGCTGGCAGAAAAATTTTATAAGCCGGCATAATTATAATTAAAGAAAGGCAGGTATTTACTAATGGTCAATCTGGAAAAAATTCGAGTTGTACAATATGGCTGCGGAAAGATGAGCAGGTATATCCTCCGCTATCTTTACGAAAAAGGCGCGGAAATAGTGGGCGCCATTGATACCAACCCGGACATTGTGGGCTTGGATGTAGGCGATTACGCCGGCTTGGGCGTTAAATTGAATGTTCCCATACGCTCGGACGCAGACCAAGTCCTGGACGAATGCGACGCGGACATAGCTGTTGTTACGCTGTTCAGCTTTATGAATGATGTATATCCCCATTTTGAACGCTGCCTTTCACGCGGCATAAACGTCGTCACTACATGCGAGGAGGCTATTTATCCCTGGACCACTGCGGCAAGCATTACCAATAAACTGGACAAGCTGGCTAAAGAAAACAACTGCACCATTACCGGTACGGGCATGCAGGATATTTTCTGGGTCAATATGATAGGCGCGGTGGCCGGAGGCGTACATAATATTAAAAAGATAGAAGGCGCCGTCAGCTATAATGTAGAGGATTACGGCTTGGCGCTGGCCAAAGCGCACGGCGTGGGCCTGACGCCTGAGGAATTTGAAGCAAAGATTGCGCATCCTGAAGTGATAGAACCTTCTTATGTATGGAATTCAAATGAAGCTTTAGCTGCACGTATGGGATGGACAATTAAGTCACAAACTCAAAAATGTGTTCCTTATTTTCATGAAACAGATCTTTATTCTTCTACTTTAGGAAAAACCATTCCAAAAGGAAATTGTATTGGTATGGCTGCTGTTGTTACAACAGAAACCTTCCAAGGACCAATTATTGAAACACAATGTATTGGTAAAGTTTATGGAGAAGATGATGGAGATATGTGTGATTGGAAAATTACAGGTGAACCAGATACAGAGTTTCATGTTGTAAAACCTGCAACGGTTGAACATACATGTGCAACAATTGTCAATCGTATTCCAACTGTTTTAGTTGCACCTGCTGGTGTAGTTACAGTTGATGAATTAGATCGTTTAGATTATTTAACTTATCCTATGGAATATCATATTTAATGTAAAAGCAGAGCTTAGGCTCTGCTTTTTTGATAGAAAACAATACTTTCATAGGGTTTAAGAATTCCTTTTTGATGTTGATTATAGTTTTGAATCAATACTTTTTCATTATTTAAAATAGATGCATCATAGCTTACTTCCTTATCCGTAAAATTACAATAAACATAAAGTTCTTCATCTTGATAAAGACGTTTATAGGCATAAATATTTTCATCATTTTTCATTATTAACTCATATTTACCTAAAGTAATGATTTCATATTCTTTTCTTAATTGAATTAATTTTTGATAAGTATGAAAAATAGAATTTGTATCTTTCATTTCTGCTTCAGCATTGATTGTTTGATAATTTGGATTCATCATAATCCAAGGAATATGTTCACTAAACCCTGCATTTTTTTCTTTGTTCCATTGCATTGGTGTTCTAGCGTTATCTCTACTTGATTTTCTCATATAGCGTAACATATCTTCATGACTTACCGATTTTTCTATTTCTACAAGTTGTTTATAACTATTGAATGTTTCAATATCTCGATAATCATCAAGTGAATTAAAAGGTACATTTGTCATCCCCAATTCTTCCCCTTGATAAATATAAGGTGTCCCTTGCATCATATGTAAACATATCGCCAACATTTTTGCTGATTTTTCATGACACAAAGGAGAAGAAGTATCACCAAATCTTGAAACACATCGTGGTTGATCATGATTATTCCAGAACAAAGAATTCCAAGCCTGTTGATACATTCCTACTTGCCATCTCGACATAATTTGTTTTAAATCTTTTAAAGAAAATCTTTGATCTGTCCATTTATTAACTTCTGCACCATCAACATTCATTAGTTCAAACTGAAAGACCATGCTTAATTCTTTATTATCTAAAGGAGCATATTTTTTAGCATCCTCGATTGTTACAGCAGGGGTTTCTCCTACTGTTAAAAGTTCTTTTCTAGAAAATACTTTTTGATTCATTTCTTGAATATATTCATGAATATGTGGTCCATTTGCACATACTTGATGACCTTTAATAGTGCTGTCTACATAGTATTGACTTTCATCCTTACTAATAAGATTAATGACATCTAAACGAAAACCATCAACACCTTTATCTACCCAGTAATTCATAATATCAATACATTCTTGTCTTACCTTAGGATTTTGCCAATTTAAATCAGGTTGTTTTTTAGAAAATAAATGCAAATAATACTCATTTGTCTTTTCATCAAGTTCCCAAGCTGAGCCTTGAAAGCAGCTTGTCCAATTATTTGGAACATCTCCCTCATTTCCTTCTTTCCAAATATAATAATCTCGATAAGGATTATTTTTAGATTTTTTACTTTCTTGAAACCAAAAATGTTCATCACTTGTATGATTAAAAACTAAATCAAGAATAATTTTGATATCTTTTTGATGCGCTTTATCTAATAATTCCTCAAAATCACTCATTGTTCCAAATTCACTTTGAATACTTCTATAATCAGAAATATCATAGCCATTATCATCATTTGGAGATTTAAAAATAGGGGTTAACCATAATACATCAACACCTAATATTTTTAAATAATCAAGTCTTGAAATAATACCTTGTAGATCTCCCACACCATCATTATTACTATCTTGAAAGCTTTTTACATAAATTTGATAAACAACACTCTTTTTCCACCATTCCATATTGATTCCTCCTGCTTTTATTATTCTCTTTTTATAAAGTAAATTCATTGCCTTTTTTAACAATTTATAGTCAATTATTAACTTTTCGATATTTTGTTGGTGTTGTATGATATTCTTTTTTAAAAACATTTTCAAATGATTTTACATTTTTAAATCCATGATTTAAAGCAATATCAATGATTTTCATGTTAGTATGTATTAAATCATAATAAGCATGTTTTAATCTTATTTTTTGTAGATATTGATAAAAAGTTGTTCCTGTTTGTTTTTTAAAATAGCGGGTCAGTGAATTAGGATGAAAGTGAAATTGTTCCGCTATAATTTCAAGTGTTAAATCTTGGTTATATCTTTTTTCTATTTCTTCTATTATTTTATAAATTTCTTTTGTGTTTTCTTCTTGTTTTTTATCTAATAAACAATCCTGTATGAGTTTTTGATAGAGTTGATACATTAAAATATGTTGTTCTATTGGTAAAAGATGGTGAATATATTTCATTTCTAACCAAGGTTTAAACCATTCTTTGTTTGATGGAGCTTTTAATTTAAAGAAATAAGATTGAATTTGAAATTCTTTAAAGACATCAACTGACAATAAATATGTATATAAATGTGTAAATTCAGGAAAATTGAATTGATGTACACTATGTGAGTTAATAATAAACATTTCCCCTTGATAAAATATTTCTTTCTTTCCATCAATACATGCTTCTACTTTTCCTGAAACGACATATACAACTTCAATATCTTGATGATAGTGGGAACTTACTGGTCGACTTTTATTAAATTGATGATTATAAAAAACAATAGGATATTTAATATTTGTTTTAACAATTTCTAGATGATGATCCATTTTATTCACCTCTTTTTTATTATATAAGAAAAAAGCCTACATTGTAGACTTTTTGATCATATTTATAAAATACTGATGAATTGAATCATCTTCATCAAGTTCAGGATGAAAAGCAAGTGCTAGTTGATTTTTATATTGAACAGCGATAATATGGTCATTTACTTTAGAAAGAATATCAACGCCTTCTTGTACACT
>ERZ827528.3923-NODE-3923-length-11529-cov-3.219453_pt1 | contig 11529 bp, 8 predicted proteins | sample MGYA00519768_ERZ827528 | MGnify/ENA primary metagenome ERZ827528 (study PRJEB31778, sample SAMEA3449343) | human gut metagenome | biome: human gut; feature: human-associated habitat; material: faeces | place: United Kingdom | collected 2010/2012 ...
CGTATCTTGCGCACGAACACGGTGATGGAGTTCGAGTGCGCGTCCACCTCCCCTTCGCCCCAGATGTACTCCTGAATCTGACCGCGCGTGAACACCTTACCCGGGTGCGTCGCCAAAAAGGCCACGATCTCGAACTCCTTGGTGGTCAAATTCGCAGGAACACCGTGCACGAGCACCTGGTACTCGTCGAAACGCACCTCCAAGTCGCCGATAGTCACCGATCCGTCGCGGGTCGTGCAGCGAGCGAAATCAATCGTATCTTTGTGACGGCGGATGTGGGCCTCGATACGCAAAATAAGCTCGGTGGCGTCGAAGGGCTTCGTCACGTAGTCGTCGGCGCCCAGCTCCAGGCCGATGATGCGATCTTCCACTTCGCCCTTCGCCGTCAGCATGATAATTGGCACTTTCGAAGTCTCCCTGATTTCCCTGCAGACCTCCCATCCGTTCATCTTTGGCATCATGACATCAAGTATAACCCCATCATACACCCCCGCCATAATATAATCATAGGCTTCCTGCCCATTATATACCGCATCCACAGAATAATTATTATGTTTCAATATCACCTGAAGGGCACTTGAAAGAGCCTTCTCATCCTCCGCAAGAAGCAATCGCATAATCTCATCTCCGTTTCACTTTATTGTCAGACAGCATATGCTTAAGCCATCCTTATAATCCATATTATAAGCGCAAAACTTAAATCAAACTTAAACTCTCAATACATCCGCAATAGTCTGCACCAGTTTGCCCATATATACCATACATATTCCTGTCCCTTTCTCCTGTATATCTTCATTGCAATTATATTTTACGAGGTACAGTATTTCAATATAGACAGGTGAAAAGCGATCAATACTACACGAAAAAGCAAAACAAAAAAACCTTACGGTCTACCCTGAAGTAAACCGTAAGGCAATCATTCTTATTTTATATTCAAATCGTGGAACAGATTAAACGTTCATCTGCTTTGCAACCTCAGCTGCGAAATCCTCGTTCTTCTTCTCCATTCCCTCGCCGACCTCGAAACGAACAAACTTAACGATCTTGAGATCCTTGTTTACTGACTCAAGGTACTTGGCAACTGTCTGCTTTCCATCCTCAGCCTTTACATATACCTGATCAAGAAGGCTGATCTCCTTAACCTGCTTTGAGATACGTCCCTCAACAAGACCACTGAATATCTTGTCTGCAACGATTGCGTCCTTATCAGCCATAGCAAGCTCTGCAAGCTGTGCCTTAGCCTCCTTTGAAAGGAAGTTGAATAAGAAGTTCATGTTGCTCTTCTTCTCTTCGTAAATAGCTACATCCTCAGCGCTCCATACGCCATCAACAGCCTTTGCGATCAGCTTGTTAAGGATTGGCTTTGGAAGTGTATCAGGTGCATTGAGTGCACTGTCAACTGTGATCTCCTTGAGCTTAGCCATAGCGTCTGCTGAGATGTCTGCTCTGCTGATGTACTGTGGGTTCATAGCTGCGATCTGCATTGCCACATTCTTGAGAGCTTCCTTTGCAGCGTCATCGCTTGCGCCGTTGCCAGCTACGATAACACCTATTCTACCATTGCCATGTAAGTAATCAACAACTACATCGCCTGTAACCTTCTCAAATCTACGGAATGATAACTTCTCTCCGATCGTAGCAGTCTTGTCAACAAGCTCTTCCTTAAGTCCGTTCTCACCAAGAAGTGCCTCAACATCCTCTCCATCCTTGCCACCAACAAGTGATGAAGCAAGTGCCTGATCAGCTATCTGCTGAACAAATGTCTGGAATATCTCATTCTTAGCAACGAAGTCTGTCTCTGAGTTAACCTCAACAACAACACCTGTTGTATCATTAACTGCTGCACGGCAGATACCCTCTGCTGCGATTCTGCTTGCCTTCTTCTCAGCCTTAACCGCACCGCTCTTACGAAGTACATCTACTGCTGCTTCCATATTACCATCAGTCTCTGCAAGTGCCTTCTTGCAATCCATCATACCGGCACCTGTAAGCTCTCTTAACTCTTTAACCTGAGCTGCTGTAATTGCCATCTTTTTCTACCTCCAAATTTGAATATTGACATTCTCATAATCATGTTTATGTCATTTTATTAAAGCCTTTCAGCCCGTATATGTCTCTTTAAAAGTCACGGGATAATACTTTTTATTATATTACCCCGTTACTTTTTATAATCATTTATTACTTGTAATCAATTATGATCAACTATAGACTACTCCTCTGTAGCCTCCTCAGCCTCTGCCTCTTCTACTGAATCAGCGTCAACGCCCTGCTGAGCCTCGATAACAGCGTCTGCCATCTTTGAAACGATAAGCTTTACAGCTCTGATAGCGTCGTCGTTACCAGGAATTACATAGTCAAGCTCCTCTGGATCACAGTTTGTATCAGCGATACCAACAAGCTTAATTCCAAGTGACTGAGCCTCCTGGATACAGATTCTTTCCTTCTTAGGATCAACAACGAAGATCATGTCTGGGATTCTCTTCATGTCCTTGATACCACCAAGGTTCTTCTCAAGCTTCTCCATCTCTTTCTTGATCTGGATAACTTCCTTCTTTGGAAGAACATCAAATGTACCGTCCTGCTCCATCTCCTCGTACTTCTTGAGAGTAGCGATTCTTGTCTGGATTGTCTTGAAGTTTGTAAGCATACCTCCAAGCCATCTCTCATTTACATAGTACATACCGCAACGCTCTGCCTCGCTCTTGATTGAGTCCTGAGCCTGCTTCTTTGTACCAACAAAAAGGATTGTTCCGCCGTTTGCAACACAATCACCGATTGCATTGTAAGCATCGTCAACCATTCCTACTGACTTCTGAAGATCGATGATGTAGATACCATTACGCTCTGTGTAGATGTATGGCTTCATCTTAGGGTTCCATCTTCTTGTCTGATGTCCGAAATGTACACCTGCCTCTAATAACTGTTTCATTGAAATAACGCTCATTTTTTCTACCTCCATGGTTAAAATCTTCTGCCAGTATCAACTCTTTGGACCACCCGAGCACAGGCACCACGCCAACTATCAACCAGCATGTATATTTGTTCTGCGCACTCACGCAATCGACATTGTAACACAAAAAAAAAGTGCATTCAAGCACTTTTTTTCTGTATGTCAAATATATTGATCACTCATCTGTTTTTCACTTATTTCGCTCTATTCTTTATACTGCTTATTACATATGAAACACTGGCAATAACGAACAGCAGATATCCTATAGCAAGATCTCCCCAGAACGTGCTTTTCTGATCTACCACATCAAGGATATCGAACATTTCCTTGTAACAATCTGAAAATGCCATATCATAACCATAGTCACTGAACTCTTTATAGAGCTGTAAGCTGACGCTGAGTCTCTGAGAAATATATATCATGCCGATACACAGCACTACGCATATGATTATTCCCTTGATATCCAGACACTTACCAAATTTCTTATATCCCATCATAGCACATATTACCATGACCGCGCCTGACATTCCTGCGATATATCCCAATTTGTATACAATAACCCACATTGCAACACCCACGAGCGATCCCAAGAACGCTCCGACAATTCCAGTCACAACATTTGAACTGACAGTCTCTTTCCCAAATGTCTGTGTGTTCATTGCTGGCTGTGCATATCCCTGATTCTGGTTATACGAAACATCTACACCAAAGCTCTGTTGATCAATGCCATTTCCATAAGATCCCTGGAACTGTCCATTCTGATTGGTATTATATCCATACTGCTGTCCACCATAATTTTGGTCATAACCATACTGCTGTCCTGCATAATTTTGATCATAGCCATACTGCTGTCCTGCAAATCCATTTATCTGCTGTTCTTCGTTATTCATCATTTTATCCCCCTTTTTATCCCTCTACTGGTGTCCGAGCAGAATCCATACAATCCCGCCATTTGTTTCATTTCCAGTAAATGTATATGTTCCTGACACAAGGCTGTTCGAATACCCTGATCTGAGCAGCCAATCATAATACTCATCTGCATCGCGAAGTCCTATCTGTTCAAGCAGCTGACAGATCTCATACGCTGACATTCCATCAACGATCGTGATCTGACCGCCGCCATTATCATACTTTATTGCACTCGGCTTAGGAGCCTCTGTATTAGCCTCGGTTGTCTTTTCTGTCGTTGCCGTTGATCCCGACTGTGAATTCTTGTCCTCTGTATATCCATTATCCTTAGATGATGGTACTTTCTGTGTGTTGTCACTCAGATCATTGCCGCCCTGTGACGATCCATTATTGTCACTAGATGAAGATCCGCCCTTATTACCAGTCGACGTTCCAGACTTGTCCCCTGTCGATGCACTACTCTTATCATCCGAGCCAGCCGTGCTGCCCGCATTGCCATTTCCTGTGTTGCTGCCGTCTTTGGTGCTTTTGCCGTTGCTGCCACCAGAGTTGACATCGCCTTTTCCATTGATATTGCTGCCCTTCGTGTCTGATGAAACCTTCTCCGTGGTATCCTTTGTAGAGTCCTTTGCAGCATCTTTTGTATTATCTTTTCCTGTTGACTTCTCTGTGGTGTTCTTTTCCGTCTCAGTGGTCTTTGCTGTTTCCGATGTGGAACCCGTGTTTTCTGTATTATCCTGCTGAACAACTTTTGTCGTATTGCCCTGGTCTGAATTATTCTTTCCGGCATTGTCAAAGTTAAATGCAACAGTAACGGTAAGAGCACCCACGATCAAACCTGTTCCAAGTCCTCTGAAAAAACTTTTTTTATACATTTCTTACCTCCCGACCGCTTTACTGCCTGCCAGTCTCATCTGAATTCTCTGTAATTTTTACCTCGTTTATCTGGTCGATCATAACCTTGGCCTCGCCGACACCGATTCCAAGTTTATTTGCAATTTCCATTATGCTGAGTCCTTTTCTGTGAAGCTCAGCCACCTGTGTCTCTGTGTCAACACCTTCATCCCAGATATCCAAAGGCCTGTTCTGTGCAGTTTTTTTCTTCTTTTTCTTCTTTGATCTGTTGTTTCTACTCTTCTGAGGTACCGGTACAACATTTCCCTCCTCTATAGCTGCTGCCATCTTCTCTGGGTTTGCTGCTTCGACAACCGTGAATGCACTATCTGTAACCTGCTTATCCTCTATAGAGACAACTGACTCCTGAGCTTCGTTTACAACTGCACCTTCTGTCTCCTGCTCAGGCACATCGCCATGCTCAGCATCCGCCGTATCGGAAGCCTGTTTCTCAAGTTCCTGATCGATCATATCTCCATCATCCTGATCTGCTGTATCTGACTCTGCCTCATCTGTCTCTGTCGCATCTGTTTCATCATCATCTGTCTCGCCTGCAGCCGGTTCATTAGCTATACTGTCATTTTCCTTCTCATCTTCTGGCTTTGCAGACTCGTCATATGTTATAGGCTCTTTCTCGCTTGTGTCGTCCGGGTCATATGACTCGTATGCCTCCGTCAGGCTCTGATTGATATAATCTATCATCTGCTTCTTCGCCTTCTCGGAGAGCTGTGAAGAGCATGCCTCAAGCTCTTTTCTCATCTTATCCTTTGCCGCCTCAATGCTGGATTCATAATCCGCCATAGCCTTATCTATCCTCTGTGTAGCATCGGATGTCATATCATTAACTCTCTTGTCTGTTGATGCTTTTAACTCATCTATCTCTTTTCTTGCACTCTCCCTGTATTCATCGATCTCCTTCTTTGATGAATCCCTGATCTCGGCAAGCTCTTTCTTTGATGAAGCCTTCACCTCATCTAGGCCTTTCTTCATGTTATTCTTGACTTCATCGCCCTGCTTTTTCAGATCATTTTTCTTCTTTTCTACAAGAAGATCACAATATTCATCGAGCTGTTTCTCAAGCTTCTCCCTGCTGTCTGCAAGCGTACCATCCGTCTCATTCTCCTTCTTGCCGTCTCCGATAAAAAAGCTAATCACTACTATTGCAAGACCTACTACCAATGTCACTATTGCCGCTATAATATTCGGTGTCATATTTCTTCTCCTTTTATATGTTATAACGTATTTCTATCGCATACTTATATCCTAAATGGGTACTGTATAATTCATCAGGCATCCTTCAGTTCATCGAACACAACATCATTTAACACTTTGATGTATGTCCCCTTCATTCCCGAAGATCTCGCCTCTATAACTCCCGCGCTTTCAAACTTTCTGAGGGCATTCACTATAACAGACCTTGTTATACCTACCCGATCCGCCACCTTGCTGGCAACCAGTATTCCCTCCTCGCCGTCAAGCTCTGAGAAGATATGCTTTATCGCCTGAAGCTCTGAGAACGAGAGTGTGCTGATCGCTGAACGAACTATCGCGATCTTGCGGTTCTCCTCCGCATTCTCCTCGTTGAGAGCCCTCATCATCTCAAGGCCGACGACCGTCGTTCCATATTCTCCAAGAATGATATCATCAATATCGTACTCAGTCCCAAGTCTGTACAAAAACAGAGTTCCAAGTCTCTCTCCGGCAATGTCTATCGGAAGAAGCAATCCATGATACTTGTCGATATCCACTCCGTCAAATCCGAGTGTCGTTAGGTTGACATTCTCTTTTGTAGACAAAACAAGCAGAAGTCTCTCGTTGAGCATGTTGTCTATAAGGCTTCCTACCTTTCCCTCGATCAGCTCGTGGATCTCAGGGATATCTTCCCTGTTCTTAAGTCCAAGTATCTTTCCCTTCTTGCTAATAACCATGGCGTTCGACGCCAGAATATCGCTGAGCACATCACAGATATCGTTAAACACGACCTTATGTGAATTGTTATTGTGCAATAACTTGTTTATCTTTCGTGTTTTATCTAACAATTGTACACTCATAAGTTATCCTCCAAATTTTTGTGTAATAATATGTAACAAAAAGTATCTTTTGCGCGAATTTTTATGACTATTTGAAATTCTATCACAATGAATTACTCATAACAAGCCTATTTTATGTAAAGTAGGCATGAATTTAAAAATTTAAGAAAGTGTTGATTTTACTTGCATTTTTAGCCACAACATATTGTGGTAGGATCATTTTTCGACACAATTTTCAACATTATGACAACCTAAGCGTTTTGCTAATTTTCACACAATTATATAAAATAACAGACAATACAACAAAAATCCCGTGGGAAATCCGGATTTCTCCTTCCCTCCCACAGGATATATAATCTCATTTTTAATTTTCTGCCGCCTTATTGTTACATGTATACCCACATTTCTGATCAGCACATACAAGTTTATTGCCCTTGACGACCATGTAGCCACCGCACTCAGGACACTTTTCGTTGCTTGGCATCGCCCATGACATAAAATCACACTCAGGAGCCTTTATACATCCATAGTATCTTCTACCCTTCCTTGTGGTCTTTATGACAACGTCAGCACCACACTTTGGACATGCAACGCCTATCTTCTCATAGAACGGCTTTGTGGATCTGCATTCAGGAAATCCCGGGCATGCAAGGAACTTACCATGAGGGCCATACTTTACTACCATATTGCGTCCGCACACATCACAGACCTCATCCGACACCTCATCTTCAATCTTTATGGACTCAAGTTCTGCCTCCGCTTTCTTTACCGCCTCATCGAGATCTGGATAGAAATTTCTGACTACGACCTTCCAGTCAACTGCACCCTCTCCTATATTATCAAGAAGTGACTCCATGTTTGCTGTAAAATTTACATCTATTATAACAGGGAACGCCTGCTCCATACTCTGGTTCACCGCATCTCCCAAGGCGGTAACATAAAGCTTCTTCTGTTCTTTTGTTATATATCTTCGCGCAAGTATCGTTGATATGGTTGGTGCATAAGTACTTGGTCTTCCTATACCCAGTTCCTCAAGAGTCTTTACGAGAAGCGCCTCCGTGTATCTCGCCGGTGGCTGTGTAAAGTGCTGCTTTTCATCAAGGCTGTCAAGATTCAGCACATCGCCCTCAGACAGATTGTTGATACCTGCCACACTCTCTCCTCTGTCATTGTCCAGATTGTACACGGCAAGGAAACCATCAAATGCTATCTTGGATGCTGATGTCTGGAATACAGCACTGCCACATCCAACCTTCACGTTCTTGACTGAATATACAGCACCCGACATCTGGCTGGCAAGGAATCTGTTATATATAAGCTGGTACAGTCTGAACTGGTCATGGGATACCTGATCCTTTATCATGACCGGTGAAAGTGCCACATCCGTAGGACGTATAGCCTCATGTGCATCCTGTATCTTCTTGTCAGTCTTGGCTCTTCCATTGGAATCCCCGATATACTGCTGCCCAAAATTGTCTGCAATATATGTGTCTGCTGCCGCAACAGCCTCCTCCGATATTCTGGTGGAATCCGTTCTCAGGTATGTTATAAGACCGATTGTTCCACGGCCCTTTATGTCAACGCCCTCATACAGCTGCTGGGCTATCCTCATGGTCTTTGATGTTGCAAAGTTGAGCTTGGACGACGCCTCCTGCTGCATCGTACTCGTTGTAAATGGAAGCGGAGGTTTCTTGTTTCTCTCGCTCTCCTTTATGGACTTTACAACATACTCTCCGCCATCAAGTGACTTTAATATCTCATCGAGTGCAGCGCGTCCGGATATCTCCTCTTTGTTTGTTCCATCGCCTGTAAACTTGAAAGTGATAGGCTTTTTCATCTTGCCGGCTATGAGATTCGCATCCAATGTCCAGTATTCCTGTGGTATAAAATCATTTATCTCTTTCTCTCTGTCACACACAAGCTTAAGCGCAACTGATTGGACACGGCCTGCTGAAAGGCCTCTCTTGATCTTTGCCCAAAGGACCGGACTTATCTTATAACCAACCAATCTGTCCAGAACTCGTCTTGCCTGCTGTGCATCAACAAGATTCATATCTATATCTCTCGCCTGCTTTATTGAATTCTTGACTGCATTCTTTGTTATCTCATTAAATGTAATTCGCTTGTAATCCTTATCCTCAAGCTTGAGAGCTTTCATAAGATGATAGGATATAGCCTCTCCCTCACGGTCCGGGTCAGTTGCGAGATATATCTTATCCGCTTTCTTCACCGCTTTTCTGAGTGCCGCAAGAATATCACCTTTCCCTCTTATAGTGATATACTTTGGCTCGAAATCATTATCAACGTCTATTCCCATCTGACTCTTAGGAAGATCTCTAACATGTCCGTTTGAAGCTATGACCTCATAGTTTGACCCCAAAAACTTTTTGATTGTCTTAGCCTTTGCCGGAGACTCAACAATAACAAGATTTTTTGCCATAGGTATCTGTTCCTTTCCGTAATATTCTGTGTATAGTCACGAAGCTGTGCAGCGCCTCTCCCTGATATCTCAGGCCCTGCAGTAATAGTTTCTCACCAACTGTTTTACCAGCCTCTTCTTCTCTAATTCAAATAGTATCTGAGCTGTCTCAGACACCGTCATCCCAGCCTCAAAACATATATCATCAATATGTCTTGATTCCAAACGTACACAACTATACACTTTTTTCTCTGCAGGTGCAAGTAATTTTTTGTTAAGGAACTGTCCTTTGACTGTCTGTATTCCAAGTTCTTCCAATATATCCTCAGACGATGTAACACACATTGCGCCCATTTTTATCAGATTGTTACAGCCCGCGCTGCCCGTATCAGTTACTCTTCCCGGAACCGCATACACATCTCTCCCCTGCTCCAGTGCCTGGTCGGCTGTGATGAGGGAGCCACTCTTCTCACGGGCCTCCACCACCAGCACACCGTCTGACATTCCGCTTATTATCCTGTTCCTGTAGGGAAAACGAAATGCCTCCGGTGCCACATCAAGTCCACTTTCCGAGACCACAACGCCTCCGCCATTTACTATGCTGCGGTATATATCATAATTCTCTCTTGGATAAGGCACATTTATACCACTTCCAAGAACTGCCACCGTCTTTCCACCGCCGGATAACGCCGCCCGATGTGCAGTCCCGTCTATCCCAAGTGCCATTCCGCTAACTATCGTAACACCTGCTGCCGACACATCCGCCGAGATCCTGTCCGCCATCGTTCTGCCATACACCGAGGCCTTTCTGGCTCCAACAACCGCCACCGCCGGAGCCATATCCTTCAGCACATTTATATCTCCTGCAGCAAACAGCAGCATAGGTGGATCCGGAATATCATACAATTTTCCAGGATAACAGTCATGCCCTGGATATACATACGTGATATGCCCAGCCTCCAACCTATTCCTGTATTCAAGTACAGCATGCTCCGTCCTGTTCTCCATTACCGTTTCAAACTGTTTCTTCGTAAGACTTTCCTGCAAGACCTTTTCTGATGTCTCCCACAACCCACGGATGCCGCCAAACCTGAATGCAAGCTCAATCTTCTGGGTGTGTACCATGCGGTTCATCATTCCATACCAGAGATATAGAAGTTCGTCATCTATCATCAGACTGCACCTCCCCCATCCGCATTTCTGAAAAACACCGCTTCCTCAAGATGCCTTACGTTCACATCCTGATCACCGTCAAGATCCGCTATGGTCCTTGCAATTTTGAGCACCCTGTAGCTTCCTCTTGCGGTGAGTGAGAGTCTCGTAAAGCAATCTTCCATAAATTCTTTTTCTGCGTTTCCAAGCGGTATAATTGCCGCCGCGGACAGCTATCTGGAAAAAACCGGAAACAGACTGAGGGAGGAAAAGAACATATGAAGCTCACCCTTATACCTGCACAGTTGTATATTCTGGGCAGCCAGGACACGTGCCCTCATCTCTGATGATGAAGCGCCAACTCCGTCCCCGAACAATTCGCCATACTGGACCTTCCTCACATCCACATTTATGTCTATCCTGTCCAGAAGCGGCTTACTTATGCGCGCATTGTAATTTCTTATCTGGTTCACCGTACATGTGCACTTATTTACATCCGGGTACTGTCCACATGGACACGGATTTCTCGCCGCAACAAGCATAAAGTCCGCCGGAAACCTGTAAACGCCATTAAGTCTTGATATGTTGACCGCCCCCTCCTCAAGTGGCTGGCGCATCACCTCAAGCACACTTCTTCCAAATTCAGGCAGCTCATCAAGAAAAAGGACACCTCCGTGGGCCAGGCTTATCTCTCCTGGTCTTGGATCCCTGCCGCCTCCTGACATGGCATGCAATGAGATCGTATGATGAGGGGATCTGAAGGGGCGCCTGTTTATTATGGATGCGCCATCCTTCAAAAGTCCTGCCACACTGTATATCTCTGTTATCTCTATGCTCTCTTCTAATGTGAGCTTTGGCAGTATGGTTGGAATGCGTCTGGCTATCATGGATTTGCCCGCGCCGGCAGGGCCGGTCATCAATATATTGTGCATTCCCGCCGCTGCTATCTCAACGCCCCTCTTCAATGTCTCATGCCCCCTAACCTCAGAGAAATCACATTCCCTTCTGTCAGGTGCTTCTCCCAGCAGTCCGTCTACATCAACATATTCCGGCTCTATGGCACTTATTCCACTGAGATAATCTACAAGCTCTGTGAGACTCTCCACCGGTATAACTGTCATACCATCTATGATCGCAGCCTCCTGTGAGTTGCCAGATGGGACTATGCACTTTCT
>ERZ827528.3926-NODE-3926-length-11522-cov-4.556379_pt1 | contig 11522 bp, 10 predicted proteins | sample MGYA00519768_ERZ827528 | MGnify/ENA primary metagenome ERZ827528 (study PRJEB31778, sample SAMEA3449343) | human gut metagenome | biome: human gut; feature: human-associated habitat; material: faeces | place: United Kingdom | collected 2010/2012 ...
CCCGGTCAGGCGAATCCTCATGCAGCCCATTACTGCAACCATCAGTGAATTATAAGCCAGAACAACAGATGCCCACCAGCTTATGGACACCGGCTGTGTGGAGCTGCTGCTCCGGGATGGGAGAATGATCTCCATCGACTGCACCGGAATCGCGGATGCACTGGATGTGACCATGGCGCAGAGGTCAGAACTGGATTATCTCATCTACAATGACCCGCTGGGCTATGCGGATTTGATTCTGAATGGTGACCCGGAGAAATACTTGAAAACCGTAACCGGGAGCCATGGGTTAAAAGATTAAAGGCAAAACAAAAACAGGGTGCGCCCCTGAATAGGACGCACCCTGCCAAAGACCACAGACAATAGCGATATGTAAAACAGGGCGTTCCCCGTCGGGGAACGCCCTGTTTTTCGTTGTTTGCATGATGAGCCTGTTCGGCTTGCCCGATCATCCGGGAAGCCGTTGAGCCGTTAAAATCTGATGTCTATACGGCAAGTAATATGCTGCTCAGAAATGATGCTGAATCGGTTTTTTCACCCTTTAGAGCGCTGCATGCGGGAAGGTACCCGCGACTGGCAGAAAGACGAAAAAGTTCTGCCGCTTTTTGGCGGCACGAGCGATTCTGGAAAAAAAGTACGGCAAGATAGTACAGCGCACAGCCGCTGTTATTTTGTGCGGCAGCACCGCGAAGAAGCTCCTCCGCCATCTGGTGTGTGTTATCGGCCAGCGCTGCGGAACAGGCGCGGAGCAGGTGTGTTGCTTCGCTTTCCGGCATGGCGGCCATTAATTCGGGAGCGGGCTGGCGGCTCTGAGCAAGATCGGAAAGGAGCTGCTGTCGGATGCAGCGGAAATATTCCGCATCGCGCTGCATCAAAAGCCGGTTTACCTCGATCAGTGCAACGGCTGGGGATGGCCGGCTGGCGGGGGAAACTTCGGTCAGGCTGAAAAGCAGGTTTTTGATCTCCGGGCTGAAGGGAAAATCGGCGGACTTCTGCCGGAAGAGAGCGGGATCAAAATAGTCGTCGTTCTGTGGGAACAACAGGTGGAACAGCATCACACCGGCGCTGTAAATGTCGGATCTGCCGGCAATAAGCTTTCCGCGCCGAATGATCTCGGGGGCTATGTGGTCGCTGGAACCGCAGACGGTGAAGAAACTTCGGTCGGTTCGTGTATGGAATGGTCTTGCCAAGCCAAAATCACTGAGCACAAAGCGGCTCTGGCCGGTGGCTGGATCGTGCCGCAGGAGGATGTTTCCGCATTTGACGTCCCTATGTACAATTCCTGCGTCCTCGGTCTGGCACAGTCCTTCTAAAACGTCTCGCATGATTTGCAGAACGGCTTTCTCCCGGTTTGCCGGGTCCAGTGCGGCCAGATTTTTGGGGTCAAGGGGTGTGAGCAGTTCCATCCGCAGAAGGAAGTACATGGGGGCGTCCTGACCGCGTTCGCAGCTAGAAGCGGAATCATAAAATTTAACAACGGTGTCGGTCTTGGCAGACAATTGCTTATGATGATGGATCTCTGAACGTCCCCGGCGGTTGGCATCCTTCCGGCGGGCGGGGTCCCGATAGACGGAGGTGTCGATCACCTTCAGCGCTTCGCTGCGCCCATCGGCAAACGCCAGTTTGTATACAGCCGCCTGACCACCCCGCCCGAGAACCTGCCCGACCACAGGATGAAGGTCTGGCCAGGCCGTGTCCACGAGTTTCTGAACAAAGGTGCGCTCCTCTGCTTCTGTCTTGTTATAGACGATCTCCATAAAACTTCCCCCCTGCTGCTTTTATAGAATATCGATCAGTATAGCGGTGGCGTTATCACTGTGCGGGACGACCGTGGCGGCTTTTACCAGCGTTTTCGCAGTGATCCACCGCAACCCCAGCAGCTTCTTGAGCAGTGCTTCCGGCAGCTGCCCATAAACGCCGTCGCTGCAAAGCAAAAATCGGTCGCCCGGCCACACATCGTCTATCGTAACGACTTGGATACACCGTGACCGTTCCAGCTTTTCCGCTGGCATTCCAAGAAAGGACTGTAAAATCCGCTTTTCGAAAACGCTGGTCGCAAGCCCCGCTTTCTTTCGGCTATAAAATAGGTTCTGCGGGTAATTAAGGAGCTGAACCGGTTCGCCCACCTGCCGGTGCGGTCGATACCAGAAACAGGCACTATCGCCGACCGAGGCCATCGAAAAGTGTGTGTGCGGCTGGATATCCGGGTCCGGGTTTGGAGCAGGGGCAGTCAGGCAGCAGCCGGTCAGTGTACAGCCGCCTTCTGCGTGGAGGGTCTGCAAAGCGTCGTATACGGTATGGGCGGCTTTCAGGACACCGTAATAAGGCAGATCAGCATGGAGTTCGCCGCCGCCCGGAATGTCGTAGAGAGAAACAGGGGGGACAGCCTCAACGGCCTTGGCAAATGTTTCGCAGGCAAGGCGCGCGAGGTACTGGCTCGCTGCGCCGCTGCCGATACCGTCAGAGACCGCGGCATAAAGGAAGGGAACTTCCACTTCCTTCCGGTCAGCCCAGAAGCTTGTCTGTTCCGGGCAAAGGCCGGTGGCACAAAGGCAGTCTTGATTTTCGATGTGGGAACCTTTGGCGGTGCAGGCACTGATTTTAATTTTCATGTTGTTTCCTCCCACGCGGGATGCAGACGGTCGATGGCGGCAAGCAATTGTTTTGCCAGCGGCTTCAGTACACTGCTCATTTCGCTGGACTTTTCCCTCATTAAAACGGCTTCATAGGCGTTGCCGTCCGGGTAGACCAGAGAAAACGCCAGATAGATGGTGTAAAGCCCGGAAGTGCCTACCTGCGCCGTTCCGGTTTTGCCGAATACGCGGGCGTTTCCTGAAAGCGCCAACCCATAGGATTTTGCCGTTTCCGAAAAGACGTCCTGTAAGGTCGTCAGGGTCTCGGGACGGAGGTTCAAGCTGCGGTGCTCGACCTCGTATGCTTCCGGCAGCGGTTCTTCTTCAATGCTTCCATCGGGCAGGGTGTGCTCAAAATGGTCGGCGACGCGGAGGGTCGTCAATTCGCCCGTGGCCACTGCACCTAGCCATGCCATAGATGTCAATGGTGAGACCGAGAGACCGCCCTGCCCGATGGCTTGGAGCCGTGCTTCACTGCGGTCAGAGTTGGCGGTCAGGGTGCTCTCTGCCGGGAGAATGGAAGTGCCGAGACGTAGGAAGTTCTGGTTGATGCCAAAGGCTTCCTGTGCGCGGATCAAATCGCTAAGGCTCATTCTGTCCGCGAGTACCGCAAAATACGGATTGTTACTCGTTCTGGCTGCCTTGTACAAATCCAGAGAACCGCCCGGAGCTCGCGAGGCGGTGCGGATCCCTTTGTACTCCCCTGTGCTGTCCTCATACGTCAGATCCACGCCGGCTTCCACAGCGGCTGTACTGGTCAGGAGCTTGGCAACAGAACCCGGCGGGTTCACATCCAGCCATGGGGGGAGAAGATAGCCTTCTGTCTCTGTATATAACGAAAAGTTCTGCGAAAAATGATTTGCGTCAAATTCCACGTCCCCGTGGCAGGACGCCAATGCATAGACTTCGCCGGTCCGGGCATTCGCTACGCAGCACACGCCTCTTCCCTGCCCCTTTACCAGATCGTATGCGATCTGCTGGAGCTCTGCGCAAATGCTCATGACCAGACTGTCTGCGGTGCCGCCCCCCTCTTCCCGTGCGTAATAGAGTGTATCACCAAATTCACGGCGCAGACCGGAAGAGGAAGTGGAAGTCCTGTAGCCAACAAGAGAACTGTAGCAGAGTGCGGTCACCAGTGCGGGCTTTCCGGGCTCCGAAGCGCTTGTAAAAGGGATGCCATCGCGGGAGACGATCGCGCCCTCGATGCTATTTGCCTTCCGGGCGGCTTTCTCAAATTCGGCGCGCTGCGCTTCGATCTGGGGCCGCTGGGCGCTGTCCAGAAGCCCCAGACGTTCGAGCAGCAGCAAAACGCTTGCGGACATCCCAACTGCCGCCGAGAGGGCCAAAAGCAGCCTGAGAAATAGACGGCGGTTCATCATGATACATCCTCCTTCGTGATTTGTGATGCAGCGAGCAGCTCCCGGCTGCCCTGCCGTGTAGGGATCGTGCTGCACAGCAACAGGGTGATCGCGGCCCAAGAGCAGATGAAGCTGCTGCCCCCTGCGCCCAGAAAGGGAAATTGCACGCCGATGAGGAGCAGGCTGGCTGTAGAGAATAAATTGACAAGCCCGGCTAACCCGACAGAACAGCCTGCGCCGGTGCCCACGCAGCTCAGCCACCCACCGCAGCGGGTGCTGAGCAACAGGCTTGCTATAATAAGCAGAAACGTTCCGAAAAGAGCCAGCAGCAGACAAATCCAGCCGCCCCTATTCGCCAGTGTTGCCAAAATCAAATCGGAATCTGCTACCGGGGTGCTGACCCGGTAGGGCGAGGCCCCCATGGGACGAGCCAGAAGCAACGAGCGCCATGTGGTATACGCTTGGTATGCGGAGCTGCTGACCTCTTTTGACGAGAGTGTGGAGAAATCGCTGATTCCAAAATAGTGCAGCCGGACTGCTAGTTTGCGGTATACCAGCTGCCCAAGCCGAAAAGGCCCTGCCGGGTTTTGCATCCCGTTGCACAGCTTTAAAAACGCATACCCTACCCCACCTGTCAGGGCACCAAACGCAACGAGGGAAAGCGTGTGCTTTATCGAACAATAAAGCAGCGCCATGACCCCGCAATCCAGAAGACAGACAAGCAGCGTGCCTAGCTCGTTTAGTACAAAAAATCCTCCGGCGTATACGGCGAGCAGCAGCAGCGCGGCGCGGAAGCGGACCCCTTCGTTCCAGGCATCATTGGTGACGGCGGCAGAAAAGCCGATGACAAGGATCAGCTTGAGCGCCTCTGTCAATTGGAAACTGTGTCCAGCAACAGACACCCACGCGTATGTGCTATTGATTGGTTTCGAAAAGATACGTAAAAACAGGAAGGACACAGCACTTCCTATAACACACAAATTATAGATAAGCGTCTGCGGCAGTACGCGCAGCAGTGCAAAAACAAGGGCGGTGCAGATGCAGCCCACAAAGGCCAGCAGACAGAAGAGTTTGAGTTCCGTTGCATTTGCAGGATGCAAGCTTACCTGCAAGGCCATGCCCATGGCACTGAAGAGGGCGGACACCCACAGCGGCAGGGCGGCACCGGCCCAGTGAACCAGCAAGGCACCGCAGGAACAGCAGAAAGCGAGTGTTGGCCATACGGTGCGGAAAGCCGCAGCGGCTTCTGCGCCGTCTGTGTGGGAGACGTACCATTCCAGCGCAGCGCAGAGAACGACAAAGGCCACCGTGTCGCGCAGGGCTTTGAATGCAGGGTGCTTATGCTTATGACGGAACATGCGGCCTTCCTCCTCTCGGCGGCGGGATCAATTTTTGAATGTCGGACGGGACTGCTTTTTCGGTGCTGCATCGGCCTGATGGAACAGGTCTTGGATTTTGTCCCCCATGGAGCGTTTGGGGGGCTCGGTTTCAATGTTGTTGAGGTCTGCCTTCTGCGGCTCTGTCTCCGGTTCATCGCCGGGCAGCAGCACGAAGGCCAGAGGGCTGCCACACAGCGCAAAGAGCGTTGCGTGACTGGGGTCCTTGGTGAGCACTTGATCCAGTGCGATCTCATCCTCGATGATCTTCCCCTGAAAACGACTGGCATTTTGGTTGTTTCCGTTCAGCTTCAAGTAGTAATGATCGTCTTTTTGGCTGCGATAAATTAAAAGGGGTGCGTCATGGGAGATAAACTTGGCGTTATAACCGTTCTCCCGCAAAGTCAGATAATTACTACAGCAGCCTTCGCTGGGCAGTCCGCCGAAGGGAATGATCGAGATGAAGTCGCCGCCCTCAGATGGAAGTCCGATGACCTGTGGAGGCAGGAACTTTTCGGGGTTTTTGCCACTTTTTTGATAAACCAGCAGCTTGTCCTGTTTGTCAATAATGAACGTATCATCACCCAAATGCACGGCATATTGAAGCCGGTTTTCGACATCCTTTTTGAACTGTGCGCTTTTGCGCTGGACCTCAGTGCGGCCGTTGCTGTGATATAGCATTACCATCAAAACAAAGATGATGAGCAGGGTAGCAACGATACATACAACGAGCAACAGTAGTTTCATTCTCGATCACTCCTCTTTTTTGAATTACGGCTGTCAGGCGGCACTTTCAGCCTTGGCGGAAGAAGCGCGGCTCTGGGCGATCTGTCGGCGGATTTCAAGGGCGGATTGGACACAGTAGACAGAAATTCCATCCAACAGAAAAGCGAGCCCACAGCCGGCAAAGGAGGTGAGGTCGTGGTTATACCACAGCATTGTGATTGCCTTCTGCACGAGGGTGCGGTCGCCTTCCAGTATCTGTCTGGTAAGCTCATCGATCGTCTCCATGTGCTTCGTCCGGGTGGACAGCACCGACCCGGCCAGCGCCGTGCGAAGGCTGCCGAGCTCGTGGCTCCACACATCTTGCACCTGCTGCCATGCAGCATCGGCATCTGGGTCGCCAGCGGCCTGCTCGACGCTCTCCAGCAATGCCGCTTCCGCAGAGACGCGTTCGGAGACCGTTCGGTTGAGCTCTGCAAGCTGAAGATAGCGTTCAAGGTGGTTCCGCAATGGGAGTGGGTCGGTTTTGAGCCCGGCGTTCAGAGCGGCGGTAATGAGCTTGTTGACTTGCACGGATAATTCATCAACATCAATACTGGATTGTGCAAGCAGAAGCTGAATGGCATGAGCAGTCTCTGCTGCTGTGGTGGCTGCATCCGCGTTGAGAGCCTGCAACCGGATGCGGAGGGAGCGGACGTCGGCCTTCAGTTTCTTCAAAGTGGCGCCACTTCCCGCTTCTGCTTCAATGGCATCCATCAGGGCATAGGCTCGCTCAAGGTCGTTATTTTGGAGCAATCCAATTAGTTGGTCGAGTTCAAAGTATTCGGTCTGCTTCTTCTGGGCATCGTTATAGCGGCTGCGGATGAGGTCGTAATCCCCTTCGGTCAGCATGTTGTTGGCAGTGTTCTGTTCCTGCATGACCTGTGCTTCGGTGCGCAGGGCTGTCAGTTCACCGGAAATCGTGCTGTATAGGCTGCCCATGTCGGAAGAAATAGCGGACTGCACATCGGGCAACAGCTGAGTGGAGTAGGCGCTGTTTAATGTGGTCATGGCGTGGCGCATGTATACAGAGGTCGGTGTGCCGATGTTGATAAAGCTCATAGCACTGAATGCCACAGAGAGCAAGAACGCGGCGCAGCCGGCGAGATGGAAGCGCTCCGCACAGACCAGCTCGATACCCTGCACGAGCAGGCTGGCCAGCACCGCCACCATCGCCGAGCTTGGAAAAAACACGGTATGAAAACCCGCCATCGTGCTGAACAGGCTGATGCCCGCAGCAACCAGAAGGATGCCCTGCAAGACCCAGAGCTTGGCCTGCTGCCGCCAGCTGATTTTTTCTTTGTCCGTCATGATCTCCTCATGCTCCTTTCTGGATGCGGGTGGGTGGTTCGTCCACGTCCTGCGGCTGCGCGGAAGGGGCGGCCTTAAACAGGTCGTCCAGCAGACCATTCAGGTCGGAAGGAATGGCATCCTTTTCTTCCGGCGGGGCAGCAGGTTTGGGCTTCGGCTTGCCTTTGTCTGGCTCCGGGAACTGCTCGTTTTTATCGATCGAATGGATATCCAAAAAACGCAGGGCGATAAGGCCGTCCAGCAGCCTGTCCAGACAGTGGCTCTTCCAGAGCCGGCAGAAGAGCTTTCCGGCCACGCCGCAGCCCGCCAGAATAGCTGTCAGGTATACAAAGCCGATCCCGGCATCCCGCAGCAGCGGCAGCATGGCGGGGAACGCTGCCAGCGCTTGCAGCAGCTGCACAAAGCCTTCCGCGACCGGAAGGAAAAGGGCGGCGAGACACAAAACGCAAAACAAAAGAAGGCAGCTCAGCCAGCGCAGCAGGGCCCCCGCTGCTGTATGGCCCAGCGCGATGCGGAGCCGGTTCTGTTCCTGTGGTGCAGTGCCCTGCGCATCATCGTCGATGTTGTTCAAATCGACGGCCTCGCGGGGCGTTTGTCTGCGGTCATGCTTCATGTCGGTTCGCCTCCTTGGTTCTCCGGGGTGGTTCGTTCACCCTCATGAACGAAATCCGACACAGAAGGATGACTTCTTGCAAAAAAACTTCACAGAAAGTTCATATTTCGCGCTACCCGGCCAGCGTATCCAGAATCTGCTGTGCATCACGGAGAAGGTTCTGATCGGCATTCGATGCCCGCCCAAGCAGGATGCTGTAACCGGTCTCAGCGGAGGGCAGCTTGCAGTGCAGATACAGGCAGTGCATCTCCTCGCCGTTTTCTGTACGGCAGATGCCGGTGTCCACAGCCGCCAGCTGTGCGCCCTCGGGTGCACGCAGACCCAAACTCTCGGCCCGGTGCCGGAACACTTCGGCCAGCTGTGCCTGCTTTTCTTCCGGCAGCCTGACCTGCCGAGTGCTGTTGGCCGGGGTCGTGCCATGCTCTGTGCGCCGAAAATCGTTCGGCGCAAGGCATTCGAACTGAAAACGCAGGCAGCCATCCGCAACGCTTTCGATCCACAGCAGGGGCAGCAGCAGGCTGCACAGCACGGCACCATTCGCGATGCGGGAATAAGCGGCACGGAAAGCCTCCTGCGTGGCAAGATCTTCGTCGTTGAACAAAAAGCCGCCGTCTGTCTGCAAAAGTGCGCCGTTGGGCAGCGGGCACAGCAGTCCTTCCGGGGCAAGATAGCGCCGCAGCACATCGCAGTAGCAGCTGCTGTCCAGAGCTTCTGCCGCCAGTGCAGCTTTTTCCTCTGCGGAAGCATCCGGTGCAAAGGGGATATCATACTCCAGCAGTGCGGCAGTGGTGACGATCTCCAAAGCCCCGGACACATTGCACAGGACGTTTGCACCCGAGGAATAGCTGACTGCGGGGCAGTAATAAAACAACAGGTCGTTGACGCTTTGTGAAAGAGAATTTTCTGCCCAAGCCTTCGTTTCGCCGGATTGGCGCACGATGGTAAAACAGCGGCCGACGCCGAATGAGGAGTCTTTTTGGGGCAGCTGATAATACACCAGATCCTGCAGCGGTTGGGACAGGCTCAGGCAGACCGGCTGGCCGTAGCCGTTTGTGCCCAGCTGCGGATCATACAGGGTGTCGTACAGGATGTGGCGCAGGCCGAAACCGTTGTCGGGATCGCCAAAATTGCGGCCCAGAAACCAGTCAAACGCCGGGTCCAGCGTCTGATTGTCGAATCCCGGGGAGGAAGTTTCGCCATCGGTAAGCGGATAGCCTTCGCAGCTGTAAATGATGCCTTCCCGTGTTCTGCGGAAGGACAGTTCACGGTTCAGCACCCAGTATTCAAAGGTGTAGCTGACTTCTGCAAACGTCCGATGCAGCCCACAGGCCGTGGCGGCAACGGTACCGGCAGCCAGAGCGGCCAGAAAATCACGACGGCTGATCTTATGCTTCGTCATAGCGGATCTCCTCCTCCATTTCAATTTGCTCCGGCAGTAAAAGCGGCTGCGCAGCGGTCTGCGGGGGTGCGATCAACAGTCCGGTAAGGAACATGCAGCCGCAGCGGGCAAGCAGTCCGTTGATCGAGTATTCGTCCAGCCAGGGCAGGTTCAGGCCAAGAAAGCTGGGCAGCACGCCTGTGCAGGCCAGGGTGTGCAGCAGCATCTGGGTGGCAAAAAAGCTCACAATGAGCACCGCCATGGTGCTGCGGCGGGGATCGCCGCGGTTTGCTGCCATACCGCCCAACAGCAGCAGGGCCAGCAGTGCGGCAAACAGCACCGCAGCAGCGGGGCCCAGACGATTTGCCGCGATCAGGATCTGCCCAAAGAAAGCCAGAGTGGTTTTGTTCGTGCCGGCGCTGCCGGAGCTGACGACCAGAAGCCAGTGCTGATTGGCGGCGACTTCCGACCATGTGGGCCCGCGGGGACCGACTGCAAACTGCCCGCCGCACCAGTCACAGAACGCGTTCCACAAGGCTGCGGCGTAGGGCAGAAGAAAGCCTGCTGCCCCGCCCAGCGCCAGAAGCAGGCCCGGATGCCGGACAGCGGGGCGCTTCCGGCGCTGCGGATGGGGCTGCGGCGCAGTGACCAGAAGAACCAGTACACAGAGCGCTGCGGTCAGGAGCAGATCTCCGCCGGGGCAGCCTCCGCAGTAAAGCAGGATGCAGTGGAACAATGCCGCAAAACAGGCTTCCAGCCGACGATGCCGGAAGGGCTGCAAAAAAGCAAGGGTGCAGAACTCCAGTACGATCAGAGGAAAAATCATGCTTGTGAGGAACAGGTTGATGCGCAGACCGGAAAGGGTAAGCATGCCATTCTGCCCCAGCAGCAGGAAAAGCAGATAGACGGCAACTTCTGCCAGCCGCAGCCGGCGCAACATACAAAACAGCGCGGCGTCATCTTCCATTTTTTTCAGAAAGGCAGGCCCCGCCGCTGCGCCCAGAAACAGGGCGGCAGCGCCAAAAGCCGCAGTCAACGGCACATATACGGCGTATGAGGCAAAACTGACGAGCAGCGCACAGCCTACTGCAAGGATGGAGAGCGCGCTCCAGATGATCACCAGATCAAAAAGGTTGAAGATGAAAAAGGAAGAGACAAAAAGGCACAGGTAGGTACACACGATCCACCCGACAGGGACAATGAGACCTTCGGCGCACAGGCTGTCAAAGGCGGCAGAAAAAACTGCGATGCCGGAGATGCTCAGAAAGAAAGCGACCATGCACAGCAGGGTGAACTCCAGCTGAAAGGAAGCAAGCCGGTCAAGGTGATGCTTTTGCTTGAACTGCTCCATCCGTTCGAACGGCGTATGCAAGGGGGTCTTGCTGCGCACAACAGCCAGCGTCAGCAGGCCTGCCAGAATGCCGACAGCTGCTGGGGACAGATGCTCCGCAGCGAAAAAGACCAGCAGGTCGCCCAGTGCCGCGCCGAAAAACGCCGCCGCTGCCAGCACAGGCAGCCAGAGCAGAACGCGAAAAACCACGAAAACTGCGCCGGCAAGGGTTTCTTTGTTGAACTTCATGATGATTCCTCCTTTGCGGCAAAGGGGTCATGCGTCATCGGCCTCAAAGCCGAAGCGCTCCACCTTGATGTCCTCTTCTTTCAACTGATGATAGATCTTTTCCGCGTCGGCTTTGTCGTCAAACGGAAGTGCGTACGGCAGGGTCTCTACGGCGTTTTTGAGGTCAGAGAGAGAGGAGCTGTGATAGTGATCCTTCAGGATCTTTAATCCGCGCATAAAGCGACTGTTCCAGCTTTGGATCACGACCTGATATTTCTTGCTGGGGTCAAGGTCGAACGGATGCTTCGGGTGGGAGTCCTGCAGGGAGCTGGTGATGAAAGAACAGAGGTCGTCAGCCGTGCTTTCATACTCCTCGATAAGGTCCAGCAATGGGTCCTCTTTTCTGTCCACATAATGGACAAGATCAAACAGCTTCGGCTTCTGGTGCGGCGGCAGATCCTGCCGGGGCTGGGGCTCCTGCCAGCCGCTGGGGTCAAAGGCCGTGGTGCAGGGAGGCAGTTCGGTTACGAACT
>ERZ827528.3927-NODE-3927-length-11518-cov-3.407921_pt1 | contig 11518 bp, 4 predicted proteins | sample MGYA00519768_ERZ827528 | MGnify/ENA primary metagenome ERZ827528 (study PRJEB31778, sample SAMEA3449343) | human gut metagenome | biome: human gut; feature: human-associated habitat; material: faeces | place: United Kingdom | collected 2010/2012 ...
CTCATAACTCGTGACATTTTAAGGATTGACAAAACGTCTGCAAGGAAACTTTATTTCAGTGTAAAATGCAGCAAAACAGTGTGTTGCGAGCTAAAAAGGTGGCAATCCGTTTTCAGAAGCCCAAATCGCCTCTGCCCACCTTTGTACGGATAAAGGGACTCGGAATCTAAATATTTGTTGGATGATTGAAAGTCTAATTACTTTGAGAGTCTCCTAAGATTTTTTCTTCTAAAATGACACAAATAATAAACAATTATTTCTTTATTAGTGAATTACCTCCACAGATTTAATAGTATGATTGGATTAGCAAATTTTTTATTGTATATTTGATCTATATAATTTGAACTTTTAAATTAATCTTTTATGAGCAAATATCTTATTCATATATCTGACATTCATTTTCAAGAAAATATAGAAGAGAATCAAGATTTGGTTCTCAATGCATTTTTTAAAGATTTGCGGGAGCAGATTAAATCTTATAATTCATCCGACGTTTACTTTATTATTAGTGGGGATATTGTTATGTCGGGTGATGATAAGAAAGCTTTTGATGCTGCTTATTCTTATTTTGATAAACAATTGGGGCATTTAAGAATTAGCAAAGAAAATCGAATTTGTGTTCCGGGCAACCATGATTTATCCAGAAAGTGTGTTGATCAAAATATAGAACATAAAACATTAGTAAATAGCAATTTATCTGAAAAAGATTTCAACGATTATGTTGCACAATCTCCTTTTCCTGAATTATTGACTAAAAAATTTGAGAATTTTTTTAATTTTAATGAGGTTTTTGCCAAATATGGTATAAAAAAAGAAACTCCTGCGATATCTTCATTCAGAATATCTGATAAAATCTCTATATATTGTCTTAATTCGTCTTTGATGTCTAGTGGAGGAATTGAAAATATTGATGATTCAGGAAAATTACATATAGATACGAGATCCCTAAATAGATTGTTATCTGAAGATAGTTGTCCTTGTAAGATTTTAATAATGCATCATTATGTTTCATGGTTGTCAAAATGGGGACAAGACTGTTTCAATACAATCGTAGTGAGCCAGTTTTCTGCAAGTTTAACGGGTCACATACATCAACAGGATGCATTGATTTATAAAAAAAATTCAGAATCGCAGTTCATAGAATGTTGCGCGCCTCAATTATTTTCTGATAAAAAGGATGATTTAGGATATGCAATAATAAAAATCGAAGATGATGGAACTATAATGTCCATTTCATATCGGGAATGGAGCTATAAGCATAGTAAATTTTTATGTGGAGTTAACCTTGCCGGAAATGATGATGGAAAAATAATTTGTGACATAGACAAATCTGAAGATTATAAAGTATCAAAAGATATTCGAGTAAATATTTTTGAAACAAGATTATCAAATGCGATGAGAGCTTATTCAGATTACCCTCCTATTTGGCTGAATAGGCGATTGAGTAAAACTCGGAATTCATATATAAAGTTTCAAACCAATCCTGAAGACGAGGTATATATATCGGATATCGTTCAACAGCCGCATAGTATGTATATCATATCTCCACCAGAATTTGGATTAACATGTTTGTCTCATTATATGGTTCTCCAAGCATGGAAGAATTACTCGAATTTTTGGCTGAGAATTGATTTGAATGAAATAAGACTAAAAGATGTAGAGAGACATATCGATTCAGAAATGAACTTATTTTCATTCGACATATCGGATGTAAAATGCTTAATTATAGATTCTTGGACAACGACAACGAAAGAAAATATTAAAATAATAGACAAACTAAGAAATAGAATCTCTAATACACCTTTGATAATTATGCAAACCGTTGAACCTAATCAAATTATATCAGATAATCTTATTTCTGATGAATTGGATGGGATTAAGGAACGGATTCATTTATTACCATTAAAAAGGAACGACATTCGCCCGATGTGGTCTTTTGGTAATATAGACGAAGATGAGGATATATTAGTTAGTAGAATTACATCTGATTTGGAAATGCTTAATATGCATTGGACCCCCTTGAACTGTTACACTCTTTTAACAGCCTCTCATGAAGACACTTCAACAATTGTAAATCGGACTACGCTAATTGAACGTGTATTAGCAATACTTTTTGGAAACGATGAATTACCTCAATATTTAACATCTCCGGATGTAAAAGATTGTGAGCATGTATTAGGTTGTTTTTGTGAAGATTTGATTAGGTCTGAAACATATTTTTTCTCTCGAGAAAAATTTAATAACTTTATTCGGGCTACTTGTGAAAAAGATTATCTAGATATAGATATTGAATGTTTGTTCAATATATTATATAATAATAGTATTATAATAAAATCTAACGAAAATTTTAAGTTTAAACATTCGTTTTGGATATATTATTTTTCAGCAAAGCGGATGATTGCTGATTCTGAATTTGCAACATATATTCTGTCAAATAAAAAATATATAGATTTTCCGGAGATTATTGAATTTTATACAGGTGTTGATAGACGTAGGGATGATGCATTAAAAGTTCTCATTGACGATATTCAACAATCATGTAAGAAAGTTCGGGATAAAATAGGTATGCCTTTATCTATGATTCCGTATGAGTCCTTAAAATGGAAGCCTAATTCTCAAATATTAGATAAAGTCAAAAAGGATTTCTCTGAGGATGTACAATCATCTAAATTGCCGAAAGAAATTAAGGATAAGCATGCTGATGCATGTTATAATCCGGCGAAACCCTTTGATCAAGATATTCATACAATTTTAAGTGACTACTACGTGCTAATATTAATGAGAGATATTAGAGCGGCATCAATGGCCTTACGTAATAGTGATTATTCAAATGGGGACTTAAAAAATCAGCTTTTGAGTAATATAACTGAATCTTGGGAGCAAGTCGCACAAGTTATTGTTGTATTATCTCCTATATTAGCAACCCAAGGAATTGCGGGATGTGGTGGTGCAAGTTTTGTTCTTTCTGGCAATTTTGGAGACGATATGGATGAAAAAATAAAAAATATAATTTTGAGAATTCCTGAAAATATTATCCGTTGGTTTCAAAATGATATCATTTCCCAAAAATTAGGCCCCTTGTTTTTTAAACACGTGGATCATAATGACAATAAATTTAGGCAACATCTTGTGGCTTTGATACTTGTTCACGACAGGCCAAAAGGGTGGAAGGATAAAATTTTGGCTTATATTGCATCCTTACATAAAAATTCATACTATTTGTATGATTTATTTTGTGGCTTAAATACTGAATATACATTTAGTTATGCCATAGATTCAGAATTGAGGGATATTGGTTATCTAATAAAAGCATGTGTAGCAAAACATGATACAGGTGTAAAAATTCCAGGAACAGATGCTGTAAGAAAAGTTTCCAATGATATACTTCCTGATAAGTGTTTAATGGATGAGTAATTTAAATTAAAATTTTACATTTCAGATTTATCAATTTGTATGCAAGAATTGTCTAAAATCTGTCAATTTGATGAATAATGTTATCTTTATGATACATGTGGTTTGATTTTTTTGTATCTTGCAATAGGTTATTTGAAATGCGGTATTTGAGCGCAAGAAGCTGAAAATAAACCGTTACTTTCTCGTTACCTATTCTCCTATACAAAGATGTAACGACTCGATAAATCAAGTCGTTACATCACTTTAATCCCGAACTCTTCCGAGTGCGGGATTTTTGTTTGCTGACGGGTTTTACAGCGCAACCCGTTGCAGCGTCACGGGACCGATCAGCCCCGACTCCTGCAGCGGAGACTCCGGCGTATAGGGATTGTAGGGCGTCCATGTGCGACGCTCCGCCGCGGGCAGGCGGCTGTCGCCGATCAGACGGTTGACCCATGTATTGACGACCTCGATTCCGAGTTCGTTCTCACCCTCGCGGAGCAGGTCCGTAACGTCCACCCGGTACGGGGGCGTCCAGACGCCTCCGGCATAAGCGCCGTTCACGCGAACCTTGGCCATCACTCCGACACGGTTCAAGTCGAGCAGGATGCGGCCGCCGTCAACTGCGGGCTTTTCGAACGTCGTCGAATAAGTCGCCGTACCCGAGAATCCGCGCAGGCGCTCGTCGGTGCTCTGCGACCAGTCGCCGAGCGTATCGGTTTCGAGGGTGAAATCCCCCACTCCGTCGGGCGCCTTGAAACTCACCTGCCAGATGCCGTCCACCGCGGCGACCGTCTCCGGACGCGGAAAATTCGCATCGGCCGTGAACTCCGCGGCCGACTTCGCCGCCGACTTGCGGAAGACCACGAAGCCGCTTTCCAACGGTTCGAGGCGCATCGGAATCTCCGTCGCAGCCCCTTCGGCACGGTAGGCCGGGAGTTCGCGCATCGAGCCCGTCACGGGCTGCCACCACTCGGGACGGCGGTCCGCAACGCGGAACGAGGCGGTGAATTCGACCGGCTCCTCCGACTGGTTCGAGACGAAATAGATCTCGGCGCCGTCCGTCGTCCGGTGTCCGAACAGCAGCGGCAGCGATGCGTCATACCCGAAATCGGGCACGAGACCGATTGCGTCGAAGACCTCCTCCATCGAATAGCCGTCGAAGATCATGCCCTTGCCGTACCGGTTGACGTGTTTCCCCTTTTCGGGGCCCCACAGCTCGGCGGCCATCGCCTGCACGCGACCGTCGGCCTCCGGATAACCCGCAAGACTCGGGGAGCGCGTCGGGGCGGACCCCAGCACCACGGCGCCTTCGCGCACGAGCTGCATCACCCGTTCCAACACCTCGGGACGCATCGTCTCCTGCCGCGGCAGCACCAGCACGCGGTATTGCGTACCGTGGGGCAGCGTCAGCAGGCCGTCGCGCACCGTAGCGTCGCGGCACAGCACCTCGGCATTGATGTAGTCGAACTGGTGGCCCGCCGGCAGCGCCGGGTCGCACACACCGGTCATCTTCGGCACGTCCTCGCCGATGAAATAGGCCGCGTCGGCCACATTCAACCCCTGCTGGAGCATGAAATTACAACGTTTGAGGTAGATGATGAAGAGGTCCAACTGGCCGAACCATGTATTGTTGCGGTTGAACTCGTTGCCGAAGAAGGCGTTCATGCCCGGCTTCGGACCGTCGGCCGCCTGCGTGATGTAGACGTGCAGCAGCGTGTTGTTGATACCCTCCGAGAAGAAGCGGTCGCCGCGCTGTTTCATCCGGTAGGGATGGCGGGCATAGGGCGAAAAAGCCGCCGTGAACGACTCGGCCGAAACCTTGTTCTTGCCGTAGATATGGGCGCAGGAGGATGCGGCGCGGTTCTCGATGTCGCCCAGTTCGCCCTCGCTCCAGTACTCCCCGGCCACCTCGTCCGACTGGCCGCCGTACTGCAGGAATTCGCCCGGGAAGCCCCAGTGTCCGTAATTCTCCAACCATGTGGTGAAGCCGTCGCGGTGGGCCAGTTCACGCAGGGCGCCGATGTGGTCGTACGACAGCCGGTCGGCCATCATCCGCCGCAGGTCCCACAGGAAGCGGTCCGAACGGTTGCGGTCGCCGACCGTCAGGCCGCTGAACACGGGCAGGTAGGGATGCGCGTCGTAGCCGTAACGGGCTTCGAACGCCTCGAAGAAATCGTCGCCGAAGTTCTGGCCGCCCTTCTCGTAACTGTCGGCCACGATGACTTTCCACGACTTGCGGTCGGCGGCGGGAATGCGGCGGCACAGCTCGCCGACAAAGGCGTCGTAATGCTTCGCCAGATGTGCGGGGCTCCATTTGTCGACCTCCAGTCCCATCCCGTCCTCGAGCGACGGGCCGTTCATCACTCCGGTCGGCACCATGCCCGTGCGCAGAATCATCCAGCGTCCGGCGGGAGCCTCCCAGCGCACCCTGTCGCCCTCGAGACAGCCGCTGATGTCGACGACCGACTCGGGAGCAATGGCGGCCGCGGTGTCCGTTTCGGCGGGCTGACGGCCCCACATATAGTCGCCCCAATACGGCAGCGGCGTCTGGTGCATCTTGGCCAGCGATTTTTCGGAATAACGCTCCACGAGCGGCAGGGCCGAGAACTCCACCTCAGCCAGACCGCCGTTCGCCGAAGCGCCGCTCACCACCAGCCGGAAAGCGTCGGCCTCGGTCGGCTCGCAGGCGATCGTAACGGGAGCGTAGGGATCGAATCCCACCTCCGGGGAGGGATTCGTGCGGTTGATGTCGAAGCGGCGCAGCACGGTCGTCCGGCCGTCCTTCACGGCCTGCAGCTCCGCGGCAGCGGCAAAAGGCATATGCGCCGGATAGATTCGTACCGACCGGAGCGTAAAGCCTTTAGACGGCTTCACTTCAACCACCGCATCACGTCCCGGCACGCACTCCAGCGCCGTTGCCGGATTGCCGTCGAGCTCCTTTACGGCACCCGCCGAACCGCTCACGCGGGCCGACGAAGCGTCGAGTGTCAGCACGCCTTCGGGCAGCGGCACGGCAATGGTCCGCACATCGGTGAAATCAGGCGACGGGGCCGGAAGCGTGACCTCGACCACCCTGCCGCCGTCGACTTCGGCGGGGACGGTCGCCAGATAGCGCATCGCCTCTTCGGGTTCGATCCACGGTCCTCCCGCCTGACTCCAGCCCGGGCTGTTGAACACGCCGATGTCGATCCCGAGGTCGGTGGCCCTCTTCAGGGCCGTGTGCATGATCTCGTACCACTCTTCGGTCAAGAGGTTCACGGGGCCCCGGGGAGTCCCCTCCGCCTCGGGAAGGCCGATGTTGCCGATGAAGGCGCGGTCGATGCCGATGCGCTTCATCGACTCGAGGTCGGCGGCAACGCCCTCCTTCGAGACATTGCCCGAAATCCAGTACCAGTAGACCGACGTCTGAACATCGGTCGAGGAGGGATCGCGAAATCCCTCCTCCAAACCTTGCGTCTTGTCACAAGCCGCCAGAAGCATCGAGCACGCCGCAAGGGCGCACAGGCGTATGTTCTTCATAATCACGCCCGGTTAAAAGGCCTTGCGGTAAAGCGCCTCGATCTCGGCCACCGACGTGTCACGCGGATTGCCGCCCGTGCAGACGTCGTTGAAAGCCGCCACGGAGAGCGCCGGAATGTCGGCCTCCTTCACGCCGATCTCGTGCAACTGCTGGGGAATGCCGATGCTCAGCGAGAGGTCGCGCACGGCCTTCACGGCGGCGGCGACACCCTCCTCGACGCTCATTCCGTCGGTATCGACGCCCATGGCGCGGGCGATGTCGCGGTATTTCGGGGCGGCGTCCGACGCGGCGTTGTACTCCATCACATAGGGCAGCAGCAGGGCGTTGGCAACGCCGTGGGGCGTGTCGTAGAAAGCGCCCAGCGGATGTGCCATCGAGTGCACGATGCCGAGTCCCACGTTCGAGAAGCCCATGCCGGCGATATACTGCGCCACGGACATGCCTTCGCGCGCCGCGGCATCCTTGCCGTCGTCGACGGCGGCCTTGAGGTGCCGGGCGATCAGCTCGATGGCTTTCAGCTCGAACATGTCGGACATCGTCCACGCACCTTTGGTAATATATCCCTCGATGGCATGGGTCAGGGCGTCCATGCCCGTCGCGGCGGTCAGCCCCTTGGGCATCGAATACATCAGTTCGGGATCGACGATCGCCACCGACGGGATGTCGTTGGGATCGACGCAGACCATCTTCTTGCGGGCCTCCTCGTCGATGATGACATAATTGATCGTCACCTCGGCAGCGGTTCCGGCGGTGGTCGGCAGCGCGAAGGTCGGCACGGCGCGGTGGTGCGTGTCGGCAGGTCCCTCGAGCGACTTCACGTCGGCGAATTCGGGATTGTTGGTCACGATGCCGACGCCCTTGGCCGTGTCGATGACCGAGCCGCCGCCCAGCGCCACGATGAAGTCGGCTCCCGAAGCCTTGAAAGCGGCCACGCCGTTCTGCACGTTGGCGATGGTCGGATTGGCCTTCACGTCGCTGAAAATTTCATAGGGAATACCGGCTCCGCGGAACACCTCCTCGATCTTGGAGGCCACGCCGAAGCGGACGAGGTCGGCATCCGTCACGAAGAAGGCTTTCTTGTAACCGCGGCGGCGTGCCTCGTCGGCAATCATCGAGCGGCATCCGGCGCCGAAATAGGAGATTTCATTCAATACGATACGTTGCATAGTTGTAACTGATTAAGTTGGTTATTCGTTGTGTTTTACAAGTTCTGTTTTCACACCGCGGGGAGCTTCGACGCGGCTTCTGACGGTGCCGTCGGCGGCCTTCTCGTGACGGATTTTCACCACGCCGTAAGGCGTCGGGAAAGTACCCTCGACCCACTCCAGATCGCCCAGATGGGGATCGATGCGCAGGCGGCGGCAGCCGGGTTCCACGACCCCGACGCCCAGCACATATTCCGTGAGCCACGCCGTCGGTCCCGAAGCCCAGCCGTGGCACAGGCTGTGGCGGAAGCCCTTGTAGCAATAGGCTCCGCATTCGCGGTGCAGGTCGCGCATCCCGGCCGGAACCGGCTCGTCGATGCGGCCCGCCGGCAGCCATGTCATATCGAAATCCTCCCAGAATGTCGTGGCCCCGAGGTCGAGCATCGCGCCCCAATACTCCCGGATACGCTCCAGCGCTCCTTCATAGTTGCCCGCCGCAGCCATCGCGCGAAGCATATAGTAACCGTAGAAGGTCGAGAAACCGTTCGACCCGCCTTTCGAAATATAGTCGCGGTCGGTCGCCTCCGGATCGGCAAGCCCGGCCAGCACCATCAGCGAACGCCCCTGCTTGGCCTCGCCGCCGTCCCCGACCGGACACGACCTCATCAGCGCGGCCCGGGTCCGGCATTCGGCGGCCAGCGCCGTGTCGCCCAGCGCCTCGCACAGTCCGGCCCCGGCATCGAGCGCAAGGATCGTCAGCGACTGGAGGCCCGCCGCCGTACTCGCGGCATCGTCGCTCGAAGGCCAGTCCAGAAAGCGCGTGCCGTCCAGCCGTTCACGCCCGTCGGGGCCGATCTTTTCGAAGACCTGCTTCAAGAGGGCCGTCAGGTAGGGTTGCTGTTCGGCGAGGTATTCCCGGTCGCCGTGGTAACGGTACCAGTCGCTGTGAATGATGATCCACCACAGTGAATAGGAGCTGATGCCGTTCATCCATCCCGGCAGCGGCGTGGTGTCGCGAGCCAAGTCGAGGCTGCGCGGCACAACCTCGTTATAGCCGAAGACTGAATTGACGGTCATGATCTCGGGATGCAGGTCCCCGACCCAGACCAGCCGGTCGCGCTTCACGCCGTCCCACAGGAACTCCTGCATGCAGAGGTGGACGGTATAGGCGCCGGTCGCCCAGATGCGGTCGAGGCGTTCGTCGCTCGAACGGAACGATCCGAGATAAGGTATGTCGCGGTACTGGAACACGGCCTCGACCTGCTTGAGGTGGAGTTCGCGGTCGTCGTCCAGCAGGTCGATGCGCGCAAAGCGGAAACCCGAGTCGCCGCACTCCACGGTGCCGAGCCACGGCAGCGTGAGCGTGAAATCGCGCACGGCGTGGTCGTTCGAAGCGCCATTCACACCGTCGATGTCGCACATCGCCTCGCTGACCGATTCGCCGAAGCGGATGCGGACCCTCACGGGCCTGTTGTCCGCGGGCATGCCGGTCACGATGCGCAGTCCGCCCTGCAGTTCGCGGCCGAAGTCCAGCAGCAGCCCCGGACGGCGGCCGTCACGGCTGCTAAGCACACAGATACGGGCATTCTGCAAATCGGACTGCCCGTTGCCGGGTTCGAGCAGCAGGTCGCCGCCCGAGATCAGGTCCGCCTCGTCCTGCGCGACGATGCGCACGGGAGGCATATATGCATAGGTACGGGAGTCGAAGCGGGCGGGCGCTCCCTCCCACGCCGGGGGCAGTTGGGGCCGGGCGGCCGAAACGGAGAGGGAAAAGCCAACGAAAAAGGTCAGGACAGCAAGCCTTTGCAGCCGGATCATCGGATCAGTCATTGTTTTTTGCCGGTTTTAGGGTCCCTCGGCCGGAGTTCCGTCGGATACACCGCGGATCTTATCCGCATTTCGTTGTTCTGAAACGGAAAAGCAAACATATTTCCGACCTCGGGTATTTATACAAAAATAGCAATTTATCGGGCCCCCTGCTTTCGATTAATGACCTTAAAAGTTTTATTTTTGACACTCGGAAAGCCCCTCAGCCCTCCCCCGCGGGCCGAAGCCGGAAAGAGCCGAAACCGCAAGGCACAAAAATTGATCGGACACACCCGGGACAATGTATCCGAAAGGGAAAAAGAAAGGCATTTTTTTCACTATTTTTTATTTGTTAAATGCAGAATATATTTTATCTTTGTAAGAAATGTCAACACATCTGGTTACACTTATTTAAGTAATATCGTGGGAGTATCGCTCAAAGACATAGCCGGGAAACTGAACCTCTCGAAAACGACCGTTTCGTGGGTGCTGTCCGGACAAGGCAACAAAAAAGGAATCAGCACGGAGACCCAGAACCGGGTGTTCGCCTGTGCCCGGGAACTCTCCTACGAGCCCAACCTGCTGGCCCGGAGCCTCAACACCGGAATTTCGAAGACCATCGGCCTGATCCTCCCCTCCATATCGGACAGTTTTTACGCCCACATCGCCCACCAGATCGAGTCGGAGGCCGAAAAGGAGGGATATTCGCTGATGATCGCCAGCTCGAACTCCGAGATCGAGCGCGAGAACGCCATGATCCGCCTGTTCCGTTCGAAAAAGGTCGACGGCATGATCATCGCCCCCACCAAAATATCGAAACGCGAGATCAGCCGTCTGGTGGACAGCCACTACCCCGTGCTGCTGTTCGACCGATATTTCCCCGAGATGCGCGTCAACTACGTCATCATCAACAACGAGGAGAGCAGCTACAAACTGGTGCGACACCTGATCGACAAGGGTTTCCGCAAAATCGCCATCATCACGACCAACCCCCACCTGCTGACGATGGACATGCGCCGCGAGGGATATGCCAACGCCCTCTCCGACGCCCATATCCGCATCAATCCCGACCTCTACGGGGAGGTGACCTACGTCAACTACCAAGATAACATTTACAGTACGCTGGACCGCATTTTCAGCGCCGTGCCCGACGTGGATGCGTTCTTCTTCACCACGCACATCCTCGCCATCGAGGCCCTGCGCTATTTCTACGACCGCGGCATCGACATCAACGACCTGGTGGGGGGCTGCGTGTCGGAAAACCGCTTCGGTTTCGAGGAGACGGCGTGGCTGCTGCTGTTTGGCAGCCTGCCCAGTCCGCAGCAGCTCGCGAAGTTCACCGAAATCCTCTCCGCCTACCGGGAACTGCCCGAATACTTCGCGGAGGACATGATCATCAAGGCACCCTCCCCCAACATCATGAACAAGCTCGCCCGCTCGGTGCTCGCGCTGTATTCCTACGACCACAATCCCGACGACCTGTCGCTCGAAAACGTGCTGCGGCAGTCGATCGAGCTGATCGCCCGCCTGCCGGTCATCATGACGTATGCCTATCAGGTCAAGCGGCGGCACTATGACCACGAGAGCATGTTCTTCCATCCGCTGCTGCCCGGCCAGACCACGGCCGAGGGGATCCTGCGCGCCATCCGGG
>ERZ827528.3930-NODE-3930-length-11512-cov-7.960810_pt1 | contig 11512 bp, 8 predicted proteins | sample MGYA00519768_ERZ827528 | MGnify/ENA primary metagenome ERZ827528 (study PRJEB31778, sample SAMEA3449343) | human gut metagenome | biome: human gut; feature: human-associated habitat; material: faeces | place: United Kingdom | collected 2010/2012 ...
AGGATGATGCGCCGCACCTGCTTCTCCTTCAGGGCGCGCACAGCCAGCGCAATGGCCGTATAGGTCTTGCCCGATCCGGCGGGTCCCACGGCGAAGAGCAGGTCGTTCCTGTCATAAAGTTTCACCAGCCTGAGCTGGTTGACCGTGCGGGCGCGGACGATGTTGCCGTTGTTGCCGTAGACGATCACGTCCTTGTCCACCGGAGCCTCCTGCGCAGCGATGCCACCCGCGAAGCACTGGTCGATGACCTGCGACGAGATGTGTCCGTATTTGAGATAATAGGCCACCAGCCCCTCCATGCGTTCCTCGAAACGCCGCGTCTCGGCTTCGGAACCGAGGACTTTGAGCGAAGAGCCCCGCGCGACGATCCTGAGCTGGGGGTGAAGCGATTTCAGCTGGTCGAGGTAGACATTCCGGGGTCCGTACAACTCGCGGGGGTCTGCACCCTCGATGAGTATCTCTTTTCCGACTGCGTCTGTCATAGGCTAAAAAAGGTATCCGAAGTTAAGCGCCACGTTATACGTGCGGAGTTTGTCGAGCTTGCCGCCGTCGGGAAGCACCACGTCCTTCTTGCTTTTGAACTGGCCGTTGTAGCGCAGGTCCACCAGCAGGTGGCCCAGCAGCTTGACGCCCGCACCCACCGTGTAGGACATCGTGGGACGCACGCGGCCGAAATCGAGCAGGTCGCCGCCCGACTTCTGCTTGCAGTCGTTCATCACCGTAAAGACGGGACCGGCATAGATCCGCACGGGACGCAGCAGGCGGAACGACAACAGCACCGGCACGTCGATCGAATTGGACTTGAGGTTGATCTCCTTCTGCCCTTCGGGGCGGATGCGGAGTCCCTGACGCACATAGAGTATCTGCGGTTCGACGGCGAAAGCCCCCAGATTGACCGCCGTGGTGATACCGGCCTGCCAGCCCAGTTTGTTCTTGACGTCGGTGCCCGACATGTTGGTCGTATAGTCGGGGATGTTGATGCCGCCCAATACGCCCCATTCGATCCGGGCGCGGGGCCGCTGCGCCGCGGCAGAGAGCGCGCAAACGACCAGCAAAGAGGTTACTACGATCTTACGAATCATCGTTTTCAGTTTTTATTGCTTTATTTTCAGTTTGAAGCTCGCCCAGAGCATGTAGCCCACGCACAGGGCGACGAACAGCATGCCCCAGTGCGCATCGCCGCTCCAGCGGACAATGGCCCCGCAGACGGGTCCCGAAACGGCTCCCGCCGAGATGGCCAGAATCATCAGTCCCGCCACTTCGTTGGCCTTTTCGGGCACGGCCTTGGTCGCCACGGCGTAGAACGTCGCGAAAACGCAGGCCATGGCGAATCCCGTCAGCCCCACGGCGGCGTAGACCGCCGTTTCGCCGCGCACCAGCAGCAGCACGGCGCAGAGCGCCAAAGCCCCCGCCATGTTCCAGCGCAGGTATTTCACGTCCGACACCCGCACCAGCACCCACGCCCCGACGAGCGTGCCGACGATGCGGCAGGCGTAGAAGCCCGTGGTGGTGAGTATCGAATCGGGGTTGTCGATCAGCCGCACCGAGAGGAATCCGATCCCCACGTCGCCCGCGATGAAACACGCCACGCCCAGCGTGCAGAGCAGCACCGTCGGGTTTCCCAGCAGCCGGAAGCAGTCGGCCATGCCCGCGGCGCGGTCGCTGCGCGGCGGTTCGGCTACCGAAGTCGCCTGCAGCCAGATGCCGCCCAGCACCGTAAGGCCCGCATAGATCGGCAGCAGCAGACGCCACGATCCGGTGAGCGCCACGAGTGCGGTGACGATCGGCGCCAGCAGCAGGAGCGAGGTGTTGCGGAAGATCTGGCCCACGGTGAGGTAGCTGGTCATCCGCTCGCCCGGTACGATGGTGGCCAGCAGGGGGTTGATCGCCACCTGAATCGCCGTATTGCCCACGCCCAGCAGTCCGAAGCCGGCGAAATACCACCCCAGCGCGCACCCTTCGCCCGCAACGTAGGGGACCATCAGACCGACGACCGTAAAGGCGTAGCCGATCAGCGCGGTTGCCTTGCGGCCTATGCGGTTCATCAGCGCGGCCAGCGGCGTGGAGAGCACCAGAAACCACAGGAAAACCATCGTGGGCAGGAAACTCACGGCCGCCTGCCGCGACGCGGGAAACTCCAGTGCGATACGTCCCGTGATCGGGGCCACCATATCGCAGAAACCCATTATGAAGAAGCCCATCAGCACGGGGCCGAGCACTCGTTTATCTACTTTACCGACACGCATGAGCGGCGAAATTTCAGGTATACAATTTTTCAAAGTTACATTTTTTTCCATAAAAACCGATTTCCGGACCGCGATTATTTCACAATTTTTTCTCTTTGCGGCGCCGACGCCGAATCCCGACCGACAAAAAACGTGCGAGAAACGCCGTTCCACTCTCCACGCCTTATGTCCCGCCTTTCCCCGCAAACTCTGCCCCTCGCCATTCACTCACGCAAAAAACAGCCCGCAGGATCGGCCGTTCGGACTCCGCCGCAGCAAAATGCGGCAGGGGCTTGTTTTTAACCGCAGATTTTTATATATTTGTAGGAAAGCCAAATGATCGCATGATGTTTCAATTCGCCCATATAGCACCGATAACACTGCCGCTCGAAGACCCGATCCTGAAGTTTCTGCTGATTCTGATCATCATTCTGGCGGCGCCGCTGCTCCTGAACAAGCTGAAGATCCCCTATCTTTTGGGGCTGATAATCGCCGGCGCGGTTATCGGCCCTCACGGACTCAACCTCGTGCTGCGCGACAGCAGCATCATTCTTTCGGGGACCGCCGGCCTGCTCTACATCATGTTTCTTTCGGGACTGGACATGGATACGTCCGACTTCAAAAAAAGCGGCTGGCGCAGTCTCGTCTTCGGACTCTACACCTTCTGCGTACCGCTCGCGCTCGGCATTCTGGCAGGTTATTACATTATGGGATTCTCCATCTACTCCTCGATCCTGCTTGCCGGACTCTTCGCCTCCCAGACCCTTATAGCCTATCCCATCGTCAGCAAGCTCGGCATCTCGCGCGACAAGGCCGTCACGATCGCCGTCGGCGGCACGGTCATCACCGACACGCTGGCCCTGCTGCTGCTCACGGTGATCGTCGGCATGGCCACGGGCAACGTGGACGAAAGCTTCTGGTGGCGGCTCAGCGCCTCGGTGCTGTTGTGCATAGGCATCATTCTGTTCCTCTTTCCGCTGCTGGCGCACTGGTTCTTCAAACAGTGCAGCGACAACGTATCCCAGTATATCTTCGTGCTGGCGATGGTCTTCCTCGGCGCCTACCTCGCACAGCTCGCGGGGTTGGAACCGATCATCGGCGCCTTCCTCTCCGGTCTGGCCCTCAACCGGCTCATACCCCGCACCTCGCCGCTGATGAACCGCATCGAGTTCGTGGGCAACGCCATCTTCATCCCCTTCTTCCTCATAGGCGTGGGCATGCTCATCGACTACCGGGCCTTCTTCCGCGACTGGGAGAGCATCGAAGTGGCGCTGATCATGATCGTCCTGATCACCGCCGCCAAATACATCGCCGCCTATCTCACGCAGAAGACATTCCGTCTCTCACCGGACCAGCGCACCGTGATCTTCGGACTGAGCAGCGCCCATGTCGCGGCGACGCTCGCGGCGGTGATGGTCGGCTACAACGTCATACTGGGCCACACGCCCGACGGCGAGCCGATCCGCCTGTTGAGCGAAAGCGTGCTCAACGGCACGATCCTGATGATTCTGGCCACCTGCACGGTCTCGACCTTCGCCACGCAGCGGGGCGCGCACAACATCGCCATGCGCAATGCGCAGGACGACGACGAACAGCCCCTGCAGGAGGACCACATCCTCATTCCGGTCGCCAACGAGCAGACCGTGAGCGAGCTGGTAAGCCTGAGCACGACCCTCAAGAAAGCCAAATCCCGCAACGGACTCTACGCCCTGAACGCCATCGACAACAAGGTCGAGGACCCCACGGTCGAAAAGCGGGGCCGCAAAATCCTCGACACGGCCGCCAAAGCCGCCGCCGCGTCAGACAACTACCTGCAGGCGCTGCTCCGGTACGACGTAAACATCGCCAACGCCATCGTCAGCGTGGTCAAGGAGCGCAGCATCACCGACATCGTGATGGGCATGCACCACGACCGCACGCCGGGCGGTTCTGGCATCGGCCGCATGGCTGCCGACGTGCTGGGACAGAGCAATGTCACCACCTATCTCTACCACCCCGCGCAGCCCCTGCCGACCATCAAGCGGCATCTGGTGGTCGTGCCGGAGAAGGCCGAAAAGGAGGCCGGGTTCCAGATGTGGATTCAGAAACTGCGCAACATCGCCGACAATTCGGGCGCCCGGATCGTCTTCTACGCCCCGGAAAGCACCATGCAGTACCTGCGCCCCGCCCGCGGCAAACGCTCGGCCAAGGCCGAATACGTGGTCTCCAACCCGTGGGACGACCTCACGGCGCTCACTTACGAGACCAAACGCGACGACTGTCTGTGGATCGTGATGAGCCGCCGCGAACGGGTCTCCTACCACCCTGCCATGAGCAAGGTCCCCGCCTACATGGAGCAATTCTTCGCCGACAACAGCTTCGTGCTGGTCTACCCCGTACAGGCCGGCGACACGGAGAGCAGGTATATATAAGTATCCGGACGAGTATTCTCTGTCCTGCAGTTTTTACAGAGTGTGTTCCGCAAGAGTCCCGCGCATTTGGTTTTGCGCCCGACCTGCACTATCCGTACAGCATACAGGCGGCGTACGGACAATGCTCAAATAAATTTGGCATTGCGCCCGACTTGCACTATCTTTGCCCTAAGAAAAAAGAAAAGAATATGAGCCTTGTAGCAATCGTGGGCCGTCCTAACGTCGGCAAAAGCACCCTCTTCAACCGTCTGGTGGGCCAGCGGAAGGCCATCGTCGATGCGACGGCCGGCACCACCCGCGACCGCCACTACGGCAAAACGGACTGGAACGGAAAGGAATTCTCGGTGATCGACACCGGCGGCTACACCGTCAATTCGGAGGATATTTTCGAAGACGAAATCCGCCGTCAGGTACTGCTGGCCATCGACGAGGCCGATGTGATCCTCTTTCTGGTGGAGGTTGCGACCGGCATCACCGACCTCGACCAACTGATGGCCGATATCCTGCGCCGCACCTCGAAAAAGGTGATCCTCGTCTGCAACAAAGTGGACAACAACGACCAGATCTACTCCTCGCACGAGTTCTACGCCCTCGGTTTGGGCGATCCGTTCTGCATCAGTTCGATGAGCGGCAGCGGCACGGGCGACCTGATGGACGCCATTCTCGCGGCGCTGCCCGCGGAGACCGTCGCCGAAGAGGACGAGGACCTGCCCCATATCACCATCGTCGGCCGTCCCAACGTCGGCAAGTCGTCGATGACCAACGCGCTGCTGGGCGAGGAACGCAACATCGTGACCTCGATCGCCGGCACCACCCGCGACTCGATCCACACCCGCTACAACAAGTTCGGCATGGATTTCTACCTCGTGGACACGGCAGGCATGCGCAAGAAGGGCAAGGCGATGGAGGACCTCGAATTCTACTCGGTGATGCGCTCGATCCGCGCCATCGAGAATTCCGACGTCTGCATCCTGATGCTCGACGCCCAGCAGGGACTCGAATCGCAGGACCTCAACATCCACAACCTGATCGTCCGCAACCGCAAGGGCTGCGTGATCGTGGTCAACAAGTGGGACCTCATAGAGAAAGACAACAACACGATGAAGGAGTGGACGGAGTTCCTGAAAAAGAAACTCGCACCGTTCAACGACATTCCGATCATCTTCACCTCGGTACTCAGCAAACAGCGCATATTCGACGTGCTCCAGACCGCGATCCGGGTCTACCAGTCGCGCAAACGCCGCATCTCGACCTCGGAACTGAACGATTTCCTGCTGCCGCTGATCGAGAACTATCCGCCCCCCGCGACCAAGGGCAAATACATCAAGATCAAGTACGTGACCCAGCTCCCGACGCCCACGCCGCAGTTCGCGTTTTTCGTAAACCTGCCGCAGTACATCAAGGAGCCTTACCGCCGGTTCCTCGAAAACAACATCCGCGACCACTGGGATTTCGCCGGGGTGCCGATGCAGATTTATTTCCGGCAGAAGTAAGACGGCCGCAATACAAGGTTACCGGACCTCTTTCGCACGACGAAATCCGGAAGCGATATTCCCGCCAAGTCCCCCTTTGACAGAGGGGGACTTTTTTATATTCCGGAGCACCTATGCAGGTCTATTTCCGGCAGAAATAAAACGGCTGCAAACGGGAAGCAAACAAAGAGACCGGACTCAGAGTTGAGTCCGGTCTCTATTATCTTGAAGTGTCCGCCAGTCTAATTCGCCGGCGGCGTAGCCCCGCCCTCCTGCGGATTTCCGCCGCGGTTGCGATTGCGGTTGCGGCCGCCGCGGTGACGCCTGCGGTCGCGCGTTCCGCGGTTGCCTTCGCCGCGGCCCGATGCGTGGTCGTTATCCGCCGGCGCAGCCTGCGGAGTCCCGGCGCCGTTTTCGGCCGGCGCCGCAGCCGCACGCTCTCTGTCGCCGCGACGGTCGCGGTTACGGTCGCCGTCGCCCCTGCTTGGGCGTCCTCCGTCGCCTTTATCGCCGCGTCCTCGGCCGCGGCCGGAACCTCCGCGTCCCGATCCCCCGTGGCCGCCCCTGCCGCCGCGGCCGAAACGTCCGCGGTTTTCGTCGGGTGCGTATTTCGGGCCTTCGCCCACGCTTGCGGGCAGTTCGGCTTTGCGGATATCCCGCTCGATAAACTTCTCGATGGCGTGGAATTTTCCCTGTTCCTCCTCGCTGACGAAGGTCACGGCAGCGCCGGTCGCCGCGGCACGCGCCGTACGGCCGATGCGGTGGATATAATCTTCGGGGTCGTGCGGCACGTCGTAATTGATGACCAGTCCGATGTCTTCGATGTCGATGCCGCGCGCCACGATGTCGGTGGCCACGAGGATCGAGACCTTGTTGTTCTTGAAGTCGAGCATCACCTCCTCGCGCTGGGCCTGCTCCAGATCGGAGTGCATGGCCGCCACGTTGAGTTTCATGCGTTTGAGCGTATGCGCCAGCTCCTTGACCTTCATCTTCGACGACGAGAAGATGATCGTCTTCGACTCGGTCGGCTCGGCGAACATCTCGCGGATGATGCCCAGCTTCTGGTTCTCATAGCAGACATAGGCCGACTGGTCGATGGCCTCGTTGGGTTTCGAAATGGCGATATTCACCTCGGCGGGATTGCGCAGAATGGTCTTGGCCAGTTCGCGGATCTTCGGGGGCAGCGTCGCCGAGAACATGATCGTCTGCCGCTCCTTGGGCATGTACGAGACGATCTTCATGATGTCCTCGCTGAAACCCATGTCGAGCATGCGGTCGGCTTCGTCGAGAATCAGGCATTCGACATGCGAGAGGTCGATGCCGCTGTTCTGGATATGCGAAATCATGCGGCCGGGAGTGGCGATGACCACGTCCGACCCCATCAGCATGCCCCGCTTCTGCACGTCCCAGCCCTTGCCGTCGCCGCCGCCGTAAACGACCGTGGTCGAGATGGGCAGGTAATAGGAAAAGCCCTGAAACTGCTGGTCTATCTGCTGCGCCAGTTCGCGCGTGGGCACGATGATCACCGATTTTATCACATTGTCTTCGTTGCCTTCGAGCAGCAGCCGGTTCAACAGCGGCAGCGTGTAGGCCGCCGTCTTGCCCGTTCCCGTCTGCGCGCATCCGATGATGTCGCGGCCTTCGAGAATCACCGGGATCGTGTGTTCCTGCACCGGAGTCATCTCCTGAAAATTCATATCGTAGAGTCCGTCGAGGATCTCATCCTCCAACTCAAGTTCGTCAAATCGCATTTTACGTATCTTAATTTTATCCTTCTGAAATTTCTTCTCCGAAAAGCGTCGCGGGAGTGCAGCCCGTGATGCGGACCCGCACATAGTCGCCGACGCCGTGGCCGCCGCGGTCGAAGACCACGACCTTGTTCTGCGAGGTACGGCCCGAAAGCTGGTTCTCGTCGCGCTTGGACGTTCCCTCGACCAGCACTTCGAATTCGCGCCCCACGTCGCGCAGGTTGCTCGCGCGGCTCAGTTCGTTCTGCAGGGCGATGATTTCGGCCAGCCGCGCCGACTTCACCTCTTCGGGCACGTCGTCGGGCAGGTGCTTGTGCGCGTAAGTGCCGGGGCGCTCCGAATATTTGAACATATAGGCGAACTCGTAGCCGACCTCGCGCATCAGCGAGAGCGTCGCGGCGTGCTCCTCCTCCGTCTCGCCCGAAAATCCGGCGATCAGGTCGGTCGTAACGGCGCAGTCGGGCAGGTAGCGGCGGATGGCCGCGACCCGGTCGAGGTACCATTCGCGGGTATATTTGCGGTTCATGCGCGCGAGCATCGACGAGGCACCCGACTGGGCGGGCAGATGGATCGCACGGCAGATATTGGGCATTTCGGCCATGACCTCCAGCAGGCGGTCGCTGATGTCCTTGGGGTGCGACGTGGCGAAACGCACGCGCAGCAGGGGCGAGACGGAGGCCACGCGGCGCATCAGACCGGGAAAGTCCACCTCGCCGAAGCGGTAGGAGTTGACGTTCTGGCCCAGCAGCGTCACCTCGCGGTAACCGTTCCCGAACAGTGTCCGGACCTCCGCGAGAATGGTTTCGGGATCGCGGCTGCGTTCGCGGCCGCGGGTATAGGGCACCACGCAGTATGAGCAGAAGTTGTTGCAGCCACGCATGATGGCGACGAAGGCGCTTACGCCGTTGCGGTCGAGCCGCACGGGAGCGATCTCGGCATAGGTCTCCTCGGTCGAGAGCAGGACATTGACGCCCTTGCCGCCCGCTTCGGCTTCGCGCACAAGCCGGGGCAGGTCGCGGTAGGCGTCAGGCCCGGCCACGACATCGACGCCGTGCGGTCCTTCGACCAGCTTCTCCTTCAGGCGCTCGGCCATACAGCCGATGACACCCACGACCAGTCCGGGGTTGGCCCGGCGGTAGCGTTTCATCTCGGCCAGACGGCCCCAGATGCGCTGTTCGGCATTGTCGCGGATCGAACAGGTGTTGATCAGGATAACGTCCGCCTCGTCGATCCGCTCGGTATATACGTACCCTTCGCGCTGCATCACGGAGACCACGATCTCGGTGTCGCCGACATTCATCTGGCAGCCGTAGGTTTCGACAAAAAGTTTGCGTCCGGCGCCCGACAGGGGGCGCAATGTATTCGTATCGAGTCTTAATTCCACGTTTTCGTTTCTGTTATTCGGCATGAATCTCGTTCTTGTCGGGGAACTGCTTGAAGCCCTCGCCGAAAGTCTCGTAGGCGTCGGTCACCACCACGAACGCCGAAGGGTCGATCTCCTTGATCTTGTGCTGCACGAGCCGCACCTCCTTGCGGCTGACCACCAGAAAGATCATGTCGCGCAGCGCGTCGGTGTACATGCCTTTCGACTTGATATAAGTGGCGCTGCGGTCAAGGTCTTCGATGATGAAGCGCTTGAGCTGCTCGTGATGGTCGCTGATGATGAACAGCAGTTTGTCGTACGACGCACCGTTCAGCAGATAGGCGATCACGCGCGAGGTGATGTAGATCGTGATGAGCGAATAGAGCGTCAACATCCAGCCGTTGGAAGCAGCGTCGCCCGTACCCAGTCCGAAACCGATAACGGCCAGACCCGACAGCACGACGAAACCGTCGGCGAGCAGGATGCCGGTCGAGAACTTGATGCCGGCAAACTTCTGCAGCAGCATCGCCACGATGTCCGTGCCGCCCGTAGTCGCCTGCTGGCGCACGACGACACCCTGCCCGATACCGATGACCACGGCGCCGATGATACACGTCAGCAGCAGGTCGTTCGACAGGTCGAGCCGCCCGCCCAGCAGCAACGCCGGATCGAGACTCTCGACGGCCGCGGCGTCGGGATAGACCAGCCGCGTCAGCACGTTCATGAAACCGGGCGTATAGAGCGCCGCCAGCACCGTGCGCGTACCGAACTGCCCGCCGAAAACCAGCATCGCGGTAAGCATCAGCGGCACGTCGAACATATAGCCGAACGTACCGACCTGAATCGACGGGAAGATGTTGTGGAGTACGATACCCATACCGTAGACGCCTCCCGGCACGAAATTGTAGGGATTGACGAACAGCACGAAACCCGCGCCCATGATCGAACAGCCGAGGAAAATCAGGAACCACGAGCGCCACCACGCCCACGAACCCATCGGCTCCAGCAAAGCCTTTGTATTCATAAAGGTATATTTTTAGGCAAAGATAACGCAATTCTCCGAAAACCCGGCGCCCCCGCGCCGGATTTTTCATCCCGAAGCTGCAAATACGATTTTTTTATTATATTTGCATTATACAAACCCCGGAAAAGTCACTATGATTCTGACATATTACACCGCCACGACCCTGATTATCATCGCCTATCTGCTGGGTTCGATTCCGAGTGCCGTGTGGATCGGCAAAAAATATTACGGCATCGACATCCGCGAACACGGCAGCAAAAACGCCGGCACGACCAACATGCTGCGCGTGCTGGGCAAACGCGCGGCCCTGCCCGTTTTCGGACTGGACGTGCTGAAGGGATTCGTCGCCGTGACGATCATCGACCTGATGAAATACGACAGCGTTTTCGCCGACGGCGCAAACGAAACATGGTTCTACATCCTGCGCTTCATCGCCGTATTCGCCGCCGTTCTGGGGCATATCTTCCCGATCTTCGCCGGATTCCGCGGCGGCAAGGGCGTGGCGACGCTCGTCGGCGCCATCATGGGCGTAAACGCCCCGCTGGTGCTGCTCTGCTTCGGCGTCTGGTTCCTCGTGCTGATGATTACGCACTACGTATCGCTGGCCTCGATGGTCGCAGGATGCAGCTTCCCCATTTTCACGCTCATTTCGCCGAAAGTGAACCATCTGGTTCCGTTCGTCGTGTTCTCGTTCATCATCGCCGTGCTGCTGATCTACACGCACCGCAAAAATATCGAAAGGCTCAAGGCCGGCACGGAATCGAAAATCTACATCTGGAAACCCCGCCACGTGAAACAGCAGCCCCCCAAGCCGGAAAAGAAAGAGGAATAAAAACGGCTCAAAAAGCTCCGCGGCAGGGCTTACGGTTCAAAACATAGGCAATATAGGATAAAAAATACCGCGATTTGGCGGTAAAATCGTTTTTTTCGCCTATCTTTGCTCAGCAATTAGGACGCGACCATGTTACAGGAGAATCTGATCAAAATATACGAAACCAGTTTCCGCGACAATCGTGAAATGCCCGCCCTGACCGATTATTTCAAGGGCGAAACTTTTTCGTATTACGAGATGGCCAAGGAGGTCGCCAAGCTGCACCTCCTCTTCAAAAAGGCCGGCATCAGGCAGGGCGACAAAATCGCCCTCATAGGCCGCAACAACCCCCGCTGGTGCATCACCTACATAGCCACGATCACATACGGAGCGGTCATCGTCCCGATCCTGCAGGATTTCACCCCCGCCGACATCATCCACATCATCAACCACTCGGA
>ERZ827528.3941-NODE-3941-length-11490-cov-7.257105_pt1 | contig 11490 bp, 12 predicted proteins | sample MGYA00519768_ERZ827528 | MGnify/ENA primary metagenome ERZ827528 (study PRJEB31778, sample SAMEA3449343) | human gut metagenome | biome: human gut; feature: human-associated habitat; material: faeces | place: United Kingdom | collected 2010/2012 ...
GGCGCAGTACGGCCTGATCGGCTCGATTTACGCCGAGGCGGTGCTGGGCATCGAGCGTCCGCGCGTGGCGGTGCTCAACATCGGCGAGGAGGAGACCAAGGGCAACGCCCAGACCAAAGCCACCTACGAACTGCTGAAGGCGGAGAGCCGGATCAATTTCGTGGGCAATGTCGAGGGTTCCTATCTCTTTTCGGGCAAGGTCGCCGATGTGATCGTCTGCGACGGATTCGTCGGCAACACGGCGCTGAAAATGGCCGAGGGCCTCTACCGCATCAACACGGCCTTGGGCTGCCGCAATGCCTTCTGGGACGCCATGAATTACGAAAACGTGGGCGGAACACCCGTCCTGGGCGTCAACGCGCCCGTTATCATCGGTCACGGATGCTCTTCGCCCCAGGCGATCCGGAGCATGATCCTTTCGACCGAACAGGTCATCAAGGCCGATCTGACAGCGAAACTGCAACGTGCGTTTCAAAATTAACCAAAACACGAAAAGCCAAAGCTAATGGGTAAGATAACAGCAGCTATTACGGGTGTGGGACAGTACCTTCCGGAATATATCCTCACCAACGACGAATTAAGCCGGATGGTCGACACCAACGACGAGTGGATCATGTCGCATACGGGTATCAAGACGCGCCATATCCTCAAGGGGGAAGGCGTCGGCAGCTCCTACATGGGCGCCCGTGCGGTCATCAATTTGTTGGATAAGACGGGGGTGGACCCCATGGAGATCGACGTGGTGATCTGCGCCACGGTGACCCCCGACATGTTCTTCCCCTCGACGGGTAACCTGATCGCCGACCAGGCTGGCTGCAAGAACGCCTTCGCGTTCGACGTTTCGGCAGCTTGCAGCGGCTTCCTGTTCGCCCTGACCACCGGCGCGAAGTTCATCGAGGCCGGCACGAGCAAGAAGGTCATCGTCGTGGGCGCCGACAAGATGTCGTCGATCGTCGACTATACCGACCGTTCGACCTGCCCGCTCTTCGGCGACGCTGCCGCCGCCGTGCTGCTGGAAGCCAATACCGAAGGTTTCGGAGTCGTGGATTCGATCCTGCATTCCGACGGCTCGGGCGAGATGCAGCTCTACATGAAGGCGGGCGGTTCGCGCTACCCGGCTTCGGTCGAAACCGTGCAGAACAACTGGCACACGATCATGTGGGACGGCCACGCCGTGTTCAAGGCTGCCGTGTCGAAGATGTCCGACGTTTCGGTGGAGATGATGGAGCGTCACAACCTCAAGGGCGAGGACATCCGTTTCCTGGTTCCCCATCAGGCCAACCTGCGCATCATCGACGCCACGGCGCGCCGTATGGGCATCACGCAGGACAAGTGCATGATCAACATCGACCGCAACGGTAATACCACGGCTGCCACGATTCCTTCGTGTCTTTGCGACTACGAGAGCCAGTTGCGCAAGGGCGACAACCTCATTCTGTCGGCTTTCGGCGGCGGATATACCTGGGGCGCGACCTATGTGAAGTGGGCCTACGACGGCCTGAAGGCATAAGCGGGGCGATCCCCGGCAAAAGGCGGAAACATCGGTTTCCGCCTTTTTTTGTTCGTTTTCGCGGAATTTTTTTATCTTTGGAGCCGTAACGCCCCTTTTGTCAGTAGGCGGTTTTACGGAATCTTGTACGATTCCGTTTTGCAACCCATTCGACTTTTTCGTATCTTTGTTGAGCTAAACCCATTGCCGATGAACCGTCTGAACCGTATTTTTCACAACAAACAGATCAAACTGTTTTGGTTCCTGCGGAGTTTCGCGCGTTACCTTACGCCGAAACGGTTGTTGCAGTCCCGTCTGGACCGGGTACTCGCCGAGGCGGAACGCCGCCCCGACTGGGAGTACATCTGCCGGCGGGCGGATTATTACAACAAACTGTCGCCTGCGCCTGCGACCCCCCCCCGCGAAGGGCTGCGTCCGTTAGGCGACCACAAGTTCCGTCGGGGCGTCAAGACGGCCTATTTCTTCGATACCTACGAGTTCACCCGCTGGTTCAGCGACCGCCTGCTGTGGAATACCGTTCCCGGGGACGTGACGACGGTTCCCGACGTGCCGTCGATCGTCAAGAGCAGGCCGATCTGCGGCGACAACGCCAATTCGGTGCTGCTGAACCTCGACAAGGTCCGCCATTTCATCTTCCTGCGGGACGACATTCCGTTCCGGAAGAAGTCGGACAAGGCGATTTTCCGGCTGGCGATCACGCGGCGTCCCCACCGCGAACGTTTCATGCGCATGTATTTCGGTTCGGAGTGCTGCGATGCCGGCATCTCGACGCCCCGTCCCGAATATCCCCCGGAGTGGACCAAACCCCATATTTCGATGTACGACCACCTGAACTACAAGTTCATTCTGGCGATCGAGGGCTACGACGTGGCGACGAACCTCAAGTGGATCATGTCGTCGAACTCGCTGGCCGTGATGCCCCGTCCGACCTACGAGACGTGGTTCATGGAGGGCACGCTCATCCCCGGTTACCACTACGTCGAGATCCGGCCCGACTATTCCGACCTCGAAGAGCGGATGCGCTACTACATCGAGCATCCGGACGAGGCCGAGGCGATCATCGCGCATGCGCACGAATACGTCGCGCAGTTCCGCGACCGCCGGCGCGAAAAGATCATTTCACTGCTGGTCTTGCAGAATTATTTCCGGCGCACCGGGCAGCGCTGATTCCCGGCATTTCAGTTTCCTTTCGGATTCGGGCCGTAATTTCGCCCGTCTGAAAGACGGGTTTCGGAGGGCGGTGGCGGGCCGCGGGTTTCAAGACCGGATTTTCGCCCCTCCCCCTGTCCCGAGAAAAAGGAGTGTATTATGAAGATACTCATTGTTGAAGACGAACCCTCCCTGCGGGAGATCATGGTCCGGACGCTGACCCGGGAGCAGTACATCGTCGAGCAGGCCGCCGATTACGCCGCGGCGCTCGACAAGATCGCCGCATACGACTACGACTGCATCCTGCTGGACATCATGCTGCCCGGCGGCAGCGGCCTGCGGCTGCTCGAAGAGCTGAAGAGGCGTCGCAGCCCGGCTGCGGTGATCATCATTTCGGCCCGCGATTCCCTCGACGACAAGATCGAGGGGTTGGAACTCGGCGCCGACGACTACCTTCCCAAGCCGTTCCACCTGGCGGAATTGAGCGCCCGCATCCGCAGCGTCCTGCGCCGTCACCAGCGCGGCGGTTACGAGAGCCTCGACGCGGGCAACGTGCGCCTGTGGCCCGACAGCCGCCGGGTCGAGGTGGCGGGCCGCGAGGTGGAGCTGCTGCGCAAGGAGTACGACATCCTCCACTACTTCATGTCGCGGCCCAACCACACGGTCGACAAGACCGCGCTGGCCGAAGGGGTCTGGGGCGACCATATCGACCAGGCCGACAATTTCGATTTCGTCTATGCGCAGATGAAGAACCTGCGCCGCAAGCTCCACGATGCGGGCGCCGACATCGAGATCCGCGCAGTCTACGGCTTCGGCTATAAACTCGTACAGCCGTGAAACTGGTTTACCGCATCCTGCTGCACCTTTCGTGGGCGCTGTCGCTGCTCCTGGCGGTATGGGCCGTGTTGTTTTACTTCACGCTGATCGACGAGATCAACGACGAGGTGGACGACGCGCTCGAAGCTCGTGCCGAAGTGATCGTCAAGCGGGTTCTGGCCGGACGGGAGCTTCCCGTTCCGGTGGACGAGGGCAACAACGGCTATTTCCTGCACGAAGTGTCGCCCCAATATGCCGCCGCACAGCACCACGAACGCTATTCCGACGAGGAGATTTTCATTCCCGAACGCGACGACAAGGAGCCGGCCCGCGTGCTGCGCAAGGTGTTCCGCGACGGCGCGGGGCAATGGCGCGAACTGACGGTGATGACTCCGACCATCGAGAAGGACGACCTCCGGGAGTCGATCCTCCGGTGGATGGTCTGCCTCTACCTCTTCCTGCTGCTGATGATCCTGCTGGTCACGGTCATCGTGCTCTACCGCACGATGCGGCCGCTCTACGCCCTGCTGCGGTGGCTCGACGGTTACACCGTGGGGGCGCGGAATGCGCCGCTGGCCGTCGAGACCTCCGTCACGGAGTTCCGGAAACTCAACGATGCCGCGCGCCGCTATGCCGAGCGGGCCGAGTCGTCGTTCGAGCGGCAGAAACAGTTCATCGGCAACGCCTCGCACGAGATGCAGACTCCGCTGGCGGTCTGCCGCAACCGGTTGGAAATGCTGGTCGACGATGCGCATGCGCTCACCGGGGAGCAGTTGGGCGAGATCGCCAAGGTGCAGCGGACGCTGGACTACCTCGTGCGGCTCAACCGTTCGCTGCTGTTGCTGTCGAAGATCGACAACGGCCAGTTCCCCGAGGCCGAAGAGGTCGACGTGAACGCACTGGTGCGCCGCACGGCCGAGGACATGGAGGAGATTTACGCCTACCGCAGCATGCGCTTTGCGCTCGTGGACGAGGGGCCGCTCACGGCGCGGATGAATCCGTCGCTGGCCGGGAGCGTGGTCGCCAACCTGCTGAAAAACGCATTCGTTCACGGCGACGAGGGCGGCGAGGTGACGGTGCGCGTCGCTCCGCGTCGCTTCACGGTCTGCAACAGCGGCGCGGGCGGTCCGCTCGACGCCGGGCGTATCTTCGACCGGTTCTATCAGGGAACGAAGAAGGAGGGTTCTACGGGGCTGGGCCTTGCCGTGGTCGACGCAGTCTGCCGTCTCTACGGGTTGAAGGTGTCCTATTCTTATAAGGAGGGGCGGCATTGCTTCGCGGTCGATTTCCCGGCGTGAAAAAAAATGCAGGAAATCCGCTTTTTTCAGATTCGTTTCAGTTTCGGGCCGCAACTTTGCAGTACGAAATTCAATTAAAACACTACGATTATGAAAAAGTTCACGATTCTTCTCGCTTCGCTGGCCGTCATGGCCTCTTCGGTTCCCGCTTTCGCCGGTAAAGACCGGATCATCACCGTCGGCGAACTTCCCGCCGTTGCGCAACAGTTCGTCCAGACCCACTTCAAGGCTGTCGAGGTCTCCTACGCCAAAGTCGACGAGGAGCTGTTCGACAAGGATTACAAGGTGGTCTTCGTCAACGGCTCGAAGGTCGAGTTCGCCAAGGACGGAGCGTGGAAGGAGGTCGACTGCAAGTACGGCGAGGTTCCCGCAGCCATCGTTCCGCAGCAGATCCGCGACTATGTCGCCAAGAACTTCGCAGGCCGCAAGATCGTCTCGATCGACCGCGACAAGCGCAACTGGGAGGTGAAGCTCGACAACGGTCTCGACCTGAAATTCGACCTTCAGTTCCGCCTGATCGAGATCGACGACTGATCCGCATTCCGCTGAAAACCATCCGACGGCGCCCGAATACGTATTCGGACGCCGTCTATTTTGTTTTATAATGTCTCGCTATTTCGATATAAAATAATTTGATGGCTATTTTGATACAAATCACGAAAAACTATTGTATATTTGTATCACAAACGATGATAAACCGCAAACTTAAAACAATACAGTTATGTTAAGCAAGAAATTACACGAAGCGATGAACGCGCAGATCAATGCCGAGCTTTGGTCGGCCTATCTCTATCTTTCGATGTCGATGGACGCCGAGGCCAAGGGGCTGAAGGGTGTCGCCAACTGGTTCTACGTACAGTTCCAGGAGGAGCAGGACCATGCGCGGATCTTTATGAACTACATCCTCTCGCGCGACGCCGAGGTGAAGCTGCTCCCGATCGAGGAGGTGCGCACTGCTTGGACTTCGCCGCTGGAGATGTTCCAGGACACGCTGGCCCATGAGAAGGAGGTTACGGCCATGATCAACAATCTGGCCGCCATCGCCGCCGAGGACAAGGATTACGCTTCGTCGAACATGCTCGTCTGGTTCGTCGACGAGCAGGTCGAGGAGGAGGAGTCGGCACGCGAGATGATCACCGCCTGCGAGGCCGTCGAAGGCAACAAGTTCGGGCTGTACATGCTCGACAAGGAGCTGGCCGCCCGCACCTACACGCAGGCTTCGCCGCTGGCGACCGCCAACGCATAAACGAAAGTTTTTGTCATAGTTATTTATAGTGGGTCCGGCCTCCGAAAGGGGGCCGGATTTTTTGGTTAGTCGGATTATTTGACTATCTTCGCAATAGAAAATAGAAACAAAGGTTAAGACAAACCTTACATCTATTGGTAAACTCGCGACTGCCGCGGTTGCGGCAGGTTTAACATGGTGTGAATTTTGTCTGAAACTTGAGCCTTGTCCCTGCCCGTTCGGGCGGGGGACAGGCTTGGGCGTAAGGGCAACTCACCATGCAAGGCTCGCGAGGCCGACCAATAGGGGTTGTACCTGCGTCCTTGCTTTTTTATAGGAGGACTGCCCTGCGGGCGGCGGCGTGAGAACGGACCAGGTACATGACTTGTGCGGAAGGAATGTAACCCGGTCCGGCTTTTGGGAGATTCTTCATGGAATTTCCGGACAAAGCAAAATGAGGCGTCACTGTTTGTTCGCCGGGCCGGGTTCCTTCCGCATTTTTTTATAGTCCTGTCCGGCGGCTTCGGCTTTGGACGGAATATAGGCTTGGGCGTAAGGGCAACTCACCATGCAAGGCTCCGAAGGCCGACCAATAGGGGTTGTACCTGCGTCCTTGCTTTTTTATCGGGACTGCCCTGCGGGCGGCGGCGTGAGAACAGATCGGGTTCCTGCCGCACGTCTTTTGTCCCTGCCGGCAGGAACCCGGTCAAACGAGTTCCATGCGCAGGCGCACCATGTGGCGGCACTCCACGCCGTTTTCGAAGATCGGCGTAGGGCTGTGCTTGCGGAAATAGTCTACGTCGATGCCGCAGCGGACGAATCCGCAGCGTTCGTAGAGGGCGATCTGCCCGAATCCCGAATTGCCCGTGCCGATTTCGAGCAGGCGGAACCCCGCCCGGCGGGCCGTGTCGACGGCGTGGGCCAAAAGGGCCGTGGCGATGCCCTGCCGCTGGCGGTCGGGTACAACGGCGATATTCACGACCTCGGCCGTGAAGGGCCGCGTGTGGATCAGCACGTACTGTCCGACGATCCGGCCGTCGTCGCAGGCGGCGTAGCACGTTCCGCGGCCGATGTAGTCGGCCACCGAGGCTTCGACCTCGTCGGCCAGCAGCAACAGTTCCCGCGAAGGGGTTTCGGTTTTGCGAATTTCCATATCAGAAAAGGGATAGGGCGCCCCGGAAGGTCGCCAGTACGACAATGTAACGCAGGGTCTTGCCCGCGAGCATCGCGCTGCCGGTCAGCCACACGTTGCTGCGCATCAGTCCCAGCACGATGGCGATGGCCTCGCCGATGGTGGGCAGGAAGGCGAAGAAGGCCATCAGCGCCCCGCGTCCCGAGAGGAATTTCCGCGCCCGGGCCAGTTGGCGCGTCGAGACACCCAGCCGGGTGATCCATTCGGTCTTGCCCAGCGTCCCGATCCAGTAGCAGGTCATGCCGCCGAGCGTGTTGCCCAGCGCGGCCGCGACGACGCATCCCACGGGATCAAGCCCCATGCCTGCGAGCACCACCATCACCGCCTCGGAGCTGAAAGGCAGGACGCTTCCGGCGATCAGCGCCGAGAGAAAGAGGCCCCAGTAGCCCCAGTCGATGAGAAATTGCGTGATTGCTTCCATGCGTGTCCGCGGGGCCTTTTCGGAGGCCCTCCGGACAAAGATAACGATTTTTTTCGGTTGCTACATCTCCCCGCCCCAGCCGCGGACGTGTGCCGCGTCGACGAGCGGGAATTCGCGGGTTTCGGGGATTCCGAACGCCGAGGCGGGGAGTTTGCGGCGTTCGTCGGCGGTGAGCCGGTCGGGAGTTTTGGTGGCTGTGGTCATGGCAGGAGTTTTTTCAATCCGGGCGACAAATTCCACGCCAAGTTCCGGGGCGTCCGACCACCGACCGGGTGCTTCGGATGGTATCCCCGCGGGAGGGGCCTCCGGACGCATTGTGCAGATATTTTGAGAGATAATTGGAAAAAAGTGCCGGATTCTTTGGGCTGTCGTGGAATATTTGCGTATATTTGTGCGGGCGGAATAGTTTTTGTTTTGGGCGAAAACTGATAGTCTTGAGTCGGGTTTGACTGAGCGAAATGGAACAAAACCGGCTTTCTTGGTGAATTATTAATGTCAAATAGTACGCATGATGAAAAAAATCTTCCCGATTTTTGTTTTGTCTTCTGCGATGCTGTTCGGGGCCTGTACCAATGTCGATCCCGTCGGGGACGACACCAAAGGTCCCGGAACGCCGGAAGAACCCGTTGTAACCCCCGAGGCGCCCGTCGTGCCGTCGGATTTCGGATGGTCCGCCGAGGCCGCCGTAGCGCTGACGCTCGAATCGGACGTGCAGACCGTCGTGTCGGTCTATTCGGAGAAGGACTGCAAGGGCAATTCGCTGCTCGTCGAGGACGCGCTGCTCGAGTCGGGTGTGGTCAGCTCTTTCAACCTGTCGGTTCCCGCCGGGGCTGAAAAACTCTATGTGAAATATCCTGCCGCGTCGGGTGCCGACGGCGTCGTTGCACTGGCGGTGAACGGAGAGGATGTGGATTACAAATTCCCGACCGACATCGTGCGTTCGGTCTATGAGAAGGTGCCCGATTTCCAGTATTACTACAACTCGGGCGTCATCATGGTCGAGGACATGTGGCCCGATTTCGCGGCTTCGGACGCCGATTTCAACGACCTCGTGGTGGAGTACGACCTCAAGACGGTCGAATGCACCACGCCGGGCCTGCGGGCCGGACACGGCTACAAGGAGGGACTTGTCGTCACGCTCGACATCCGCGGCGTCGGCAGCGGCCTGACGCGGAAAGCGGGTCTTCAGCTCGATTTCGACACCTCGCTGATCGAGAGCGTCGAGACCATCGTCTACAAGAAGGAGGGTCAGGGTGTCATCACCGAGATCAAGGGCGGCGACTTCTCGATCGACGTGGACAAGAGCCAGCCGGATAAGGTAATCATCCTCTTCGACGGCGTGGACAAGCTGGTCGACGGCGAACATTACCAGACCACCGAGGGCAAGATCGAGGTCGGCAAGCCGATGATCCGGGCCTATATCAAGATTTCGGGAGCCCCCAACCGTTCGGAACTGACCGGCGAGGCCAGCCGCAAACAGGCGCGACGTGACCTCCTACCCGCAGAACCACGACTTTTTCATGGTGCTCAAGAGCGGCGTGGAGATTCACCAGAAGGGTTTCGGGCCGACCTCTCATTACAGGAACTACGCGGCCGATTCGAAGGACCTGATGTCATCTGTACCCTATTGCAGCAGGAACAACGACGTTTGGGTGTTGCGTCTCCCCGTCGGAACGCCCCACGTCTACGACCGGGTCAGCATCTTCTCGGCCTATCCCGACCTTAAGGAGTGGATCGAGAGCAACGGCACGCAGAAGCGCGACTGGTATAAGAATTACGACCACAGCTTGGTTCCCCGTTACTGGTAGCGGCGGATCGCAAAACAGAAAAGGCCTGCACCGTTCGGTGCAGGCCTTTTCTGTGTCCGGGAACGGCGGTTATCCGATGACGGTCGCCACGATCCGGCGTCCCGAAGCCCGGTTGCGGAATTCACAGAGGTAGATGCCCTGCCAGATGCCCAGTCCGAGGCGTCCGCCGACGATCGGGAGGGTGAGGCTGACGCCCGTGAGGGTCGATTTGGCGTGTGCCGGCATGTCGTCGTCACCTTCGAGCGTGTGGGCGTAGTAGCTTTCGCGTTCGCGGACCAGCCGGTCGAAGATCGCCGCGAGGTCCTGCTGCACGTCGGGGTCGGCGTTCTCGTTGATCGAAAGTCCCGCCGAAGTATGCTGGATGAAGAGGTGCAGGAGCCCTGCCTCGGGGAGCGGCGGCAGGTTGCGCACCACCTCGTCGGTGATGAGGTGGAAACCCCGGCTGCGCGGACGGAGCGTGAACTGGGTTTGGTGCGTCATCGCTTCGGGATGAGTTTGCAGGCGATCAGGCTGTCGACGGCGTAGCGGCCCGGTCCGGCGAACCAGAGCAGGACGAAAGCCGCGAGGTAGAGCATCGCCAGTTCGCGGACGGCGAACGGGTCGCCGCTGTGGACCGAGAAAAATGCGATGCACATGGTGAAAATCATCGGCAGGAGCGCCAGCCGGTAGAGCGTTCCGGTGATGAAGCCCAGCGAGCAGACTACTTCGCCGAAGATCGCCAGCACGAGCGATGTCGGGCTGCCGACGCCCAGCGGGTCGGGGAACGTCGCCGAAAGACTCTCGAAATTCTGCCATTTGGCGATGCCGTGGGTCATCAGCAATACGCCGAAGACGATGCGGGCCGCCAGCAGCAGCCACGAGGCCCCGGCGCTGGAGGGCGCAGCGGGGAAAAGAAACCGGAGAATTGCGTTCATGGTCTTTTCTGTTCTTGATGGATACCGCAAATTTAATACCTTCGTTTGGTTCTCCCAAATCGGCAGGCTATCTTTACGGCATGAATTTCAACCGGCATATCACGCAGGCGGAGTTTTCCCGTTTGGCGGAGTTCCTCCGTGCGGAGGGAACCGAACGGAGTTTCTTCCGCGGTGAGTGCCTTGCGGAACAGGGCCTTCGCTCTCATCGTGCGGGACTGGTCGTGCGGGGTGCGTTCCGCTATGTGCATGCCGATGCCGCGGGCGGGGAACATGTCGTCGGATATGCCTTTGCGGGGGAGTTCGTCGGCGACTACATTTCGATGCGTATCGACACCCCTTCGCAGGTGACGATCGGGGCGATGTGCGACGCCGTGGCGCTGGTCGTCACGGGCGAACGGCTCGAAGCCTTCTATCGTACCGATGCCGCCCACGAACGGCTGGGCCGCACGCTGGCCGAGCACATGCTGGCCGAGGTCTACGAACGGCTGCTGGACCGCTATGCCGCGTCGCCGCAGCAGCGTTACGAAACCCTGCTGGAACGGTGTCCCGACCTGCTGCAACTGGTCTCCCTGCGCGAACTGGCCTCCTATCTGGGCGTGCGCCCCGAGACCCTGAGCCGCATCCGCGGCCGGATTCGCTGATTTCTTGATTTCGGTCAATCTTTTTTTCGTTTCCGTTCGTTACATTTGCCCGTATGAAACGGGCTATTGTCATAGGGGCTACCTCCGGTATCGGCCGCGCGGTAGCCGAACGTCTTGCGGCCGACGGATACCGGGTCGGCGTGACCGGGCGGCGCGGGGCGCTGCTGGATGAACTGGCCGCCGCGAATCCCGGCGCCTTTTGCCGCGCCGTGGCCGACGTCACCGATCCGGCGGCTTCGTGCGCCGCATTGGACACCCTCGCCGGGGAGTTGGGCGGTGTGGATTTGTGTGTGGTGAGCGCCGGGGCGGGCGAACTGAATCCCGGACTGGATTATGCGCTGGAAGAGCCGGCCATCCGCACCAACGTCGTGGGCTGGACGGCCGCGGTCGATTGGGCTTACCGCCTTTTCGAACGGCAGGGCGGCGGCCATCTGGTCGTCGTCACCTCGGTCGGCGGACTGCGCGGGGGCGGCGGGGCCCCGGCCTACAACGCTTCGAAAGCCTACCAGATCAACT
>ERZ827528.3944-NODE-3944-length-11485-cov-2.546282_pt1 | contig 11485 bp, 12 predicted proteins | sample MGYA00519768_ERZ827528 | MGnify/ENA primary metagenome ERZ827528 (study PRJEB31778, sample SAMEA3449343) | human gut metagenome | biome: human gut; feature: human-associated habitat; material: faeces | place: United Kingdom | collected 2010/2012 ...
GCTGTTTCAAGGACAGCTGTCAGTATCGGAATGCGTCTGCCTGCGTTAAAGGCCAACGAGTGACAAACAGGAGTGGAACCGCGGTCTATGATCGCCTCCGGTGGAGCAAACGCTTTGCCGGGGGCTTTTTTATATGCTCCGGGCAGGGCACAGAGAACTGTTTGAGAGGAGAAAATCAGTATGAGAATCTACAATACCCTGTCCCGTAAAAAGGAAGAATTTGTGCCGCTGGAACCGGGCAAGGTCCGGATCTATGCCTGCGGCCCGACCGTGTATAACTACATCCATATCGGCAATGCCCGTCCCATCTGCGTATTTGATGTGCTGCGCCGTTATCTGGAATACCGCGGCTATGAGGTAAAGTTCGTGCAGAACTTCACCGACATCGATGACAAGCTCATCAAGAAGGCCAATGAAGAGGGCATCACCGTTGCAGAGGTAGCTGAGCGCTACATCGCCGAGTACAAGAAGGATGCCGAGGGTCTGGGCGTCCGTCCGGCCAATGTGCATCCCCGTGCCACAGAGGTAGTGGACAAGATCATCGAGATCGTGTCCCACCTGGTGGAAAAGGGCTATGCCTATGAGTCCAATGGCGATGTGTACTTCCGTGTCCACAAGTTTGAGGACTACGGCAAGCTGTCCCATATGCCCATCGAGGATCTGGAAGCCGTGTGGATGTCAGCGAGATCAAGGAAGACCCGCTGGACTTCGCCCTGTGGAAGGCAGCCAAGCCGGGTGAGCCCTATTGGGAGTCCCCGTGGGGCAAGGGCCGTCCGGGCTGGCACATTGAGTGCACCGCGATGATCCAGAAGCATCTGGGTGAGACCATTGATATTCACTGCGGCGGCGTGGATCTGATCTTCCCCCACCACGAGAACGAAATCGCCCAGTCCGAGGGCGCGACGGGCAAGCCCTTCGCCCGCTACTGGATGCACAACGGCTTCATCAATGTGGATAACCAGAAGATGAGCAAGTCGCTGGGCAACTTCTTCACTGTCCGGGATGTGGCTGAGAAGTTCGGCTATGAGCCCATCAAGTACCTGATGCTGTCCAGCCACTACCGCAGCCCCATCAATTACAGCTATGACATCATCACCCAGTGCATTGCAGCCCTGCAGCGTCTGCACAACTGCCGGGATCACATGGACTTTGCGCTGACCACTGCTGTGGATGCGGCCGGTGAGGGCGATGCGGCCTTCATGAAGGAGATCGACCAGTGCGTGGAGAAGTTCGTCACTGTGATGGATGACGACCTGAACACTGCCGATGGCATCACTGCTCTGTTCGATATGGTGAAGATTATCAACACCTATCTGACTGAGCCCCGGAGCAAGGAGGCTGTGAACTATGCCATCCGCCGGTTTGATGAGCTGACCGATGTACTCGGCCTGCTCTACAACCGCAAGACCGAGGATCTGGACGCAGAGATCGAGGATCTGATCGCTCAGCGGCAGGCTGCCCGTGCGGCAAAGAACTTTGCCGAGGCAGACCGCATCCGGGACGAGCTGAAGGCCCGGGGCATCGAGCTGAAGGATACTCCTCAGGGCGTACAGTGGACCCGCACCAAGTAATCCGACCGGAAAACCAACCGGATATAAAAACAGACCGTGTCTGCCGCTTCCATCGGGAAGTGGAACAGACACGGTCTGTTGTTTTTTTGCGGGGCTGGAAAACAATGCGGATTAGTCCGCTGCCTGGCTGTCCCGTTCCAATGTGATGACGAGTCTGTAAGCCATCGCGGTTTCCCAGAGTGTTACTGCTTTTACGACCCATCCGTCAGCGGCGTAAATGTTCATCTGCTGTTCAGCCTCTTCTGGATTTTTCGCGGTGACAACTTTATATTCTTTCATGGAATCCACCCTCCTTATCTGAGCTTTTTTCAAAATCACCCCAGACGGCGGAGCCCCTTGGGATAGTGGTTCTTCACAGTGCCCTTGGAAGCCTTGCCCCAGCCTATGGAGAAGCCGTCCACTGTCACCAGCACATAGCCGGAGAGCTCGGGGCTGCCGGAGATGGCTTCGCCTTTCAGATAGGCGAGGGTGCGGGGGTCATCGGCAGTGAGATCCAGGGTCTGACGCACATCGCCGGGACGCAGTGCCATGGCAAGGGCGTGATCCGGCTCAAACCGGCCCTTCTTGAGCTGGCCCAGGGTGAGTCCTGCCCGAATCACCCGCAGACCGCTCAGATCCGGCAGGGTGTCGGGCAGCAGACTGAGGGTGTCCCCGGCAAGTTCCAGCCGTCCGGTGAGCGGGACGGTGAGGATCTGGCGGCAGAACTCCTCCCAGGTGGAGAGGTCCGGCTGCTTACCATTTTTCCGCTGGGGCTGCACGGAGGCCGAACCGTGCACATCCTCCTCGCCCTTGCGCACCAGTCTGGCGGCAAAGTGGCCCTCGCCGCAGAGGTGATGGGGGAAGAGCCGGGCCGCCTTTTCGATGCCGGGTGCGGCGGGGGCGTACCAGTCCGCCCGGGCGGGCATAAATCCGGGATAGTCGGGCAGCTCGGAGAGCTCCAGTTCCGGATGGCGTTCCAGCAGCCGGGAGAGGGTACCCTCGTCCTCATCCGGGGCAAAGGTGCAGGTGGAGTAGATGAGCCGTCCGCCCGGGGCGAGCATCTCCAGGGCGGCATCCAGGATCTCATCCTGGCGGCGGGCACAGAGGGCGACGTTCTCTTCGCTCCACTCCTCCAGAGCCACCGGCTCCTTGCGGAACATTCCCTCGCCGGAGCAGGGAGCGTCCACGACAATGCAGTCAAAGAAGCCCGGGAACCGCTCTGCCAGCCGGTCAGGGGATTCGTTCAGCACAGCGGCATTGCGGATGCCCATGCGTTCCACATTCCGGGAGAGGATTCTGGCACGCTGGGGGTGAATCTCATTGGAGATGAGCAGGCAGCCATCTTCTGCAAGGGAGGCCAGATGACTGGTCTTGCCGCCGGGAGCGGCACAGAGGTCCAGCACCCGCTCGCCGGGCCTGGGAGCAGCGATCTCCGCCACTGCCATGGCACTGGGCTCCTGAATATAGTAGACCCCGGCATCATGCCAAGGGTGAAGACCGGGACGCAGTTCCCCGTCATAGCGGCGTCCGGTGGGACACCATTCCACCGGGGCAGTGGGGAAAGGCAGTTCCAGGTCAGGGTCCGCCTTGAGCAGGTTCAGCCGGAGCCCCCGGGCAGCGGGCTGTTCATAACTGTTCAGAAAGGCCTCATATTCATCGCCGAGCATCTGCCGCATACGGGTCAGAAAGGGTTCAGGCAGCTTCATGTAAAAATTTACCTCCATTGCAGCATTCTATTCTGCATTATACCGGTTTTGGGCCGGGATTGCAAATGCTGTCCGGACACAGGAAGGGCTGGTTTCCAGGAGAAAGCTGTATCCTCTTGTGAAGTTTGGAAAAATGCGTTATACTGAATCTGGCTATACACAATTCGACTGTTTCGAAAAAGATGAAAGGAAACTTTCAGGATATGGAATAAAAAAGAAAAATCCCGGCACTGTTATGGTGACCGGGATTTTGGAACGGTGGTGTGAATATTGGACATCAACTTGGAGTATGTCAGCCGTGCCAAACAGGGAGACGCACAGAGTTTTGCCATGCTGTATGATCAGGTGGCAAAGGATCTTTACCGTGTGGCGCTTTACACACTGGGAAATCCACAGGATGCGGAGGATGTCGTCAGCGAAACCTTCCTGGAAGCCTATAAAGGCCTTCGGAACCTGCGGGACGACAGTAAATTCAAAGCCTGGATCATGCGTATCCTTTCGATACGCTGCAAACGGAAAATCTCCGGTTATATCACGGCAAAACAGCAGATCAGCCTGGATGATTTCATCGAAACTCCGGACGATGTATCGGAGGAAACGGCAGACTGCAGTGACCGTGTGACCCTGTCCCAGGCGCTTTCGGAACTGGCGCCGGACGAACGGGCAGTGGTAGTACTGTCCGCGGTACAGGGATATACAACCCGGGAGATCGGGGAAATCCTGGATCTTCCGCATGGCACGGTCAGTTCCAAACTCTATCGCACATTGATCAAGCTGCGCAAAAAACTGGAGCAGCAATAAAGGGGGTGATCAGAATGCGGATAGAAGATTTTCATGATCTTGGCCTGAACGAGGAAGAGCTGGCGGAACTGGAACAGAGTTTGCAGCTCATCGGACAGGCTGTACAGCAGGAAGAAGAGATTCCTTTGCCGGATTCTCTACGGGGCGAGGCATTGCTGCATCTCCTGGATGGAGTGGAGCAGGATGCCCCCGACGAGGAACCGGTGCAGGAGAAAACAAAACCCGCCGGCAGACTGATCTTTGGAGTGTTCCCGCAGAAATATCTGGCAGCGGCAGCCATGCTGGCACTGGCTGTGATGGTAGGTGTGGCCTATAACCGCCTGCCCCGGACAGCGGAGATCGGCACCAATGAGATCGGTTCGTCCATGGCGTCCCAGGAGGCGCCGGCGGACTCCGGCAGTTCGGAGGAAGCTGCTTCACCGGCGGATTCCGCCCCCTCTGATGCACAGGGGGAAACGGGATATGCATCGGTGCTCAATCAGATCAATGACCGCTATAACCGGGAGGACAAACCGGTGTATTACCGGGGGCCGGTGAGCGAACAGGAGCCCCAGGCAGAGGAAAGCCAGCAGAAGGACAACCCCCAGAGTGGGGAGTACCGGACAGAGCCTGAGGAATCGGAGGCAGCTGCCGAGGAGCCCAAAAAGGACAGCTCCATGCTGAAGGCGCCGGGAAATACAGCGGATCAGGCTGTTCAGCCGGAGGCGGACAGTGTGGATTCCAGTTCTGCCGATGCGGGAGCCGCCGCACAGGAAGCTCCGCCTGCCAATGAGAGCAACAGCCTGATGACGGCACAGGGCAGTGTCCAGGCGGACGCAGCCAATGGAATTGCCGCGGATGAGGCAGAGCCTCCGGCAGAGGAGCCGGAAACAGCGGAGGATACAGAGGAAGCTCCGTCCACCACACAGTTCCGTGTGGCATCGATGGAAAACCGTCTGAGTGTGGAAGCGGATACCGGGTATACCTATACACTGGTGCCGGATGAACAGGATCAGTGTCAGGCTGTGCTGAAGGTCACTTCGGAGAGCACTTCCGCGGAACCGGCCCTGGTGGAGATCACCAGTGAGGAGCCGGTGGCATACAGCCGGGTGCTGTATGATGACGGCAATCTGATTGTTGTGGGGAACCTGCTGGAATACCCCGAGGAATATCTCCAGATGACCCGTACTGTGTATGAGGAAGTGGGGATCGAAGGCAAGGAGGTCACCAGTGATCTGCGCAACAGCTTTACCGAGATGACCCAGGTCACCGTGTACAGCGTATCGGTGGAGAACCCGGCGGATCTTTCGCTGAGCCGGGATTATTACCAGGCCGGCTGGTGCCGGGACGCCGCAGTCACCGAGAGCGGAACCCTGTATACTGTCACCAACAAGAGCATTTACGGGGTGAACGGCGTCACCGAATACCTCACCGAAGTGATCCCGGTGGTCGGGACCAAAGAGGGGCTCAGCTACCTGGAGGTGAACCGGATCTATGTGGATGATCTCAGCAGTGAGCTGGACAGCTATGTAGTGGTCTGCGGACTGGATCTCACCAGGGCAGACAGTACATTGGATGCTGTGGCATATCTGGGCGACCAGATGCCGGTGGCACACATTGCAGAGGATGGAATCTATCTGGGACGCACCGTCACCGGAGAGGGCGAAGCCACCAGCCGGATGATCCGGTTTGAAGGAAGCAATCTCTCCTCTGTGACCGAGTCGGAGAATATCAGCGGTCTGCTCATTCCCCGGAGCTTTGTATCCCTGCCGGATACTGGCTGTGCTGTTCTGACCGGTCAGTCGGAAGGTACCGGGGAGGGCATTTCGGAATGCACTGTTCTGGTGCTGGACCGGAGCCTTGGCACTGCGGCGGCAGTCCAGGTACCGGTTTCGCCCAAGGAGATCACCTCGGTGGAGGTTCTCAGCCAGACCATGCTAATCCATACAGCCGAAAAAACCTATCAGGTCGATTTTACCGCACCCTTGTCACCGGAAGTCAGTGTCCGTGTCTGAGCGGGTTCGGAAACGCAATAAAAAAGGCGTCTCGCAGGAGACGCCTTTTTTGCGTTCTGAAGTCAGTTTTCAGGAGCGGGAGGGATCGTCCGGACGCTCTGCCGGGATTCCCGGATTAAAGCAGCAGATCTCCTCCAGGCTGAGCCGTTCCCGGGAGGCCGCAGGGTCACCATCGGGGTAGCCCAGTGCCACCACCAGACAGATCTCCTGTCCCTGGGGAATACCCAGCAGGTCCTGAAGCTGTTTTTTATTGCGGATGGTGCTCATGATGCAGCTTCCCAACCCCAGATCCGCAGCCGCCAGACAGAGGGTCTGGACCGCGGCTCCCAGGTCATACTGGTACATGCCGAATTTTTTCACAGCAGTCCGGTAGAGGGGGTTCGGGTTTTCAGACAGGTCGCTGACCACGGCGATCAGTACCGGAGCCTGCCGGGCATGGAGATTGCTCTTGAGCAGGGGATTGCTGATATAGCTGGCGGCCCGGTTCTTGAGCTGGGGGTCGTCCAGTACCACGAACCGCCATGGCTGACAGTTCAGCGAAGAAGGGGACAGCCGGGCTGCGTCCAGACAGTAGAGAATATCTTCCCGGCGCACCGGGTCCGGACGAAAGCTGCGGATGGAACGCCGGTTTTCCACACAGTTACGAAATTCCATGGTATACACCCTCCTTTAACGAAGTATTTTGTGAAGCAGGTCCAGCTTGCCGGTCAGAGGCGGATAGCGCACCGGCAGATCCGGTCGGAACGGCTTGGACAGAATGGATTTGGCATGGGTGAAGGTCTCATACCCACAGCGTCCATGATGGGCTCCCATACCGCTGTCCCCGGTTCCTCCGAAGGGGAGATAGGGGGTGGTGATATGGGAGATGGTGTCGTTGATGCAGCCGCCGCCAAAGGGAATGGTCTCCACCACACGGCGCTGGAGCTTCCGGTTACGGCTGAACAGGTACAGCGCCAGCGGACGGGGCCGGGAGAGAATATATCCCAGTGCCTCATGGATGTTGTCATAGGGCACAATGGGGAGCAGCGGCCCGAAGATCTCCTCGGTCATCAGCGGGCTCTGGTCGTTCAGAGTGGTCTCGATCAGGGTCGGCTCAATCTTGAGCGATTCCCGGTCCCCCCGTCCGCCCACAGCGGGATCTTCCGGCAGCATGGCAGCCAGCCGGTCAAAATGCCGCTCATTGACAATCCGGGGATAGGCGCTGTTTTCACAGGGATCTTCCCCGTAGAAGCGGCAGATGGCCTTCTGCATCTCCCGGATCAGGGCGTCCTTGCGGCTGCGGGCCACCAGCACATAGTCCGGCGCCACGCAGGTCTGTCCGCTGTTCAGGCACTTGCCCCAGATGATCCGTGCCGCAGCCACCGAAAGATCAGCAGTTTCGTCCACGATGCAGGGGCTCTTGCCGCCCAGTTCCAGGACCACCGGGGTCAGGTTCTGTGCCGCAGCCGCCATGACCTTCCGTCCCACAGCGGTGCTGCCGGTGAAGAAGATCATATCATAGGGGCGGGCTGTTTCGGCAGCGGAAACCTCCGCGCCGCCGGTGACAGTCCGGCAGAAGCGTCCTTCGAAGCAGACATCCAGCATTTTCTCCAGGACAGCAGCCGTAGCGGGAGCGTATTCCGACGGCTTGAGCGTGACGCAGTTGCCGGCGGCGATGGCAGAGATCATCGGCCCCACTGCCAGCAGGAAGGGATAGTTCCAGGGAGCGATGATGAGGCAGACGCCCCGAGGCTCCCGGACAATCCGGCTGCTGCCGGGGAAGTGCATCAGCGGGGTGGGGACACGCTGGGGTCTTGACCACTCCCGCAGGTGACGGGCCGTGTGCCGGATCTCAGTCAGACACATCCCGATTTCGGACATATAGCTCTCCTCCGCGGATTTTCCCAGGTCGCTCCGGAGCGCCTCAAGGATCTGCGGCTCAAAGCGTTTGATCCCCCGGTAGAGGGAGCGCAGCTGGGCCAGCCGGAATTCCAGCGGCAGAGTCGCACCGCTCTGAAAATATTCTTTTTGTGTCAGGAATGCATCCATAATTTTTCTTCCTCCCGAATTTGTACGATATCAGTATACCATCTGTTTGTGAACATTTCACACATTGTATGAAAACTTACCCCGAAACCCCAGAAAGTTTTGGCAAAATTCCTCCCAGCGCATAGGATAGGAACAAGGACATTTTGCCTGCAATTCAGGAATTGACAAATATATACCTTTGTGGTATTATTTCAACATCCAATCGGTTAGATAAGACTAACCGATTTAGAGCAGGTAAAAAAGGAGGATTTGTCCATGAACCATGAATTTCTTGCGGTAGGCATGACGCTGATCGCCGGACTGAGTACCGGCATCGGCGGACTGATCACATATTTTTCCCGGAAACCCAATGCCCGTTTTCTCAGCATCAGCCTTGGCTTCTCAGCCGGAGTCATGCTGTATGTATCGATGGTGGAGCTCTTTGCCCAGAGTAAGGAGACTCTGTCCGCGGCCCTGGGCGGCAGCGGCTATCCCATAGCGGTGCTCTCCTTCTTCGGAGGCATGCTGGCAATTGCCGTCATCGACCGGCTGGTCCCGGAGTATGAGAACCCCCACGAGATGACCTATCTGGATGGGGCAGGGGAGGACGAACTGGCTGCGAACAGCGGCAAGATGATGCGCATGGGCCTGATTACAGCGCTTGCCATCACCATTCACAACTTCCCTGAGGGCATGGCGACCTTTGTATCGGCGCTTCAGGGGGAGGAGCTGGCGCTTCCCATCACCATGGCCATCGCCATCCACAATATCCCCGAGGGCGTTGCCGTGGCAGTGCCGATCTTCTACGCCACCCGGGACCGGAAAAAGGCGTTCTGGTATTCGCTGCTCTCGGGGCTTTCGGAGCCCTTCGGCGCCATTCTCGGCTATCTGCTGCTGCGTCCGTTCATGAGCGATACCCTGATGGGCGTGGTGTTCGGTGCCATTGCCGGCGTTATGGTCTACATCTCGCTGGACGAACTGCTGCCCTCGGCAGAGGAGTACGGTGGGCATCACCAGGCTATGCTGGGACTCATCGCCGGCATGGCAGTGATGGCAGTCAGTCTGCTGCTCTTTGCCTGAGATCCGGAACTGATCCGGCTGCAACCCTGGAATTTCCCGGGAAACAGCCGGATTTTTCTGTATTTTTTCGCAAAATGTAAAGGAAAACCCCTTGACATCTCCGGGAGGGTCGATTATAATAAACAAAGCAGCGATGGAAAGTATGTGACCTTTACATGAAGGAGGCATCGACATGGCGAAGGATCTGAGTATTTCGTATCTGCTCGATTTTTACGGTCAGATGCTCACCGACAAGCAGCGGGAAGTCACCGAGTTCTATTACAACGATGACCTCTCCCTGGCGGAGATTGCCGATCACTGCCATATCACCCGGCAGGGTGTGCGGGATTCCATCAAGCGGGCGGAAGCCCAGCTGCGGGAGTACGAGGAAAAGCTTGGGCTGGCCCGGCGGTTTGTGGAGATCCAGGCGGGTCTTGACGAAATCACCCGGTGTGCCCAGGATATTTCCATCTACAACGACAAATTCCTCGGTTCTGCCGAGGTGGAGAAGCGTACAGCCCGGATCTGTGAGCTGGCTTCTCAGCTCAACGATTAAATCAAGCAGCGTCAGACCGGCGTAAGCGGTAAAGGAAGGTGTCTATGGCTTTTGAAGGGCTTTCGGGAAGACTTTCCGAAGTATTCAAAAAGTTAAAGGGCCGTGGCAAGGTCAAGGAGAGTGACATCAAGGAGGTCATGCGTGAAGTCCGTATGGCACTTCTGGAAGCGGATGTCAACTACAAGGTCGCCAAGGACTTTGTGGCATCGGTGAGTGAAAAGGCCATGGGCAGTGAAGTGCTCGAGAGCCTGACTCCCGCCCAGCAGATCATCAAGATCGTCAATGACGAACTGACCGAACTGATGGGTTCCACCAACGCCCGGATCACCTTCTCGTCGAAGATCCCCACCATCATTATGATGTGCGGCCTTCAGGGTGCTGGTAAGACCACCCACTGTGCCAAGCTGGCCCGGTATTTCAAGCAGAGCGGCAAGCGTCCGCTGCTGGCAGCCTGTGACGTCTATCGTCCGGCTGCGATCCAGCAGCTGCAGATCGTCGGCGAGCAGGCTGGCGTGCCGGTGTTTGAGATGGGGCAGGGAGACCCGGTGGAGATCGCCCGCAAGGCGGTCCTGCATGCCCGGGACTACGGCAATGATATCCTGATCCTGGATACTGCCGGACGCCTCCACATCGACGAAGAGCTCATGGACGAGCTGCGGCGCATCAAGGAAGCGGTACAGCCCCAGGAGATCCTGCTGGTGATCGATGCGATGACCGGTCAGGATGCCGTCAATGTGGCAAAGAGCTTTGACGAAACACTGGGCATCGACGGTACCATCCTCACCAAGCTGGACGGCGACACCCGCGGCGGTGCGGCGCTGTCGGTACGGGCGGTGACCGGAAAGCCCATCAAGTTTGTGGGTACCGGCGAAAAGCTCGACAATCTCGAGCCGTTCTATCCCGACCGTATGGCTTCCCGAATCCTGGGCATGGGCGATGTGCTCACCCTGATCGAGAAGGCCCAGAGCACGGTGGATGAGCAGAAGGCCATGGAAATGGCAAAGAAGCTCAAGGAACAGAACTTTGACATGAACGATCTGCTGGAACAGATGCAGCAGATCAAGCAGATGGGATCACTCAGCCAGGTGATCAGCATGTTCCCCGGCGCCGGCAAGATCTCCGAGGAGGAGACCGCGGCAGGAGAAGCCCAGCTCAAGAAGACCGAAGCCATCATCAATTCCATGACCAAGCGGGAACGGGAAAGACCGGCAATTATCAATCCGTCCCGGAAGCGTCGGATCGCAGCCGGAAGCGGTACCAAGGTGGAAGATGTAAACCGTCTGCTCAAGCAGTTTGAACAGATGCAGAAGATGATGAAAATGATGGGGTCTTCCAAATTCCGTCGGGCCGCCAAGCGCGGACGGCTGTTCTAACTTTGGTTTTTATGTCCGTCCGGGCGTAAAAATAGATAAATTTTTTCAAATACTTACAGGAGGTGACAGTCATGGCTGTTAAAATAAGACTGCGTCGCATGGGTGCTAAGAAGGCTCCGTTCTATCGTATTGTTGTTGCTGACGAGCGTTATCCGAGAGACGGCCGTTTCATCGAGGAAATCGGCACCTACGATCCCACCAAGAACCCCAGCGTCATCAACGTAGACCTGGAAAGGGCCAACAAGTGGATTGCCAACGGCGCTCAGCCCACGGACACCGTGAAGAAAATCCTCAAGATCAGCGCCGGCGAATAATCCCTTCCCGGGTCCCAGCCGCCGGGATCACTGCGGCGGTCAACTGAAAACCGAAAAGAGGCATCGCTATGGAAGAACTGCTCATCGCCCTGGCCAAGGGCCTTGTAGAGGATAAGGACAGCGTG
>ERZ827528.3971-NODE-3971-length-11420-cov-3.134096_pt1 | contig 11420 bp, 12 predicted proteins | sample MGYA00519768_ERZ827528 | MGnify/ENA primary metagenome ERZ827528 (study PRJEB31778, sample SAMEA3449343) | human gut metagenome | biome: human gut; feature: human-associated habitat; material: faeces | place: United Kingdom | collected 2010/2012 ...
AGAAACTCAAGGAGCTGATCCCGCGCCAGCAGTTCGACATCGCCATACAGGCCGCCATCGGCGCCAAGATCATCGCCCGCGAGACGGTCAAGGCCGTGCGCAAGGACGTGACGGCGAAGTGCTACGGCGGCGACATCTCGCGCAAGCGCAAGCTGCTCGAGAAGCAGAAGAAGGGTAAGAAGCGCATGCGTCAGATCGGTAACGTCGAAGTTCCCCAGTCGGCATTCCTCGCCGTGTTAAAAATGGATTAGAGCCATGAAAAAGACCATCATCGACCTCTTCGAAACATCCGTCGAGCAGTACGGGGCCAAGACCTTCCTGCTCGAAAAGCGTCACCGCAAATTCGAACCCACGACCTATGCCGAGACCAAGGAACAGGCTTTGGAGGTCGGAGCGGGACTCGCCTCGACGGGCATCCGCCCCGGAGACAAGGTGGCTATTCTGGCCGAAGGCAGCAACGCATGGATCATCTCCGAGTTGGGATTGTTCTATGCCGGGGCGATCAGCGTCCCGCTGTCGGTGAAACTCGAAGAGTCGAACGACCTGCTGTTCCGCCTGCGGCATGCCGAGGTCAAGGCCGTTTTCGTGTCGAAATACCAGTTGCCGAAGATTCGCCGCATCCGCGCCGAGCTGCCGCAACTGGAGCAGGTGATCGTCTTGGGGCACATTCCGCTGGAATCCGGAGAGACGGCTTACGGGACGCTCAAGCGGCTGGGCCGCGACTACCTGTCGAAGAACCGGGAGGAGTTTTTGAAAATAGGGCAGGCCATTCAGAATGACGATTATGCCACGATCACCTACACGTCGGGCACCACGTCCGACCCGAAAGGCGTCATCCTGACCCACCGCAACTACACCGCCAACGTCGAGCAGGCGCTGTCGCGCGTCGATATTCCGCCGTATTACCGCACGCTCATCATCCTGCCGCTGGACCACTGCTTTGCGCACGTCGTGGGGTTCTACATCATGATCGCCTGCGGCGCTTCGGTGGCCACGGTGCAGATCGGGGCGACGCCGATGGAGACGCTCAAGAACATCCCGCAGAACATCCGCGAGGTGAAGCCGCATTTCCTGCTGTCGGTGCCCGCGCTGGCCAAGAATTTCCGCAAGGGGATCGAGAGTTCCATCCGGGCCAAGGGTAAATTCACCGAGGGGCTTTTCCATCTCGCGCTCCGCACGGCATACGCCTACAACCGCGACGGGTACAGCAAGGGCAGCGGCTGGCGCATCCTATTGAAGCCTTTCGTGGCGCTGTTCGACGCCGTATTGTTCCGCAAGATCCGCGAGGCGTTCGGCGGCAGCCTGAAATTCTTCGTCGGGGGCGGAGCACTGCTCGATGCGGAGTTGCAGCGTTTCTACTACGCCATCGGCATTCCGATGTTTCAGGGTTACGGGCTTTCGGAGGCCACGCCCGTCATCTCGACCAATTCGCCCAAATACCACTGGCACCGCTTCGGTTCCTCGGGCAAGATACTCATTCCGCTCGATCTGAAAATCCTCGATGAAGAGGGCAGGGAGGTTCCCCGCGGGCAAAAGGGCGAAATCGTCATCCGCGGAGAGAACGTCATGGCCGGATACTGGAAAAACCCCGAGGCGACGACCGACACCGTGCGCGACGGATGGCTCCACACGGGGGATATGGGCTATGTTTCGGAGGATGATTTTCTCTATGTGCTGGGACGTTTCAAGAGCCTGCTGATCGCTTCGGACGGTGAGAAGTACAGCCCCGAAGGCATGGAGGAGGCGATCGTGGACAAGTCGCCCTACATCGACCAGATCATCGTCCACAACAATCAGGACCCGTTTACGGGGGCGATCGTGGTGCCCAACAGCGAGGCGCTGCGCCGCGAACTGGAGGCCCGCAAAGTCCCGGAAGGGGAGCGCGCCGCCGCGGCTGCTGAAATCCTCGGGTCCGAGATCGACCGTTACCGCGCCGGAGGCGTCTTCGCCGGGGAGTTTCCCGAACGGTGGCTGCCCGCAGGGCTGGCGATCGTCGACGAAGCGTTCACGGAGCAGAACGGATTGGTGAACAGCACGATGAAAGTCGTGCGCGGCAAGGTCGAGGAGCATTTCCGCAGCCGGCTGGATTATCTCTACACGTCCGAAGGCCGCAACCTGAAAAATCCCGAAAATCTCGCGTCGCTGAAAAAAATCGTAGGGTAGGCGCATTTTTCAGCGGCCGAAAACTTGACAAATAAAAAAAACGGAGTAACTTTGTACTCCGTAATGCGGAAATAGCTCAGTCGGTAGAGCATCAGCTTCCCAAGCTGAGGGTCGCGGGTCCGAGTCCCGTTTTCCGCTCTCAATAAACGAGTGATAATCAATAGATTATCGCTCGTTTTTCTTTTCCTGCCGCGTGTTACAGATGTCCGTTGTGTAACACGAAATGGCTTCCAAACGACCGTTTTACGGCTTTGCCTCTCCAAAGCATAAATAATCATTTATAATACAAAACTCCGTTTTGAGAATAAATCTGATGAATGTCGGGTGAACCAAACGCCTTTCCACTCTCATCATACTCAACCACATTCGTTTGTACCTGCATCGAAAACGATGTGCCGGATTTTGTAATGGAGTTAATATCCATGTTCTTATTGAATACCAACTTTGCATCACTCCCGGATAGGACGACAATCGAAAGCAGCGGCATATCACCGCCATATGGCCACCCTACAAAAAGGAGTGCCAACGTCTGTTGCGAAACCGTCACAGGAATAAAATAACGATTGTCCGTATATTGCCGATAATCTGTCATTGATCGTCCGGCATAGGTGAAAGTCCACATGTCGGGCTGTTTTAACTCGAATATAATTTGATTGCCGCGATAAATACTGATAACATTGAATCCATAATCCTCACAATCTTCCCCATTCATCAACTCCCCGGTTTTTATCGAATAGGTCACTCCCCCGAATACAACATTTGTAGAACTTCTCAAGACATAGGATAACGATTTGACTTCATCCCCATTATAAAACGGGGCAATCATCGATTGGTTCGTTTCAATTTTCTGTTGAGCATCGAACCTGAAAATCTCAACCCCATTCTGAGCAGATGCAAACAGTGTATCTGCCACCAAGACACATATAATCAACAATTTTTTCATAATCATTTATAACAAAATCCCTAAATACGAATCTTATAAAATGATAATCCTCGGTCAGCTTTCTATTAATAATCAAATATATAATTAATTTTCCATATACATTGTAGAATTGATTGGGATAAAAAGTTTTTTTGTAAAAAATAGTTGACATGCCAATTTTTAACAAAAAATCATTCGCTATTACCATAGTAGATATGTGTGTTATAATTTGGGTGCTCTATTGTCTACTTAATCACTACTTTAATTACTCAAATATTTCAAGTTTATATCCCTATTTATTTTTGGATGTTATTTTACAATGCGTTCATTATATAAGAAAAAATCCGACGAAAAGCCGGAAGCACCCGAGATGTACCACGCAATAGGTTATAATACGCTGATATGCATTCGTTTACTCTAAACTTTCCAATCCTTTTGACCGTAATGTATTACGAACAGATTCAATGTTTAGGATTATGGAAAGAAAACGATTCGGCGTAACCTTTTTCTTACGCAAAGCACGCACCAACAAAGCGGGTCTTACCCCCATTCTCGCACGCATCACCACCAACGGCGTTTCCAAGGAGGTCTACATCCAATGTTCCGTTCCGGAATCGAAATGGAGTCAGGCCAAAGAACGGGCCATGGGCAAGGACAAACTCTGCCAGCAGGTCAATGCCTGTCTGGACAGCTATCGGGCCCGCATCCTCGAAATCCGCCGGGAGCTGATCGCCAAAGGGCTCGATGGAAATTGCCTGGAAATCAAAAACCAGCTGCAGAACCCCACGACACATGCCACGATGCTTCTTTCCGAGTTGGAGAAATATTGCGTGAAACGACAGGGCGAAGTAGGGGTGCGGATTACCCAGCTTACGGCGAACAAGTATCACCGGGTACTGCGTTACCTGCAAGAGTATGTTCCGGCGCAATATCACAAGAAAGACGTACCGCTGGCCGCTGTCGATTACGAATTTATCGATGGTTTCAACACATTCGTACAGACGGCGCATAACTGCCACCACAACGGGGCGGTCAACCTGCTGGACTGCGTGAAGAATTTCATGCGCTATGCCATCCGGAACGAGTGGATTGAGAAAGACCCTTTCAGGAACTACAAACTCAAGGAGGAGCACAACAAGGACAAAAACCATCTGACAAAGAACGAACTGGAGACGCTTATCCGAAAGCCTATGCCGAACGATCGCCTGGAGCGTATCCGGGACGTGTTCGCGTTCTGCTGTCTGACAGGACTGGCGTTTACGGATGTAGAACATCTGCGGAAAGAACATATCACGGCAGATGAACAGGGTACCCAATGGATTCACAAGCCCCGGGAAAAAACAACCGTCATGAGCCGTATTCCTCTGCTGGCACATCCGGTCCGGCTGCTGAAGAAGTATGAAAACAACGGGTTGGAGAAGGGCAAACTCCTTCCCGTACCGAGCAACCAGAAGATGAATGCCTATCTGAAGGAAATTGCCGGGATCTGCAATATCGACAAGACGTTGACCACCCATGTGGCCCGCCATACGTTCGCTTGTTTGGCTGTCGAATACGGTATGCCTATCGACGTCTTGGCAAAGATTCTGGGGCACTCGAATACGAACATGACCCGCCATTACGCCAAGTTCTCCGAACAGCTTATCGGACGTGAGATGCAGAAGATCGGCCAAATGTTCGAGCAGGCCATATAAAGAGCCATGACAATCCCCGGCTTAGGCCGGGGACTTTGTTTTATGGAGCGCCGCGCAATGACAAATGAGGACTAAACAGGGCAAATATCGTCCCCAGACGATACGCTTCAAACGAATGGCTTATTTTGGCATTCCCGATATCCGGGGAACAGAAAATACGAATGAGCCATGAATTACCTGCTGATCGAAGAACGGGCCTGGAACGAACTTCAAAACCACGTCCGCCATATGACGGAAAGGCTCCGGCAAATGGAGCGCTACCTGATTCCCGCCACTGAAGATGGCTGACTGGACAATGCCGACGTGTGCCGGATACTGAATATCTCGAAACGCACGCTGCAACATTACCGCGAATGCGGAGCGTTGCCTTATACGTACCTCGGCAACAAATGCTATTACAAGCCGGAAGATGTACGGGCGCTTTTCGAAAAAAGACATGAATAGATAGGCTATGGCAGACAACAAAATGAGAACCCGCATAGACGACAGCGGTATCATCATACGAGATTCTCCCGAATACCGGGCGTTAGTTGCCGGGATCCGGGAGATGACGGCTCTTGCCGACCGGATTCCGTCCCTCGTCAAACCGGCATTGATGGGGGAGCGGTATCTGACGACCGAACAGATATTGACACATCTGCACATCAGCCGCCGGACCTTGCAGAACTACCGGGATAAAGGAATAATCCCTTACATCCATATCGGAGGGATTATCCTCTACCCGGAATCCGCAATAAACGAAGTCCTGAACAAGAACTATTACAGCGTGTTGCCTATTCACAAAGATTATGATTGATAAGGTGTATAAACATGATGGCGGCGATCATATCTGATGAAAAAATGATGCTGTAACCAGATAAGTTACAGCATCATGTATAAACGTATCTAATATCTTTAAGCGACCTGTCGCGTGTTCTGTGGCGGAGGAATCATTTGCCGGTGCGAATGTATTCCAATGCCCGTTCGAGTTGCATATCGACGCCGTTGCGCATGGCCTCCTCGACCTCGGGTGTCTGTAACACTTCGATGTCCGGTACGATACCGATACCTTCGTGAATCTCGCCCTGCGCATCCTTCATCACGCAGGTCGAACCATAGGCGTAGATCAACGAGTTCGACCAGGCTCCATTATAAGACAGAGAGAAATTCCCGGTGAGCGGTCCCGTGCCGCCGAACGTCCGCTCCCCGACGATGCAACCGTTCGGAAGCTGACGGACAGTCATACAGGTCATCTCGGACATGCTTACCGAATAGAGATTGGCCAGTACGACGACGGGGACCTCGACCTTGCGGTGCTTTTCGGCGGGCGAGATGACGGAGGGTACCCACGGAGCGTAGTCGAACCGGCCCAGTCCCTCCTTCATGCGCGTATAGCCTACCAGCAGATCGGAGTCGATCATCGGACCGACGATATGTTCCATATCGGCCAGGTAGCCGCCCCCGTTCTCGCGCACGTCGATGATTACGCCCTTGATATCTGGCTCATCGAGAATCATTCGCTGGTAGTTGCGGAGCGCCTGTGCTACGGATCCTTCAGGGTCCTTATTGAGTACCCCAGAGAAACGGAATCCTGTGAAAAAGATATAGGCGACGTCGTCGATTCGGTACGATATGACAGTCATGTTGTCGTCATCGCCTTCGACATCGTAGACTCCCAACTTGTGATCCTTGATGCGTCCGGCTACTCCATTGGCATTTATGGTTCCCATGAGATATTCACCTACCATCCGACCATGGGTATAATCGCGCGATCCGGCGTCGATATCTCCGGGAGAGATGGAGAATGCATGTTCCGTACCTTTGTAAAATGTGATGCGGAGATGATGGTCAATCAGATTCCCGCAGACTTCCGTGAAAAGCTCCTTCATCGCGGCGAAAAACTCCGCTCCTTCGTCGCTGTCGAAGTTGTCGGAAATCCCTTCGAACACTTCATCCATCTCCTCGAAGCGGGGCAGGTATTCGTCGTAGACCCGATCCCAGTCGGTAGGATCCAGATCCCAGAAACCGTACGAATAGTTCATACCGTGCCAGAACGTCGTGAACATCTGCGAAGGATACTCCATAAGTTGGGCGTCGTTGGGGTTCATCAGTTCAGGAGCCTCCTTGCGGCAGGAGGGCAGGGTGGCCGCCAGGGAAAGCAGCAGTGCGAGTAAGTATATACGTTTCATAACGGATTATTTATCGGTTTTACCTAACAGAACACTGCACCCGATCTGTACGACGAACGTCGTGTTGTAGCGCGGGGTGCGGAACTTCATGTAATTTTTCTGCATATCGGTCAGCGCGTAGTAGCAGCGCCCCTCGGCCTGTAACTCGACACGGGATGCCACGCGGCAGCTCACGCCCACGCCGCCGGCCAGGCCTGCCTCGAAGCGGTTGTCGCGGCGCGAGTCGAACGGCACTTTTTCGTCGAACTCGTAGCGGTTGCCCGGAATGAGCTGACCGTCCGAACCTTCTTCATCGTAGCTGAACAGGCGAAAGGTCATCCCTTCCCGATGGCTCGAAAGCCAGCTACCGATATAACCGCCGGCATTGAGGAATCCGCGGACGCGCTTCCCGCCGAACGAGAAGCTGGCCATCACGGGCAGTTGCAGGTAGTTATCGCGCGTATCGGTATAGATGCCGTTGTTATAGTCCGTGTGGTGCATCTTATGGCCTTTCTGCACGAACGTAAGTTCGGCGCGCACGCCCAGCCAGTCGAAGAAATCGTACTGTACGGGAATGCCGACCGTAAATCCGTCGCGTGCCTCGTAACGCATGTCGTAGGCATATCCCGTATCCATATCCAGGGTATTGCGAGAGTAGCCCGCTGTGAGGCCGACACGCCATTGTGCCGTCGCGGGCGTTACTGCCGCCAGCGCCAAGCAGAATACGCAGAGCCCGAATAAGCGGCGTCCGAGACTCCGTGACGGGAAAACTGCTGCGGTGGTTTGATTGTGTAAAGATTTCATCATAATTATTGTATTGAAAAGATGGGACAAAAGTAAAAAATATCATCTTTTTTGCAGATTTTGCCGGAAGAAACATATCCTAAAATGTCTCCTGTTTGTATGAATTTATCCCTGCTATTCGATGTACAGGACAGCGGTAAGTCCGGTCATGTCCGGAATCGACCGAATGGAAATAGCGTGCGGCCATGGTTGGGTAAGTCCGGTTTGTTTTACAAACTGTCGTTCGGTATCTGCGGGTCGGGCGGAAGGGAGTCGGGCTCTTCTTCTTCGCCGTAATCCTCATTGTAGAATTGAAGGTAGTATTTCGCGTATTCCTCTTCCGTCATCCGGATATCCTGTTTGTTCCGTTCGTTCATCTGTTCCAGTTCCCGCAGGTTGGAACGTACCAACCGGACTATTGACGGGTATAACGCCAGAAAATTCCGGACGGACGGGCGGTCGGTCAGCTTTTGGACGATCTCTGCCGTATTTCTGTAATCGAACAGAAATTTGTCGCTGAAAAAATCCCCGGCACTCTCCTTTTGCTGCCGGGCAATGTCGACGAGCAGGTCGTATAAGCGATTCCGGAACGCGAAACAATGTCCGATCCGCTGTTGCAAGGTCGGGTTGTCCAGCGTCCGCCAGATATCGGAACTGTGGGTGAAAATGCCCTCGGCCGAAGGGTCTATGATAAAGCCTATAACCTGGGTGAACCTGTTGATATACATAAAAAGGGTATCCTCCGGAACCTGTGCCAGCTTGTCGGGATAATGTTTCCGGACAGTCGTGAAAACCGTGTCGTATTGTTGTAGGGAGTTGTATGCGTCCTTCAGCGCATCGATGGAGAATTCGATGTTGCTGACGGTCATCAGTACGGCTTTCCGCTCCAGTCCCTTTTTCTCTTTGTACTCCAGATAACCGGTCGTGCCGAAAGTCACTATGATGCCCAGCAGCGCACCGAGAAAATTGGTGGAAAGATTCGCCCACCATTCGCGATTGAAAAAATGCTTCACGTTTGATTCGAATGGGTAATGAACAGTCTGCCCCGTTTTCAGGAGCAATTACGAACAAAGCTAATACCTGCAACTTTTTTCGGGATACTACGCCGGAAAAATAGGTCTGAATTTGTCCCTTTGTTGTGCTGAATTGTCGCTCGAAAGCTGTTTTATTGGTGTAACTCCGGGGAAACGACAAATGTGACAGATTCATATAACCAAGCGACAAATCAGGATGGCGTTTTTTTGGAAAGGATTGTGATGTGCCATACTTTTGACTCATTATTTTAACCTAAAAAAACATGAAATTCAAAGCTTTTATGGCCATGCTCCTTGCCGGCCTCCTGTGCGTCACTGCCTTTTCGTCCTGCGACGACGATGAGGATGAAGATGTCTATGGATATCAATTGTCCCTCGAACTCACCGATCCGGGCGATCTTACGACAGAGTATATCGCTGCGTTCAATACAGCTTTCAAGCAATTGGAAAATGACTTCGGCATCGAGTATCTCTCCCGGTCCGATGCGAAAAAATCGTTCGACGAGTCGGTTCCCCGGATTCAGAAAAATTTTGAAGCGCTTGATCTTCCCAATCAGAAAACCGTAAAAATAACGATCGGATTTTTCAATACCGGTACGCAGAAAATGGACCATTCGAGCGTCATCGAAATCAAACCGAAAGCATAACATTCCGGTTTGTCCGAAGGATGGAAGGCAGCGGAATGGAAGTTCTGCTGCCTTTCCGTCAAACGGACGTATCCGGCCAATTTTTTCACTATGAAAATCAGCTTTTTTCTTTTCGCCCTTTTTGCCGGTATCTTCACTGCTTCGGCGCAGGTCGATACGATCTATACCCACGAAGGGGTTATCCCGTGCGATATCACCGAGATCACCGAAACGGCTGCCAAATACCGCTATCCCGGAGAGATGCACAACAACAGCCTTTCGCTGAACTCCGTTCGAAAAATCGTCTATCGCAGCGGCCGCGTGCAGGAATTCGCCGCCCGCACTTCGTTCCGTAGGCTCCTCTCGCCGATGGAGTGGGAACAGGTGGCGATCGCAAGCGTCGAGTCAGAGGTTCAGGGTCTTTACAAGGTTGACGACGTAAGTTCCAAGGCGAAGGGCACGACCGAATTTTCGAATCAGGAGCGTGTGAAGCGCCGTGCCATCGATAAGATGAAGATGCAGGCCGCGATCTTGGGAGGCAACGTGGTCTATATGGTGCAGATGCGCAGTGACGGTACGAAGTACAACTGGCTGACCGGGGCCGGTTCGACAGCGGAAACGTCGCTGTTCGGAGTAGCCTATTCGAGCCAGATGCCCCGGTTGGCGGATGTCGAGAAGCTCGTGAAGAACCATACGGAGTTCCGGGTGGTCGAAGAGGTGACCATGATCAATACCGATTCGCGTTATGGGGTCGATAAAATGGCAGAACCGATTATCATAGACCGGATTTACGACGACAGCGGGCTGGTGATGCTCGAGGGAAGCATCCGTGGAATCAAGGAGCGCACGTTCCGGGTCACGTTCTGCAATGAGTCGGACTTTTACATCTCCTACAAGACCCGTCGCGGCGTATTTTCCTATAAAGTAACGGTCCGTTGACCGGGAACAGCAAATACAGACTTATATGAAAAAAACGATTGCAACGCTGGGATCGGCCCTGCTTATCGCCGCACTCCCCGCACCGGCGCAACAGCCGAAGACTAGTTCCGCTCCGGCCGGACAGGAGCAGGAGAAGACCTTGACCCCGGAAGAATTGATGAGGATGGCGATCCGACTTTCCGAGGAGAATGTAGCCGCCGGCGGTGGACCGTTCGGCGCGGTCATTGCCCGTGAGGGAAAGGTTATCGCCACCGGAACGAACCGTGTTACCCCCGATTGTGACCCTACGGCACATGCCGAGGTCAGCGTCATCCGGGCCGCCGCCAGAAAATTGGGTACTTTCGACCTGAGCGGATGCGAAATCTACACCTCGTGCGAACCCTGCCCGATGTGCTTCGGGGCGATCTACTGGGCTCGGCTGGACCGGATGTATTATGGGAACGACAAGCACGATGCGGCCCGGATCGGGTTCGACGACGCTTTCATCTACGAGGAACTTTCGCTCAAGCCGGCAGACCGGCGGCTGAAATCGGCAGTCCTGCTTCCCGAAGAAGCGATCAAAGCCTTCAATACCTGGGAAACAAAGAGCGATAAGGTAGAATACTGACCCCAGAGAAACACCTCCGACATGAAAACAAGGTCCGGACGAATCGATTGTCCGGACCTTATTTTTACCAGTGTTTATCGGTCAGGCAGCCCGCATTTTGCGGAACTCCGCCGGTGTCATGCCGTAGCGCATCTTGAACAGCCGGTGGAAAGACGAGAGGTTGGGAATGCCTGCCTCCCGGGCAATGGCCGTGACTTTATAATGCGGATGGAAAACCAGCAGGTCGGCGGCGTACTCTATCCGCAGTCCGTTGAGGTAACCTGCCAGATTGGTGCCTGCACCGACCTGAATAATCTGTGCGATCTGATTTTTCGAGCTGTTTATCAGTCGCATGAGGTCTTCGCGGGACAACCCCGGATTCAGGAAAAGCCGCTGCTCCTGGATCTTCCGGTCGAGTTGTCCGAAAAGTTCCAGCAGTTTTTGGTCCGCAGATTCCTCCCTGTCGGGATGGGCGTTTCCCGGTCTGTCGTCTTCGGGACTGCCGGCGTACGGCGGTTGTTCCCGG
>ERZ827528.3973-NODE-3973-length-11417-cov-2.940503_pt1 | contig 11417 bp, 8 predicted proteins | sample MGYA00519768_ERZ827528 | MGnify/ENA primary metagenome ERZ827528 (study PRJEB31778, sample SAMEA3449343) | human gut metagenome | biome: human gut; feature: human-associated habitat; material: faeces | place: United Kingdom | collected 2010/2012 ...
CAAACCCATCGAGCTGGTCACCGGCAAGGAAGCCTACTACATCGGCAAGCCCAACCCGCTGATGATGCGCACCGGACTGAATATGCTGGGCGTACACTCCAATGAAGCAGCCATTATCGGCGACCGTATGGATACCGATATGGTAGCGGGCATTGAGAGCGGCCTGGATACCGTTCTGGTGCTGTCCGGCGTCACTTCCCGGGAGGAAGTGGACCGGTTCCCCTATCGTCCCCGTGTGATCCTCGGCGGCGTGGGAGAAATCCCCGGCTGATGATCCCACCGGAATCTTTGATTATCTTCTGACTGAAACGAGCGGCAAAGGGGAAATCCTCTGCCGCCCGTATTTTATTTTTCACCGCCCTCACTGTGAGGGAGAAGGAGGTTTTTATGAATACGCCGGGTATTTCCCGGGAATTTTCCACCGGGGAACTGCTGCGGTTCGCAGCGCCATCCATTGTGATGATGCTGTTCTTATCCATGTATACCATTGTGGACGGGTTCTTTATCTCCCGGTATGTGGGAACAGCGGCCCTGTCCGCTACCAACATCGTCTATCCGCTCATCGGCTTCTTCCTGGCAGTGGGCATTATGTTTGCCACCGGCGGCAGTGCCGTAGTCGCCTCGGAAATGGGCCGGGGGGAACATCAGGAGGCCAGCGGACACTTCACCGCCGTGGTGCTGACTGCCGTGGCCTTCAGCATTCTGGCCGGCGTGATCTGTCTGGCCTTCACCGATCAGGTGCTCGCCTTCCTGGGCGCCGGTGCCGACACCTGGGACCACGCCCGGCAGTATATCACTGTACTGCTCTGCTTCATGCCCATGTCCATGCTCCAGTGCCTGTTCCAGAGCTTCCTGGTCACCGCGGGGCGTCCCGGCCTGGGCCTGGGGCTCACAGTGGGCGCCGGCTTTGCCAATATGGTGCTGGACTATGTCTTTATCGTCCCGCTGGGCATGGGCATCGCCGGAGCCGCCCTGGCAACTGCCATCGGTTACTGTATCCCGGCGCTGGGCGGGCTCTGGTTTTTCTCCCGGAACCGCTCCGGCCTGCGCTTTATCCGTCCCCGCTGGGACTTCACTGTCCTGCTCAAAAGCTGTGCCAACGGCGCTTCGGAGATGGTCACCAATCTGGCTTCCAGCATCATCACCGTCATCTTCAACCTGATCCTCATGGCCTGGATCGGCACCGACGGTGTGGCTGCCATCACCGTCATCATGTATGCCCAGTTCCTGATGGTGGCCTTTTTCATGGGCTTTTCCATCGGAGTGGCGCCGGTGTTCGGCTTCCATTACGGCGCCGGCAACCATCAGTACCTGCTGCATATCCGGGATCACTGCATCCGCTTTGTGCTGGGCGCATCGGTGGTGGTGTGCGTGGTGTCCTTCCTCAGTTCGGGGCTCATCGCTGTGATCTTCACCCCGGAGGGCTCCCTCTCCGCCCAGCTGGTGAACCGCGGCATGCGGCTTTTCTCGCTGTCCTTCCTCTTTGCGGGGTACAATATCTTTGCCTCAGCGCTGTTCACCGCCCTCTCGGACGGACGCACCTCGGCACTCATCTCCTTTGCCCGGACCTTCTTCTTTATCCTGGCGGGCATCTGGCTGATGACTACCCTGCTGGGTCTGGACGGACTCTGGCTGGCGATCCCCTTTGCGGAGCTGGTGACCGCCGGACTTTCCTTCTATATGATCCGGACCCGGTTCCTGGCAGACGCACAGAAAATGGACGAATGAAATTTGCCGCAGGCGTGTAAAACCCTGCGGCTTTGTGCTATACTGAAAGCAAAAGCATGATCCCCGGGAACATTCGGGGAAAAATACCGGACCCTCCCGGGCGGAGCGCCGGAGAAGGCCGGGTAAGGAGGCTTCAGATACCCATGGAAAAGATACTCTATAACCGCCTGCTGCGTCCGGTGCTGGCTGTGGTGATGGTGGTTTCGCTGGCACTGGGCGTTGCATCGTCGGCCTGGCCCGCGGCACGGCAGAGTGCCCGGATCGAAGTCCTGGCAGAGGCGGGCATCACCAATCTGCGCACCCTGTCCATCGCAGTCACGGAACTGGGAGAGGACCGGCTTGCGGCGCTGATCAAGACCCCTATGCAGGGCAATGATTTCAAGAAGATGAGCGGCCTGCTCACCGAAGTACGGGACGCCGCCGGATATGACCGCATCTGGCTGACAGCCCAGAAGGATGGCAAGACCATCGTACTGTGCGACAGCAGCTATCGGGATACCGGTACAGCCGGGGTGACCTATCTGGCGCCGGGCAGCGAGTGGACCGGCCCGTTGGCAGAGAAGCTGGGCTCCGGCGTGAGCGGACTGCTGAGCGGCAAGACCGAGGACGCCTATACCAAGTCCCCGGTGGAAACGGGATCGGATACCCCCATGCTGGGCATTGCGGCAGTGGTGCGGGATAAGAACGGCACCCCCACGGCAGCCCTGGTGGCTCAGTTCCCGGCAGCGGATATTGACTTCACCCAGCTGGGCTTTGTGGATCTCGGCCTGGTGAGCTGGCTGGGCTTCCTGCTCTTTGCCCTGTCGCTGGCTTTGCTGGTGCTCATCTCCCGGCTGCGCAAGAAGTTCCCGAAGCCCACACCGCCTGAGCCCACCGAACCGGAGCCGTCGGACTTCACCGCTGAGGGCTTTGAATCGGCACCCGCCCCGGAACTGCCCGAGGCTCCGGCAGCGGATCAGCCCTCCGGCGCGAATTTTGACCCCATGACCGGGGAGCCCATCAATAAGGACCCCCAGCCCCCGGTAAATCCCGAGGCATAACCTGAAACCGAACAGCGTCTGTCCCCACACGGCAGGCGCTGTTTTTATGCCTTTGGGCAGAGGAAAGAGCGGCAAAGAAGCCCGGTGCTGCCTGAGACCGCCCGCTGACACGCAGCACGCCGTCCGCTCTCTGGCACTGGCTCACCCTTTGCGGTAAGCGATCCAGCGAACATGCCGTCTGTGCGGCGGCATGGGGAGTGCCTTTCTCGCCTGCGGCTTTTCGCGTCCTCCCACGCATCAGGCAGAGCTGCCTCACACCGCCGCCCAATCCCCGCACAGCAAAAAACAGGGCACACCTGAGGGTGTGTCCTGTTTTTCTATGGGATCAGAAGGGGTTATGCCTTGGCAGAACGGATCTGATCGTAATATTTCTCGGTATAGCGGCGGAACTGTTCGTTGTAATGTCCCACCTGACCGGCATGCAGCTGCATGATGTAGGTGTGGTGATCCACCTCATCGCTGCCCCGGACATAGCTGATCATATACACGCCGATGTTGGAGCAGTGGTCGGAGATCCGCTCCAGGCAGGAGAGGGATTCCACAAACGGGAAGGCGGCGTCCACGGTGCACTGACCGTTGCGCAGACGGTTGATATGGCGGTCCTTGAGGGTCTCCTGCATCTGGTCCACCACCTCTTCCAGGGGTTCGATGGTCTCAGCCAGGGCCAGATCCTGCTTTTCAAAGCAGCCCAGTGCCATATCAATGGCCTCCTTGACGGCTTCTCCAATGGTGGTCAGCTCAAACTGTGCCTGGGGCGAGAATTCCGCGCCGGTGGATTCCATATTTTCCGCGAATTCCACCAGGTTGATGGAATAGTCGCCGATGCGTTCAAATTCACTGAGGATATGCAGCAGTGCCGAAATGGTGGCGCTGGACTGTTCGCTCAGGTTGTCCTGGGGGATCTTGAGCATATAGTTGCCCAGACGGTCCTCCAGACGGTCGATGGTATCTTCCCGTTCCCGGATCTTTTCTGCTTCCTTGTGGTTGTACTGTTCCAGCTGACGCACACTGGCAGAGAAGTTCTTCCGGGCCAGCTTGCCCATCTGCAGCACAGCGTCCCGGCAGTGCTGGATGGCCAGACCAGGCGAGGTGAGCAGACGGTCGTCCAGGGCAATGGCAGGATCGTCCACCTCGTCGGCAGTCTGCTGATCGGGGATCAGGTGTATTACCAGCTTTTCCAGCAAACCTACAAAGGGCAGGAACATCAGAGTGACGCAGACATTGAAGGTGGTGTGGAAGTTTGCGATGCCGCCCTTATCAATGGGAAGATCCCAGAAGGAGAAGGGGGAAATGGACTGGATGGTGTAGATAACAATCAGGAAAACACAGGTGCCGATGATGTTGAAGGACAGATGCACCGCAGCGGTGCGCTTGGCGTTTTTGGAGGCACCGATGGAGGCAAGAATAGGGGTAATGCAGGTACCGATATTCTGACCGAGGATAATCGGGATTGCCGACGACCAGGAGATGATGCCGGTGGAGCTGAGAGCCTGAAGAATGCCGATGGAAGCCGAAGAGGACTGGATAATGGCAGTGACGCCGGCACCCACCAGAACACCGATGACTGGGTTGGAAAGGGAGGCGAACAGGCCGGCAAATTCGGGCGATTCGCTCAGCGGGCTGACAGCGGCTTCCATATTGAACATACCAGTGAAGAGGATACAGAAGCCCAGGAGGATTTCACCCAGGGTCTTGTACTTCTGTTTTTTGCCCACCATGACCATGAGGATACCGATGATGCCGACCACCGGAGCCAGAGTTGTGGGTTTGAGGAGCATGAGGAAGAAGTTATCCGAGCTCAGATCCGAGAGCCGGAGAATATGGGCGGTAACGGTAGTACCGATATTGGCGCCCATGATAATGCCGATGGCCTGCCGGAGTTTGAGAATCCGGGCATTGACCAGGCCGACCACGATCACCGTAGTGGCAGAGGAGGACTGAATGGCGCCGGTAACCAGAGCACCCAGCAGAACTCCCTTGAATACATTATTGGTCAGTTTTTCCAGAGTCTGTTCCAGACGGCCGCCGGAGAGTTTTTCCAGGCCGCTGCCCAGCATGGACATACCATACAGAAACAGGGCAAGTCCACCCAGCAGGGAAACGATCATGAAGAAATCCATGGTGACTGTTCCTTCCTTTTTTACATGGTTTGATATAATTCTCATGTATCAGTATACCATGTTCCGGCGGGCCGGTGTGTAAAACTCTGGTAAAGAGGCTGTAATATCCCTGTTACATACAAAAACCTCAGAAATGCCGCACCAGGACGGAATGGATGGGAAAAAACTGTACACAATAGCAGAGAGGGACTGCACGAAAATCCCGAAATATGCTATACTAATAAGACGAAACCCATCAGAAAACCGCACACGGACGGGAAAACTGCCATTTATGGAAAAGTTTGTCCGGATTGTGCCCGACATAAAAACGGGAGGAAGGAAAAACAATGAAAAACCGTTGGATCAGTATTCTGCTGGCATTGGTTCTGACTGTGGGACTGACTGCCTGCACCACCGACCGGGGAGAGGAGCGTTCTTCCTCCTCGGAAACGGAACAGGAGCCGGTATCGGTTTCCTCGTCGGAACCGGAACCGGAATCCGAGCCGGAGGAACAGGAGTGGGAATTGGGTGATCCCTATCCTTACGCGGAACCTGCCATGGGATCGAATTTCCCGGTGGTGGCACAGCTTTCAGGAGAGGCTGTCACCTGGGGCCCGGCCACCAATATGGACGAGGAGAACCGTCCCATCGCCTGTCTGCAGCTGCAGGAACAGTACGGGGACTACAATGTCAACTTCATCGGCCCGGATGAAAAGCGCATCTACCTCACCTTTGACGAGGGCTATGAAAACGGCAATACCGCCGATATCCTGGATATCCTCAAGGAGAAGAATGTCAAGGCGGTATTCTTTGTCACCGGACATTACTGCAAGACCAACCCCGAACTGGTACAGCGCATGATCGATGAGGGACATATTGTGGGCAACCACAGCATGAACCATCCGAACTTCACCACCATCACCCCCGAGGAGATGTATGAGGAGGTCAAGGAGCTGCATGACTATGTGCAGGAGAACTTTGACTACACCATGTTCCTGTTCCGGTATCCCGAGGGTGTGTTCAGTGAGCAGAGCCTGGCTGTGCTGCAGGACGCCGGCTACCAGACCTCTTTCTGGAGCTATGCCTATAACGACTGGGATCAGAACAACCAGCCCGATCCGGATACTGCCTATCAGAAGGTGACCGGTGCGCTGCATCCGGGCGCCATCTACCTGCTGCATGCCGTATCCGAGACCAACAGCGAGATCCTCGGCGACTTCATCGATGAGGCCCGCAGCCAGGGATATGAGGTGTCGGTCTATAATATCCCGCCGGTGGAAAATCCCCGGGAGGGCGCATCTGCCAGCTCCCAGACAGAGTCCTCGTCTGAATCCCAGACAGAATCGCAGTCCGGATCCGGGACAGAGGCAGAGTAATCCCTGCCCCGACAGCATGAAAAAACGGGTATCCCCCGAAAGAGGGATACCCGTTCTTTTTATGCTGTGAAACAGCAGGCCGATCAGTTCTGGAAGTCCACAGTGGCATTGCCGTGCTCATCGTACTGAACAGCGTCCTTATCCAGGAACAGTTCGTTGATGGCATCCAGGTAGGCCTTGATGGACGGATACTGCGGCTTGTAATCAGCAATGATCTTCCGGGCGGCAGCGGCGTCGTCCCGGAGCAGGGCGTCAGCTACAAAGAGCTGTGCCTTGACGGCATTGACGCACATCCGGTTGGGGTCCTTGACATAGTAGTCGATGCCGTGACCGGTACCGATGGCGCCGGCAGCAAAGAACTGTACGCCGGGCATTACGCAGGTGACATCACCGAAGTCGGAGGAACCGGTGCTCCAGCTCTCATAGTCGAACTTCACACGATCCTTGCCCACGAGGTCGCAGCAGCAGTCCTCGACCAGCTTCATGAAGGCCGGATCATGGTACTCGGGGGAGTAACCGGGACGGTCGCTGAGCTCAACACCGGCGCCCATAGCCAGGGCAGCACCGGTCAGGGCACGGTTGACCTTGATGTTTTCCCGCTTGATGGCTTCCAGGCTTCTGCCGCGGACATAGCTTTCGATCTTCATCTCATCGGGAATGATGTTTACAGCGCAGTTGACGCCCATCATAATGGGATGGAAGCGGATGGTATCCTTTTCCTGGAAGGTTTCACGGAGGTCGTTGCAGGCCTGCAGACCCAGCATGGCAGCATACTGGGCATTGATGCCCAGATGGGGAGCGCCGCCTGCATGGGCGGACTTGCCCTTATAGCGGATGGTCTTTGCCATGCAGCCATTCATACCCAGACCGCCGGAGAAGTCGAAGGCCTCATCCGGACCGGCAGCGCTGCCATGTACCATCATGGCGATGTCCACGCCGTCCAGCATGCCGCGGGCCATGAACTCCACCTTGCCGCCCATGTACTGGATCACGCCCTTCTTGCGCAGATCCTCACGGAAGGCCAGCTGGATCATCTCCTCAGCGGGCACGGCAACCAGACGGATGGTGCCGCACAGGCCATCCAGTGCGCCGGGTTCCTTCAGGGCAGCAGCGATGCCCAGCAGGGCAGCAGACTGACCGTTGTGACCGCAGCAATGGGCCATGCCATTGACCGATTCGGGGTGATTGGCGATGTCCAGGGCATCCAGCTCACCGAAGATTGCCAGCTTGGGGCCGGGGCGTCCGGTATCCACTTCGGTATAGAAACCGGGGATATTGCCAGCCAGGGTGAGGGAATAACCCAGAGCCTCATACTTTTCCACCAGATAGTTGTGTGCTTCCCACTCGGTGTAGCCGGTCTGGGGGTGAGCCCAGAGCCAACGCTCCGCATCCAGGATCATCTGGCGGTGCTTCTCTACATTCTGTACCAGTTGCTGCTGTCTTTCAGTCATTCTAATTGTCCCCTTTCAAAAAGCATTTGTACGCCATAACGATACAAGCACTATTATAACACCAATCTGCCGGATAGGAAAGCCAAAAATGCAAAATTGTGCATCTAATTTTTCACTTTCTCTGGAATTCTTTACACTGGGCTGAAAGTGCGGTATAATAGCCGCATGTCGGCTATTATACTTTTTTATGGCCGGACGATTCGTCCCAATGGCCAATTATACCATTTCGCTTTGCTCCATGGTATAATAGCCCGCACGCGTCTGCTGTACCATTGGGGACGGGGATCAGAGGGCAGCAAAGCCCGGTTCTGTCCCGGCAGGTCAATTCTGCCGCTTGGCTGACGCATCACTGCACAGGAGCCGCAGGGCGGCAGTCCGGTTCTGTCCGGGAGCTGCCCGCTCATACAGTGCAGTGAACGGATCTGATATGACAGGGGTAAAAGAATATGGGTTTGATTGAGCTGTTTTTCATTGCGGTGGGGCTTTCCATGGATGCCTTTGCCGTATCAATCTGCAAGGGGTTATCCCTTTCCAAACTTACCGCTTCCAAATGCCTTATCGTCGGCGCATGGTTTGGTGTTTTTCAGGGGATTATGCCACTGACCGGTTATTTACTGGGAAGTCGTTTTGAACATTATGTAGATACGTTTTCTGCGTGGATTGCCTTTTTCCTTTTGGTGCTGATCGGTGCCAATATGATTCGTGAATCACTTTCCGAAGAGGAAAATACTTCCAATGCCGAATTTGGATTTAAAACCATGTTTTTTCTGGCAGTAGCTACCAGCATTGACGCACTGGCGATTGGCATTACCTTTTCCTGTATTCCGGTTGTCATCACAAGGACTTTAAGCCGCACTGCCAATACTCTTCTCGCATGTCTATACATACCGCAGTTCATATGTACCGCACTGTTCTTCCTTATACCTCGCATCATACACTTCATCTATGCTCATCCGCGCAGTCAGGCAATACTCAGGCAACTCAATATTAACATTGAAACTGCAGCCACTGCACACGTAGAATCGAAGTCACACGCGAACTTTAAAACAAACATTATATCCGAAACATCCGACTCATCAGATGACCGTCAGCGGCATCTGCTTGACAATGCTATTCACAATATAACTTTAATAGGTATATACATGGTTATCTTCGCTATATTAGGAAGCATCATAACCAACTACTTTCCCTGTCCATCCGCTCATATAGCTACAGCCTTTCTAGAGATATCTGCAGGCATCAAAACACTTGACGAGAGCACGCTATCTTTCAAAATAAAGACAGCCCTGTTTTTGTCGCTCACTGCCTTTGGAGGCTTATCCGCCTTGTTCCAAAGCTATGATCTTATACAAAAATCAGGGCTGTCTTTCACAAAATATATATTCGCTAAATGTATGTACGGTATATTATGTGGCATAACTGTATTTCTAATACTGTAGACATGGCACAAACAACTTATTCATCGAGATACTCATCATCGTCGTCTTCGTCATCATAGTCATCGTCATCATATTCGTCGTACTCATCATCATACTCATCTTCTTTAGATGTATACTCTGTCTTTCCATAGACATTATACTCATCTTCTTTGGTGTCAAATGCAGAATCAACCTGAGCCGACTGCTCTATAACTCCATTCATCTGATTAATGCTGGAATCAAGCTCAGCCATATTGGATGCAACTCTAGTTGAATTATCCTCGAGTGACTTTATAAGATTCTCATAGTTTGCACGTTCAGCCTGAAGTGTTGCATCAATATACTGGCTTATCTCTGCAAGCTTATCCTTTGAATAATACATCGCACCTGTTCTCACCTGATCAGCCTCTTCGTTTGCCTCAGCGACGATCTGTTCAGCCTGGCTTCTTGCAAGGTCTGTGATCTCGTTTGCGCGGAGATTAGCCTGCTCAACGATCTGGCTCTGATCAACAAGTCTGTTAGCCTCAGCGACAGATTCTGTGATTATAGAATCCGCCCTAGCTCTGGCATCCGCCAATATAGCTTCCTTGTTTCTCATGATCTTCTTACATCTCTCTATCTCATTTGGTATCTTGAGCTTGAGTTCACTAACCATCTGCATCAGATCCTCTCTTGGCACAATGATCTTACTGGAAGACAACGGCTGGAACTTGCAATTGTCAATAAATATCTCTATCTCACTAATCATCTCTTCAATACCTTTTCTTGCCATGTTATTCTCCTCCTAATTATCTATCGCAAATTACACTCGAATATCCGCAAATCTCTCTTTAAGAATATCCTGTATCGGTTCCGGAACAAAATCTTTTACGTCAACACCAAAACTTGCATACTCCTTAACAATACTCGAACTGAGATACGAATACTGTATATTCGTTGTCAGAAAAACTGTATCTATGTCTGGTGCAACCTTTCTGTTACTCTGGGCTATCTGCAACTCGTACTCAAAATCTGTGACAGCCCTGAGACCTCTGACAATGACCTTGATATCATTCTGTCTAGCATAGTCTACTAGAAGGCCTCCAAATCCAACAACTTTAACATTAGGTATATCCGAAACTACATTCTTTAACATATTAACACGTTCGTCTAAAGAAAACAATGGTGTTTTTGCAGTATTGTTCAGCACTCCAACTGTGAGTTCGTCGAACATTTCCGCCGACCTTTTTATTATATCCAAATGTCCAAGTGTCACGGGATCAAAGCTTCCTGGATATATAGCTCTACTCATCTTCCAGTCTCCTGTAAATAAATGTATGTTTATTTGTCTTGTATTTCTTTATCTTATATATCTCAAATCCTATGTCATTCAGATAATCAAACTCCGTATCAAGATCAGATTCCACAACTATTATGGTATCATCCGACACTATATCTGATCCCGACAATCTCATGAGAACATCCCGCTCAAGCGATCTTCCATAGGGGGGATCCATGAATATGATATCAAATACATCTTTTTGTCTTTCCAGCGTATTCACTGCACTGACGGCATCTGTGCTCAACACCTGTGCTCCATCACGCAGCTTTGTGAAATCCAGATTTTTGTTTATACACTCAAGAGCTTTTCTGCCATTTTCCACAAACACAGCTCTCTTCGCACCTCTGCTGAGTGCCTCTATGCCTATCGCCCCACTTCCGCTAAACAGATCAAGAAAGCTGCATCCCGGTATATCTGGTGAAAGGACATTGAACAAAGTTTCCTTTATCCTGTCAGTTGTAGGTCTTGTATCCATAGAATCCACAGTAACCAGTTTCAAACTGCGTGCACGGCCCGCTATAACTCTCATCATTTTCTCCTAACCGACCACAGTGTTCTGCAGTCTCTATAAATTTACAGACATTTTTATAACACGATATATTATAAAATACAAGTCCGATGCGATTAGTTGCCGAGTATCTTGTCTCTAACATATTTACCCGTGTCCGACAGATCATCGATAGTTATAGTCGATGTCGCTGTGGAATCCGGTTTTATGAGAGCTGATGTCTCGTTCTTGTTGCACAAGCTCCAAGATGCATAGCTCAAATTATTGTCATTTATCAGATCAAACCACACATCAGATGAGTCATAATCTATGCCGCCATTTCCCGAGGCATCACACAGACTGAATTCACTGACAAACACCGGAAGTCCGTTTGAGATGGCCGTCTTTACCTTATTTCTCAGATCATCCTTGTGGGTTGCTGCATAGAAATGCACAGCGTACATTATATTGTCATAACCAGTTATCGGATCTTCTGA
>ERZ827528.3979-NODE-3979-length-11406-cov-8.169853_pt1 | contig 11406 bp, 8 predicted proteins | sample MGYA00519768_ERZ827528 | MGnify/ENA primary metagenome ERZ827528 (study PRJEB31778, sample SAMEA3449343) | human gut metagenome | biome: human gut; feature: human-associated habitat; material: faeces | place: United Kingdom | collected 2010/2012 ...
ACTTATCTTAATCTATCCGATTCCTTCGTTTTTACACGAGTTCTTCGTATCTTTGGGGTGCAATTACGAAATCCCGCAATGAGGAAGCTTTATTTTCTGTTCATGCTCCTGCCGGCGTTGTCTTGGAGTGTCGCCCTGAGGGCGCAGCGGCTCGGCGTCGAGGTCACGCCTGCGTGTCCGACGGTATTTCAGGAGTTCGAGGTGGCATACACGGCGGACCGTGAGATCGAGTCGATCGCGCCGCCGCGCTGGGGTGCTCTGACGCTGGTCCGCGAACTGGGACAGTCGCACGGCTCGCAGCTGTCGATCGTGAACGGCGTCCGGACCGACTCCGAACTCTTCTCTTACCGCTACCGGGTCCGTTCGCGCGTGAGCGGCGAGGTCTTCGTGCCGGGAACGACGGCCGTCGTCGGCGGTCGCGAATGTTGTTTTGAGCGGAAAAGGATTACGGTGCTTCCCGATTCGGCGCATTGCGAGCCGCAGTGCCGGCTGGAACCGGATTCGGCGGCTATGGCGGCCATGGGCGGCTGTATCGTCCGGCTGGTCTGCGATCGCAAACCCGACAAGGCCGATCCGGTGCTGGTGCTGGACGATACGGAGACCTGCACCCCGTTTTCGACCGCTTATTCCAGCAGGAACGGGCGGGAAGAGTGTATTTACCGATACCGGATCGACGTGGACACCCCCGGAAAACATATCCTTACGCCGCGGCTGTCGTTCGGCGGAAAACCGTTCGAAGCGCCCTCTTACGTCGTCTGGCTGAAAGGCGAAGCCGGTCCCGAAGGTACTGAGTCTGCGACGCCCGGCCGGAGGCGGATCGTATATGCTTTTGCGGGCGTGCTTCTTTTTTTGTGGACGGCGATTTTCGTGCGCGATCATGCACCCGCCGCAGGCCGTAACGCCGTCGTTTCCCGCTTCTCGTGGCAGGTGTATTTCGTCGTGGCGGCCGCCCTGCTCTTTATCGGGTTTTGCGGCCTGTTCATCTGCGGTGCCGTCCGGGCGGAGGGAGCATCCCGGCTGCCGGTTTACGGCGTGACGCTCCTGATGCTGTTTTGTGTCTGCTGGCTGGTGTTCGGGGAGCTGAGACGCTCGGCCGTGAGATTGCGTATCGACGGCGGCGTCCTTGTCGTTACACCCTTTGCGGGGCTGGGTTTTACGCGCAGATACGATCTGAAAAGTTTCGATGCCGTCACTTCGACGATACTCGTCAGCCGGGGCGGCGCGTACGAATACCGCTATCTGATGAAGGCAGGCAGGCGCGTCGTCCGCGTCTCTTCGTTTTACCTCAAAAATTATAGGGAGATCTCCGAAGCGTTGTCGGAGCACTGCGTTTACAAGGGCCGCCGGCCGATGAATTTCTGGCTCGAAATGAAGGAGATTTTCCGCTGAGCGGACTTGCGCCGCGGTAGACCCTGCGCACCCGGCCGGGACGCGGATACGAAAAAGCCGGACCTTTTCAAAAAGGTCCGGCTTTTCCGTTCGCCGTCGAGGGTCAGGATTCGGCGTCGGTTTTCGAATATTCCGAGAATTCGCAGCCGAAACGCTCTACGAGCATGTTGTCCATCTCGTCGGCCCGCAGTGCGAGTCCGACGATGTTTTTGCGGATTTCGTCTTCCGATTCGTCCGTGATGTCGGCCAGATGGATGCGGTAGGCGATGTAAATTTGCCGGCCTTCGATTCCCAGCTTGTAGGGGCCGAAGTCCTCGCTGAGCATATAGTCCAGTACGTTCTCCACCTCCTTCTTCGGCAGCAGGTTGATCGGCGAGGTCGAGAAGAGGTAGTTGCCGTCGTATACGAAGATGCGGATTTCGGAACTGCCTTTATGGAAGAGCCATGAGTCGTATCCGTCGCGTGCAAGCACCGGATTGACGCCCATCTCCCGAATCGCGCCTTCGACGAATCCGCCCAGCGGCGAAAGCTCGCGCTCGTCGAAAACGCCTTCGGGCAGCTTGTCGCCGCACGAGGGGCAGAACTCCTCTTCCTCGCAGATCAGCTCCTCGCAGCTGCCGCACTGCACTTGGAATGCCGTGCGGTCCAGCTCGCCGAGCGATTCGAGCAGGCCGTGGAGCGTTTCGACGCGGATGCCGAAGCCCATGTTGTCGGCCTGCGTGAATTTGCTGACCGTCACGCCTACCACCTCTTCCGCGTCGTTCAGGATCGGACCGCCTGAGTTGCCGGGGTTCACCGCGGCATCGGTCTGGATGTAGTATTTGCCGTCCATCAGCTGTTTGGGCGACGATACCGAACCTTCGGTGATCGTGAAGGGCATGCCGTAGGGGTATCCCGCGACGTATACCTTGCGGCCGATGGTAAGCGAGTCGTCCGCTGCGAGCGTCATTTCGGGCAGCGCCGAGAAGTCGCCTTCGGCGGCCAGCAGGGCGATGTCCAGCGCCGGATTGACCAGCACGACCTTCGCCAGATAGGGATTGCGGTCGTTGTCGTGTACGGCGACGGTGCGGTACCCTTCGACCACATGGTAATTCGTTACGAAAAGATCGTAGTTTTTCAGGTAGAAACAACTGCCGGAGCCGCCTGAGTGGGTTACTTTGAATACCGACTTGTAGATATTGTTATGTTCCATGGATATACGGATTTTGAGCTGTTATTTTTGTTGTCCGAGTGCCTGTTCCATCATTTTCTGCTGGAATTCCTGCGCCAGACGCATGTATTCGGCCATGTCGCCCTTCATCAGCGCCTGTTGCATGGCGGCCTGCATCTGAACGATCTCGCCCTGCATGGCGGCTGCCATCTGCTGTACCTGTTCCACGGCTGCGGCCGCGGCGGCTCCCAGCTCTCCGGTCTCCTCGTCGTCGTCGTCCGTCGTCAGATCGTCGTCCATCACCTTTTCGAGCGCTTCGAACAGAATCTCCGACGCCTCCTCCATCGACTTTCCGGCCGATTTGCGCAGCGCATTGGCGATCACGGCGTTCAGGTCGTCCTGCACGTCGTTGTAGAAGTACATCTCATAGAACTTGTAGAGTATGCGCACCGCGCTCCGTTCGTAGTTCTCCGCTTCGATGGCATCCGCGGCCTCCTTGTAGACCTCCTTGAAATTCTCCTGCACGTTGTTCAGCGACGAGCGGCGTTTGGCCGAAACCAGCGTATCGACGAAATAGAGGTCGCGCGCCAGCTCTTCGCGGGGCATCGCCAGCAGGCGTTCGAGGAACGCCTTGCCTTTGGTCACCAGCTCGGCTACGGGCAGCTCCTTGTCCATGTCGTCGACGGCCTTGTCGAGGTCGTTCATCAGCTGGCCCTGCGGCTGGGCGAAATAGGAAATCTTGTAGAGCGCGATGTCGATCACGTTCCATGAGTAGCCGTATTTGCGTTCCGCCTCATACTCCTTCACGGCTTCGAGCGTTTCGCGGCAGGTCTGCCGCACCGCCTCGTGGACCCGCGTCACCTCTTCCTCGGAATAAGGCGTCACCTGCGGTTCGTAACTGCGCTTGGCGCCGAATTTGGCGCAGAATTCATCGTCGTAGCGGTCGCCGATATGGCAGATGTTGCGCAGGATGAAATAAAGCTTGTGCGGATGGCTCTGCGAGAGCGGGCACACGTATTCCATCTTCAGCTTGTCGCCCTCCTTGCGGAAGCGCGGCAGCATCAGCCGGTTGATGTTCAGGTCGGCGACCTGACGCAGCATGGCGACGTGGCCCTTTTCGGGCAGCTCCAGAAAGTCCGCGCTTATGTGCAGCTTCCCCTCCCCGATGCGGATGTTTACCAGAATCGAACCGTGGGGAATATGGAATTCCGTACCTTCGGCGTTGCCGTATTTCGTGCGGAATTCCGGGTTCAGGTGATCGAGCAGCAATCGGAACGCTTCGAGGTGTTTGCCCTCGTTATAGTTGTCGATAGCCTGCTCATAGGCCTCCGTATTGACTTTGCTCTGCGTGGAGTTCAGTACCGGAGCGACGAATGAGTGTGTAGTTTTCATAGTTTTGGTATTATCGGAATGTCCCGGCGGGGCATCGGGATATAAAATTAGAAAAAAAACGGGAAACTTCCCGTTTTTTCGGATCGAAATCTCAATTTTCTTCGATCGTGAGCGTGCCGTCCGGCCCCACGGTCACTTTGGCTTCGTAATATATGTACGAGGTTTTGCCCGCGCTGCTCTCCGTTTCCTTGCCGTCCTCGGTGAAGCGGACGATGAACGAGGTGTGCTGTTGGCCCGGTTTGCGGTTGCGGTTGAATGCGGAATTGCCGGCCGGAACCTCCTCCTCGATTTCGTAGCGGCCTACCGATTTGTAGGAGTGTCCTTCGGGAAGCATCGTTTTGGCTTGGGCGATCTGGGCGGCGATCCGGGCGGGATCGAGTTTCGACAGGTCGATGCCGACGGTCGTTTCGTATTCGGGAGCTTCGAACGTGCTCTGTACGTCGCGCAGGTCGGTAGGCTCCAGACCGTTCATGTAGTAGCTCTGGCTGAATGCCTGATCGTCCTTGTTCACCAGTTTCACCGTCACGAGGAACAGGTTGTCGGAGAGCGTTTCTCCCTCCATGATCGAAAGCGAGTAGATTTTGAATTTGTCGGTGTCCACGCTCTTTTTCGTCAGTTCGATGGCCTTGGCGTAGCTGGCTTCGGCGTCGGTCGGATAACCGGTCAGGGTGGAGCAGGACTGGATCGTTGCGGCAGCGGCGACGGCTGCGGCGAGGAGTCTGATAATTGGGCGCATTGTCATATTCGTTTGAGTTTTGTTTTATACGGTAAGTTTCAGCGGCGCAGGTTTCCGTACGTCGTGTTTGCAGACCGGCCGGAATTTCCGGCCGGCAATGCTATTTGTCGAAAATGGACTTGAACGCGTCGAACGCCTCCGCGTTTTCGAAAAACGCGCCGCGGATGACGTGATGGTCGGCGGGCAGCGAAATTTTGAATTCGTTTTCCTCCTCGTCGAATTTGGTGTATTCCACCTCCGAAAGCAGGAACGACTCGTTGACGACCTCTTTTTTCCGGACGACGGGAATCGTCACCTTGCCGCCCTCCACGGTGATCTCGCCGCCTTGGGCGATGAGTTTGCGGGCCTGCATGATTTCGCGGACCGTGAATGCCAGCAGCGCGAGACCGCCGATCACGAAGATGATCGTGACGGCCGTCGGGCCGAGGATGCGCATGCGGCCGATGCGGATGCCGAAGGGATAGACCAAAGGTACGACGACCATGCCTGCTCCGATGGCCAGCGAGGAGACCGAGCCGCTGAACGGGTTGCTGGGGGTGTAGTTGAATTTCTGCATTTTTTTCTATGAATTTGGGATTAGTAAATCTTGCCGTATGTCTCTCCGGGTCTGCTGCGGGAGCCGGATTGCAGGGCTTGTTTCGTGTGCAAAGTTAAACGCCCCGCGGCTATTTCCGGAGGTTTGCAGGGGGATATCGCAATGTACGGGGCGTTTTTCAACAGACTGACCGCCTGCTGTTTCCATTCGTCGGGGGCGGCAGCCGGGGGTATATTTTACAGCCGCGAGAGGATCTCCTCCAGCGTCGAACCCTTCGCGGAAGCCAGCTTCTCGGTGCGGATGCGCTTCAGCCGTTTTTTCACCGAATCCTTTTCCAGACAGACGACGCTCGCGATTTCGGCCTGCGACAGGTGCATGCGCACCATACAGCAATAGCGGATGTCCTCCTCGTTCAGCGCCGGGAATTGCCCGCGGAGACGGACCGTGAAATTGTCGAATACGGCGTCGGCATGGGTGAAGATCGTCTTCCAGTCTTCGTCCGACATGCGGCATTTCCTGCTCTCCCCGCCCTGCCGGACCTGCGCGATGAAACGGCTGTTGAGCTGGCGGAAAAAGGTCGTGCGCAGGTGTTCCTCCTTGCGCCGCATGGCGTCGAGTTCGTTTTCCTGCCGCAGGATGCGCTTTTGCTGGGCGAATTCCCGCAATTTGGCGCGGTGCCACATGCGCAGTCCCAACCATGCGCCGAGCAGCATGAGCGCCGCGCAAATCAGAATCGTCTCGTAGACGATGCGTTCGCGGTGCTGTTTCTGGCTTTGAAGGGCGGCGTTCTGGGTTTTGAGCTGTTCGTAACGCCAGAGTTTGCGGATATTGAGCACTTCGGCGCTGTGCACCTTCTCGTCGATCGAGTCCTTGAGCCGGATGTACTGCTTCAGGGCTTCGAGACTTCTTGCCGCGTCGCCTTTCCCCTCCCATGCGTTCGAGGTGTTGAGCGCCCATAACGCCCGCGAGGTGAGGTGCGTCGTGTCGGCGCACATGCGGCGGGAACTGTCTGTCAGCTCCAGCGCCGTGTCGTAGCGGCCCGTGCGGTTGCAGATGTCGGCCTTGGTGCTCAGCCATGAATACCGGGTCCATGCCGGGGCGTGCCCGAACCCCTTTTCCCAATACTCTTCGGCCTTGCGGTACTCTTTCCGTTTCAGGGCGCTTTCGATCAGCATGGCCCACTTCGGGGAGGTGTTTTCGGTTATGCCCTTCTCTTCGGCGAGCCTGAGCGCCTTGATCGCATAGTATTCCATGCTGTCATAATTGTCCAGCCCCATATAGGCGTGCGCCATGTCGCCGAGCGATATGCACATCCAGTCGTAACGCTCCATGCTGTCGGCGTAGGCGTACGCCTGCTGCGCGTGACGTATCTTCTCCTCGAAGAGATGCTGCTGGCCGCAGAATACGCCGAGCCATGTCTCCACGACGTAATGCCGCCTCCACTCCCCTTTCGGGGGCAGCATGTCGCGGCTTTTGAGCAGCAGCGTCATCGCCACCTCCGGCTGCCGGCGCTGATGGGCGATCTTGGCCGCATAATAATAGGCCTTGTGCGCTGCGGCGAAATCGTCGGTGTGGGTGCGGTAATAGTCGAGGGCTACGTCCGAAAGCGTGTCGTCGATCATGTTCTCCCCCGCGAGCCACCGGGCTTGGGTCAGCACCAGCGCATAATGCGCATAGTTGCGTCGGGAGAGTCTTTTCTCCGGAGCCGGAACGCCCTCCAGCAGCCGTGCGGCGCTGTCAGGGTGCTCCATGACGATCGCTTCGGCGTCGAGCAGAACGCCGGGAACGGGCTGGCAGCCTGCGGCTGAGACGCACAGGAACAGGAGGATGGCGAGGCGGATGCGGTGCATGGTCTGTTTCGTGTTATGTGGCTCAGGGTGTCTGCCGTACCGGCTTTTGCGTGCGCAGGAGATGCTTCGTCAGGAACCTGCGCACCGGTTCGTCGTACAGTTTCAGGCACAGGTATGCCAGCAGCACGGACCCGATGACCAGCGCCGCTGCGCCGGGCAGCGATTGCGCGAAGGTCAGGTTCCCGTTTTTCACCCACGCATAGTACAGATAGATGAACGGATAGTGCACCATGTAGAGCGGATACGATATGTCTCCCATGAATTTGCATATCCTTGCGGTCGTCCTGTCCGTCGTCTTGCCCGACGCTCCGAGGTAGACGAGCAGCGGAAAGGCCAGCGCAAAGCACAATGTGTCGTACAGCCCGTTCATCCAGTAGTTTTCCTCTCCGCCGATTCGCGGCACGGCCAGCAGGACGACGACGCCCAGACTGCATATCCAGAACGCCCCCTTTACCTTCACGGGCCTGAATACGCGCGACATCAGCAGTCCCGCCGAGAACGAGAACAACAGCCTCAGAGACCCTCCGGCTATGTTGTCGCCCGTCAGCGAGAACCCCGCGCATATGTCGCCGTAGGGACCCCATACGGCAAACGCCGCCAGTCCGCATCCGGCGAGCAGCACCAGCGCCGCGAGCACCTTGGTCGGCAGCCTGCGGATGAACAGCGCATAGAGGATGTTGCCGATATACTCGTAAAACAGCGACCAGCTCGGACCGTTCAGCGGGAACATTTCGGTCACGCCCCGGATCTCCATGCCGGGCGTGGCCGGAATCATGCAGGCGTTCATCAGGGTCGCTGCCAGCAGCATCGTCACCGAGACTTTCGAGACGTCCCATACGGAGCAGCCCTGAAAGTAGAACATGACGGCTCCGATCACCGCGCCGATTACCACCATCGGATGCAGACGGATGAACCGTCGCGTGACAAACTCCCTTACCGTCATTCGTTTCCACCGGTCGTCGTAGGCGTAGCCGATCACGAACCCCGACAGAATGAAGAAGAAATCGACGGCCAGATAGCCGTGGTTGATTCTCTGATCGACGTGACTTGTCGCAAAGGCTTCGAACACGTGAAACCAGACGACCATCAGCGCCGCTACGCCGCGCAATCCGTCGAGTATGTTGTAGTGGGGTTTCGTATCTGCAAATGCCGCCGCAGAGACTTTTGTTTCCGACATGGGTGGTTGTTTTTGCTGTTGTTTGGGGTGAATTGGCTTTTACAGGATGCAAATATACGAAAAGTGCGGTTCAAATCGGTCATGAACCCCACTTTTCATCTCTTCTGCCGTATTTCGCCGGCTTCGCCGCCCGCTTTCGCCGCCCGCTTTGCTGCCCGCTTCCGTCGTCCGTCTCCGCCCGCCCTCTTGCGCCCCTCCCGTTTGCATCCGCGGCCCCGGCGCCTGTTTCCCGGCCGCCCGCTTCGCGTCCCTGCTCTGCGTCCCTGCTCTGCGTCCCTGCTCTGCGTCCCTGCTCTGCGTCCCTGCCCTGCGTTCCGGCCCGGCCCGTTTCCCCGTCGCCTGCTCCGCACTCTACCCTGCCCGTCCCCGCTCAGCTTGCCGGGCTTCGGGTCTCCTCCTCCCCGTCCCGCAGGGCCAGCTGCTCCAGTACCGTCATCACACGGTCCGTCAGGGCCGCCATCGTCCGCTCGTCGTTGTAGCCGGACAATTCCGCGTCCGTGCACCCGTCGGGAAACGCCATCGCCAGCAGTTTGGCGCTCAGCAGTGTCAGGTAGATGAGCGGAATGACCGGCGCCGTGCCCATCCCGTCGCTCCGCACCGTGATCCGCTGCTGCGGAACCGCCAGACGCCCCGGTTTCCGGCCTTTCTCCCCGGCGTTCCAGAGCACGTTTTCCTCGGCCTGCGTGACGTAGAGATTGAACGACGTCTCGTTCACATACTCCGCCCGGTCGGCCCATAGATCGACGCCGCAATCGTCGGCCGACGCTTCGGTCTCGACGCCGCAGTCGGGCATGTCGCACATGATCGCCCGGATGATGATGTTCTTGTCGCTTAGCTCCGCCGACCGCAGTTTGCTCAGCGCCGCGGTGCAGATGCCCACCTGCGTTATGTAATAATGGTTGATGGCCCGCAGGGTCTTCTCGAATTCGGGGTCCTCTTCGTTCATCGCGTGGTTTTGGGTTTGAAAAAGGGGCGGTTCCGACCGAACAAGTGACGCAACTTCACTTTAGGAAGAATTCAATGCGGAGACCGCCCCGGCTGCCAGATTTCAGGGACCGCTTCCGGCGCAATGCCTGCCGGCTGCATCCGGAATGCGGGATTGTATGTGTCGCTCAGAGAACCTTATGACGCCCGCCGCGCCGGATCGTGCGGCGTGAGGGCGTTCCCCCGCTCCCCGGCCCAAAAACGGACGTCCTGCCGCGCAGAACCTTGCGGCAGGAACGTCCGGCCCGTATTGTGCCAGAGCAGTAAAATATAATGGGGATTTTGGGCCTTCGGGTAATTCCGGAATCGGATGCGGCGGGACATTTTCTTCGGTTTTCGTTGGTGTGAATCCGCGCCCCGCAAAGGCATAAAAAAAGCAAGGGACGCGATAACATTCCTTACTGAAGGTATTAGGAGACCCCGAATGAGAAATGTACCGCGCCCTTGCAAGTCCCGTCCTTACGGACGGAACAAAACAAGGGCTGGCAACATTTATACCTCATTCTCGAAAAGTTCCTAATTTTTCAGTAAGGCATAAAGAGTTGCTGCTCTCTATATGTTATGTCCGTCGGCTATGCCGAATTATACAATTGCAAAGTTAGCATAATTTCTGCATACATTAAAGTTTGGTCTACAAATATAAACAAAAAAACGAATTTCCCCTTTATGGGGTAATGAAAAAGATTGAAATGGTGATTTTTTTGTAAAAAATTCAGCGAACTGAAACCGACAAATCCCATATTAGTAAATTTGGTCGCTCAACGAATGCGTGAAATTCGGGAACAGCATGACCATACACAAGAGTATTTATCCAATAATACTCACTTAAAGATATGGGATTATGAAAGTGAACAAAAATTCCCCTCATTAGGATCGATTTCTAAATTCTGCGAATTTTACGATATTTCTTTGGAAGATTTTTTTGCGGGAATGACCTATCCAAAAGGACAAAAGAAATAATGTGATTGCAAAAATAATAACCGGGCATCGGAGCAGTTTATAACTCTGATGCCCGGCTTGTTTTATCCGCCGTTTTGCTTGTTATGGCAAACATTCTGCCCGTCTTCCGTATTTTTCGAAAAAAAGAAAATGGTTGATAATCGACTGATTATCAACCATTTACGAGAGCGGAAAACGGGACTCGGACCCGCGACCTCAACCTTGGCAAGGTTGCGCTCTCAAGCCCCCAAAACGCTACGCGTTTAGGGGTAACCAACTGATCTATTTCCTTTTACGACGATTTTCTCGAATGTGTTTTACCATGTTTTTCGCATTGGTTAAACGGATGGTTAAACATTTGCGTCTGTCTACTGGTTTGTAAATGATTGTTAATTAAAGAATTGTTTAATGGGCTAAATAAGTTCTGTAACACGTTCTTTCTTGTTATTCATTGGCATAGTGAATTTATGGTTTTCAAATAAAAATTCCCGACCGTTAAGCCGAGAATTTGTGTCTGTCTACTGAAAGCAAAAGAAAACGCCGCATTTTTTCGGCCCTCTTTCCCTATTCTTTAAGATACGACGCAATTTAACTCCAAACTAATTGCTATTTATTTTTAATTTTATCTCATTCATCGTTTGATAAAATTGAATCAACTTTTTCAAAGGGTCTATTATAAGCCCCCTTGTCAAAGTCGGTCCTTTTATATGTCTATTTCTTCACCCAACAATCAATTTTGTTCAAATATAAGATTGTCAATTAATTCACTAAGGCGAATATGGGGAGTAAGTAGGGTTTCATAATCATTCAATATTCAACTTTACAGTTTTTTGCTCTGTCTTTTTATATTTAGGAATTGTTTGTCCATGTTCTTCAAACTGTCCCATGTAAGAATAAAAAGTATAATTGATAGTTAAGGCTTGTGAATCAAATTCGAGGTCAACATACGAATCTGGCCCACCATAAAACTCTACGCAGCCATCCTTTATATTGTCTTGAAACTGTTTAGGATAAAATTCGGAATGGGGTATAAAGTCTCCATTTTGGATTGCAACAATTTCAAAATATGCTTGATTGTACCAGTAACTTATAAGCACATAATATGTTTGTTCATTGTGTGAGAATGTATATATTTTGTCAATTTCTGCATGGGAATATATCCCATGGCTCCAATCAGCTATTTGATTCCATTTGACTCCCCCATTTTTAACGTATTGCAAGTAAACGCTATAAAATCGGCCAGAGGAGCCAAGA
>ERZ827528.3987-NODE-3987-length-11382-cov-22.759601_pt1 | contig 11382 bp, 9 predicted proteins | sample MGYA00519768_ERZ827528 | MGnify/ENA primary metagenome ERZ827528 (study PRJEB31778, sample SAMEA3449343) | human gut metagenome | biome: human gut; feature: human-associated habitat; material: faeces | place: United Kingdom | collected 2010/2012 ...
CGCAGCCGCCGGAGCGGTGCTTAAGCCGTCAGGCGGGAATTGTGCGGTGTTGCCTCAACATTGTGATTCCTTTTTGGCTGCTTAGCCCGCTTTTCATTTCCTCCAGATCATCACCCCCATCCAGAACAGGTTGGCGAAGATCCTGTCGGTGCCGGTGGCCACCATGGCCGGGAACAATGCCCAGGACAGCACCACCCGATGGCAATATGCCCCAGCATCTGCCGCGTTCCTGGAATACATTCGCTCTCGGCTGGGGGATGCCTTTTGCTGATTTCACCCATACCAACAACAAACACCGTGCCGCCATGCAGGGAGTTCTCCTGCTTGCGGCACGGTGCTTTGTTGTATCAGGCTATTGTCGGGTTATTGTTTCTTTTTGGCAAGCTGTCTGCCCACGGCCCACAGCCAATCCAATGCGGCGGCGGCAAGGGCGGGGTACACGATCAGGCCGAACAGCTGGTACCAGGTGGGGATAAAGTAATCTGCCCCGCCGGGCAGGGTGCTGGCGGCGTTCAGGGTAATGCTTTGCGGAGTAAAGGTCAGGCCCACGGTCTTGTTTTCATCGGGGCTGCAGGGATCCAGCCGCAGTGCCACGATCTGGGTGCGCGGCAGGGTGTACACATAGGTGCCGTCTGCCAGCACTTTGGGGAAGACGCGGCGGTCCTGGCTGTAGGGCTCTCCCGTTTTTGTGGTGTAATACAGGCACATTTCGCGGGAATCGCCGTCAAACTCCACGTTGTAGCTCACGGTACGCACCACGCGGCCGGATACATCCTCCAAAATCATCTGCGGGTCGCCGCCTGTGGTAATCAGCTGGCCCTGGGGTGCGCTGTTCTCCCCCGGCTCCCCCCAGGTCAGCTCGGCCAGCTGCCAGCTTTCAATGGGGATCGAGGTTTCAGTCAGGGTGCCTTTTGCCTTGGCGGAGCTGTCCCCCGCAAAGGCCACCGCACCCTGCACCAGCCAGAACACCAGCGCCGCGCACCAGCACAGCACCGGCAGGGCAAAGCGATGGGCAAACAGTCGGTTCAGGCGGCTTTTCCATGTCATCTCTTTCATTGGGCTGCCTCCTTGCTCATCTGCATTGTGACCGGCTCATACCCGGCATCCGTTACGCGGTAGAGCAGGGTCTGCCCCGCCTGCGCAGCGGCCAGGTGGTCGGTAAACAGGTTCTGATAGCTCTGCACAAAGATATCGTCGATCTTTTGCAGGTAAAGCACCGTACAGCCGTTGGCACGCACGGTTTCATCCAGGCGTTCAGCGGTGTAGGGGTGGTAGTAGCGCTGCTTCACGCCCTCCTCCTGCGGTTCCAGCTCCGGCAGGCCGAAGGTTCCGCCGCCGCCCTCCTGCGTGGCCCCCACGCCGGAGTAATCCACCAGGACGGGGTAAAAATCAAACACGGCAGAGAACCAGTGTTCGCCGTTATCCCCCTGGCTGACAAAAAACACGCGGTCGTTTTCGTTCAGGTAATCGCTGCACAGCCAGTCAGCTTCGGCGCGGGCGGTCTTGCGGTCGGCGAATTCGCCATCCGAGAAGCCCAGCACCGAAAGCTGCGGCAGGATCATGCCGTTCACCCGCACCAGCATGGCGGCGGCCATCAGCAGAACACCGGCCTGGCCCGCCAGGGCAATCCAGCGGCGGGCCGGGGCTTTCTGTTCGCCATCCGCGGTTTGCAGGGCGGTGCTCCAGCAGGCCAGCGCCATAAAGAACCAGCCGATATAGTAAGTATAGATATAGCGGTTATAATCCACCAGCCCCACGGCCTGATCCGGCTTGAAAATAAAGCCATAGCTGAGCGCCAGCATGAGGTTATACCCCACAAAGCATGCAAGGGACAGCACCCCGATGCAGCCAATGCGCAGCTTGAGCTGGCGGCCTCTGGCGCAGATGGCCGCCACCAAGAACACCAGCAGAATCAGCACCACAACATTGCGGCCCTGGCCGATCATGCTCAGCCGACCATCCGAAGTCCAGAACTGGTGGCCCATATCGGCCATGGCTTGGGTGAACTGGCTCTGGCGCTCGGCGTAAAAGCCCTCCACCGGCTGGCCCAGCAAAATCTTGATGCCGTTGATGACCACAGCGGACAAGGGGGCGCTGGTTTCGCCGGTGCCGCCCTCGCTGGCACTTTTGGCAACCAGAATGCCCACATAGCGGATGTTCCAGAAATAATAGATCAGCATGGGCGCGGCAAAGCAGGCAATGGCAAAGCCGGTGCGGCGGGCAAGGCCCTTTTTGAAGGGGTGCTCCGCAAACAGCCAGGCATCCACAGCCATCAACCCCGCCGCCACCAGGGACAGCACAAAGGTGTTGGCCTTGATGTTGGCCGCCAGCGCCAGTACCGGCAGTACGGCCCACTTGGGGCCGCCGGTTTTGCGCAGCGCCAGCCACAGCGCCACAGCGCCGCCCAGTGCAAGGCCCGCGGGCACATCGCCATAGGCGGTCATATAAGTGGTATCCAGATAGATCGTATGGTTATACACCGTCAAAAACCAGGGGGCAAACCAGCAGATTGCTGCCAGCGGCACCGCAATGCGGTACTGGCGGAAGTTCAGCCCGCCCAGCACCGCGGCAAACACGGCGGCGGCCAGCACATCATACGCCACATAGATCTTCCAGTCTGCATAATGGCCCAAAAACTGGAAGAAGTAGGAGAGCAGCGGCAGGCCGGGGTTCTGGGTCTGGGGCCAGGGGGTTCCAAGGGTAGCCAGGGCATACAGGCGGTTATCCGCCTTGGTCACCTTTACGGCGGTAGCCCACAGGCTGAGTTCATCATACTTGGTTGCCAGCGGCTGGCGGATGAAAAAGTACACCGCAAATGCCAGCGCCATGCCCCAGAACAGCACCGCCCCCGGTGTAACCAGGCGGCGGTAGGCCGGGCGCTGGCCTTTGTGGGGCACCAGCGCCCACACGCCGCTGCCCGCAAACACCGCCCACAGCAGCACAGTGCCGGGCAGCAGCAGGTTTGCCATGCCCGCAGCCGTCAGCCAGGCAACGGCAATGCCCAGCGCGCTCAGCGGGGCCAGCGCAGCATGCAGGTTACATTTGAGCGTTAGGAACGCGCAGAACAAAAACAGCACCGCCAGCGCGGCAAAGATGCAAAGCAGCTCCATAGAATCACCATTTTATACAACATAAAAGCCCTGCGGGTGTGCCCCCAAGCCATGGGCGCACCGCCCCACAGGGCTCTTTTTTACTTTTTGCGGAAAACATCAACGGCAAGGCAGGCAAACGCAGCCCCCACAGCCGGGGCAAACAACAGCAGCAGCCATTGGCCGCCGTTTGGCACAAAGCGCAGGTACCACGGCTGCACCGGGTTGAGCACCACGCCGTCCAGCCGGGTAGGCACGCCGCCCACACTGTCCGGGTCAATGCGCAGCCCGGTCACGGTAAGGCCGCCCAGGTCAAAGGTATACTGGTTTTCGCCGCTCACGCGGGCAAAAACTTTCTGGGTCTCGCTGTACTCGGTCTGGCCGGGGCGCAGGTAATACAATGCTATGCTGCCGGGCGGCAGGTAGTGCACGGCGTCCAGCTCCACCGTTTCCAGCCAGGCTTCGCCCCGCCAGATGATGTGCGGGTCGTTGTCGGTGGAAAGATACCAGCCGGGTTCATCCACCGGCGCGGTATGCCATTCATCGTCATCATAATTGACAAAGCTTTCAAATTCCAGGTCATCCGCCGTCAGGGTGTGGGTCACCATAGTGCCGTCTGCTTTATGGTTCAGCATCACAGCGCTGCCCACCAGCACGTACACCAGCCACACAATAACAGCGGCGGCATATGCCAATATCAGCAGCTGCTGGGGGCGCAGCGGGCGGCCCGCACGGGCGGGGGCGGCAAAACGCTTGGTTGGGCGTTTATCTTTCATTGTACCACCCCGCTTTCTGCCACAGCCACCGGGGTAAAGGCGATAGGCTTGCTGCGGCCTTCAAACCGGTAGAGGGTTGCGGGCATATTCGCTTTCAGCCCGCCTTCGAACCGGCTGCTGAACTCCCGCTCCAGATAGTCGTCCGCGCGGTCGATCAGCAGGTAGTCGATCTGCTTTTCTTCCATATAGGCGGTCAGAGAGTCTGCGGTGCAGACCGCCTCAAAGTCATACAAGGTCCAGTTCAGGCTTTCCACCAGGTTCATAAAGTCGGAGTCCCACCGGCTGGAATAATCATCGTTGCCCCACCAGGTACCGCCATAGCCGTTGACCACCTTGGCGGTCAGCTCATACTTGTAGTAGTACCAGCGGGTGGCATCATCGCCCTGACTGATGACCAGCACACGGTCTGGCCAGTCCAGCACGGTGTTCATTGCTTCAGCGCGGTTCTTTACATCGCGGCGCAGGGTGTACAGGCTGTCGGCGTTGGTCCAGAACCCGGCTGCGGGCACACCGCGCCAGGCAAAAATACCCAGCACTGCCGCAGCGGCCAGCCCCAGCGCCGCACGGCCCAGCCGCTGCGCCGCGCCGCTGCCCTGCCCCACCGCAAAGCCCAGCACACAGAAGCCGTACAGCATCCACCCCTGCAGGTAGGGCGCGATATAACGCTCATAGTCCTTCAAGGCGGAGCCTTCGGCCTCGGAAAAATTGTAGAAGTACAAAATCAGGTGGAAGAGATACAGCGCGGCAAAGCAGAACGCCCCGCCCACAAAGCCAACCACGGTGCGGCGGCGTGCGGCACCGGCAGGCGCTGCCACAAAGGCCGCCGTGAACAGCAGCAGAATGCAGCTGACGGCCATGATGGGCGCGCCCACCAAACAGACGCGGCGGTACAAAAATGCCTGGCCCATGCTCTGCATGATCTGGGCAAAGCGTTCTTCGCGCCCAATGCCCAGCAGCTGCTTGATGCCGCCGGTCAGCACAGCACCATAGCTCAGGCCCGCGCTGCCCACGCTGGCCCCAGTGGTTTCGGTTGGGGTCACGGCGGCGGTATAGCGGTTCCAACTGATAAACACCGCCAGCACCACCGCCGCCAGAATACTGCATTTTGCCAGCGATACGCCGAAAATGCGGCCAGGCTTTGTATCCGGGTGCGGCGTACCGAACAGCTGATCCAGCCCGATCAGGAACGTAACGATCAAGGCATAGGCAAAACCGATATCTTTGGTCATGGTCAGCACGGCAAGTGGCATGGCACAGGCAAAAAAGCCGGTTTTGCGCCCGCCCGCCGCGGCATACAGGCACAGGGTTCCGCCAAACAGCAGTGCCAGGGGGGTATCCGCCATGGCGTTGGCGTAAATGGTGGATGGGGTGCCCGCCGGAACCACGCTGAAAAAGAACGGCAGAAGAAAGCCCGCAGCAAACACCAACACAGCACCCGCCCAGTTTTTGCGCGGCATGGCTGCCGCCGGGGCAATGCAGGCCAGGAACAAAATATCCAGCCCGGCCAGGCACTGCCATTCATAAAACTGGCCCGGTACGCGCTGGAAGAGATAGGAAACCAGGCTGGTTGCCGGGTAAGTAAAGCTCGCCGTCAGGTTGATGGGATCCGCCACATACAGCGCAGCGCGCTCCGCCACCATCTTGGGGGCAAGGCCCCAGGCGGTAAATTCATCCCACTGGGTAAACATGGGCTGCTGCAAAGCAAACAGCACCCACAAAAAGCAGCTGCCGCCCACAAACAGCAAAAAGCCGGGGCTGAACAGCGCCCGCCGGATAGCCCGCCACCCGGCACGCACCCCAAAGTAGACCCCGCCGGCCAGCCAGACCGCCATGATGATAAAATGGCCGAACTGCAAAAGCCCCAGCAGGGAAAGCAGATACAGCACCACGGCCGACCCGCACAAGGCGGGCAGCGGCAGCAGGGCGGCATCGAACCGGGTGCATGCCGCCACGCACAGACAGCATGCGGAGAAGAACAGCAAAAACAGCAGGCCGAATACAATCTGCACGGTACAGCACCTCCCGGAATCAGAATTAAATTAGTAATTAGCAATGAATCATTAGCGGTGGATTGCCGCCCGGTGGGCGGCTTAGAAAATTGGGGCAAGGTAGCATATAAAGGCTGATTCTATACCCGAAGACTATCACGCAAAAGCCGCGAAAAACCGCAGATTTGATCGTGCCGCAGGCACACCGCCATTATTTTTAACTATTCTCTCACATATACGCGTAAGCCAGCTCACGCGTATACGACGTACACCGGCCCCACAAAGTAGTGCTGGAAGAGCAGCACAGCGCCAAAAACGGCATAGCAGGCGCACAGCGGGGTGATGGCCGCTTCGGCCTTTTCTTCCGTGATGGCGGGGCGGATGGTTTTGCGCAGCAGCACGGCCAGGGCGGGCAGCAATGCCAGCCAGACGCAGAGGAAATACCGCGCCTGCAGCCCCACAATGCGCACCATGCCCACCGGGGTATAGGTGATATACATGGCTGCCATGGCACCGGCGGCGTACACTAGCGCCAGCAGCGCCGCCCCGCCCACGCGGCGGCGAGTGGGGAACGCATCGGCGCGTTTTGGCTGCGCAGCAGCCAGCAGGGCGGCCAACAGCAGCACCAGCGGGCCGGTCAGGTTCAAAAAGCTGATGGGCAGGTCCTTCCAGCCGAACAGGCCGAGCTGCCCAATAAAGAAATCATTCTCTCCCAGGGTCCCCCAGAACGCAGCAATGGTCCGCAGAGGGTTGCGCAGCACAAAGGCCAGCTGTTCACCGCCGTTTACCGTGCTGCCGCCCTGGCGCTCAATGATGGGATAGTTATAGCGGAACGCCGTTCCGTACCATTCCGTCAGCAGGGTAACGGCCATAGCACCGCCAAAGCCGCCCAGCGCCCACAGCGGGCGGCGTCCCTTGGCGTGCCATTCCCGCTTTGCCACCAAAAAGATAGGCAGCACCCACAAAAGGTTCAGGTACGGTTTAGCGATATTGACAAAGATGCAGGCGGCGGTGTAAATGCCCGCCGTTTGGGTGTTCCACTCCTTGCGGGTCAGCATGGCAAGCATCAGGTAATAGCAGCCCAGCAGGGTTGCATCATAGCTCAGTGATGCCCCCATAAAAAGCGACATCGGCAGCAGCATAATGGCCGCAAAGGCCGGGCGGTAATGCTCCGCTTTGGCCAGCGCCAACGCGGACAACAGCGTGTAGGCCAGCAGGTTGACGATGCGCCCGCCATACAGGCAGCCCAGCGTGCCAAAGCCCAGCAGGCGTGCCAGCGCCATACCGACCGCACCCGGCAGGAATGGAATGACCAGAAAGCTGACCGGCTCGCTGACCGGGTCCGGCACAGAATCCCGCATATCGTGCGCCAGGTACAGGGCAAAGCTATCCGCCATGCTCTGCACTGCGCCATCCTTGCCGTATTGCTTCAGGGCATAGCCCGCGGTGTTATAGGCTTTTTTCGCCCCGGTATCGGGGTCAGTGCCCACACCGGCAGAGGTATGCGCATTCACCCATGCACCGGGGAACGCTTCCAGCAGGTAGGCCGCATCGTCCGGGTAGGTGCGGGAAGCATCAAAATCAAAGTGCCCGGTGGAGATGGCATAGGTGCGCAGGTAATGGTCGGCTTCGTCCGGCGTTTGCAGCGGCGGGTTGGCAAATGCAAACAGCAGCCCGCACAAAAAGATGCACACGGCCCCTTTTGCCGCAAATCCTTTTGCAAACCGCCGCACACAATACCCGGCCAGCAGACATACTTCCAGAAAGGCCGCACACCCCAGTGTAACCACCAGGGGGGACACACGGTTATCCAGCCCAAAGAACACCCGCCAGTAATAGGCCCACAGCACACCGCACACGGCGGCGCACAGCACAGCCAGCCCCCACCGCACAGCGGCGGGCAGCTTTTGTAATTTTATTGGCATAAAACTTTCTTACAACCGCCCTTACAGAATGTACTGGCCGACCTTGTACTGGTCCAGGTTGCCGCGCAGGAACTCAATGGTTTCGGCAAGGCCCTGTTCAAAGGTATACTGCGGTTTCCAATCGGTCAGGGTGCGCAGCTTGGTGGCATCGCCCAGCAGGCGGTTGACCTCGCTCTTTTCGGGGCGCAGGCGCTCGGCTTCGCAGACGATCCTGGCGCTGGGGTTGATCTGGGCAATCAGCTCATTGGCCAAATCGCCGATGGAATGTTCCACACCGGTGGCAATGTTGATTTCCTGGCCAATGGCGGCATCGCAGTCCGCAATGGCCATAAAGCCGTGGGCGGTGTCCTTGACATAGTTAAAGTCGCGGGTGGGGGTCAGGCTGCCCAGCTTGATTTCCTGCTGGCCGGCCAGCAGCTGGGTGATGATGGTGGGGATGATGGCGCGGCCGCTCTGGCGCGGGCCATAGGTGTTGAAGGGGCGCACAATGGAAACCGGCAGGTCAAAACTGCGGTAAAAGCTTTCAGCCAGGCGGTCCGCGCCGATCTTGGTGGCAGAGTAGGGGCTCTGGCCCTGGAACGGGTGGTGCTCGTCAATGGGCACATACTGGGCGGTGCCGTACACTTCGCTGGTGGAAGTAACCATCACGCGCTGGGTGCCCAGCTCGCGGGCGGCGTTCAGCACGTTCAGGGTGCCCTTGATGTTGGTATCCACATAGCTGTCCGGGCTGTGGTAGCTGAACGGAATGGCAATCAGGGCAGCCAGATGGAACACGCGCTCCTGCCCGCGCATGGCAGTACGCACGCCGTTGGGGTCACGTACATCGCCCATAAAGATATCCATTTCATTGCGGATCTCCGGGGGCAGGGTATCGATCCAGCCCAGGGAACCAAACGAGTTATACAGGCAGAAAGCACGCACTTTCTCGCCGCTTTTTACCAGCTCTTCGGCCAGATGGCTGCCGATAAAGCCATCGGCACCGGTCACCATAACGGTATGGGACATTGTAAAAACACTCCTTTTTATATGGCAATACCGCCCGCAGGGCAGAACAATCCAATTATTACAAAATAGTATAACCGATTTGCGGCCTGATTTCAACCAATGCCCCGCCCAGCGTGCAAAAAAGTGCCGGGGCTGCCGCGGATCGGGTAGGCCTACATTAAATTTATATAAAGATTATTTCGTTTGTATCAAAGAGTTCGGCAATATGTTATAATAGGGCAATACCGCATAATTCTAAGTGCCGATACGGCGAGCGAGGTGCGGCAGATGCCAAGCCAAAAGCGCAGATAATACTTTGTGTATTATCGAGCATTTTGGCAACGCAGATGCCGTGCCGCAGCTGCCGGAGCGGTGCTTAAGCCGCAAGGCGGGAATTGTGCGGTGTTGCCATAGGATAAATACAGTGCTGGGCCGCCTTGCCGCATTCCCTGCCCTGTAGTGGAAAGGAGCCTGCACCCATGCCGCAACGCGAACCTGCCCTGCTTTGGCTACGGGACTGCGCCCTGACCGCATTGGTCCTTGCGCTGTGTACGCTGACAAGCTGGGTATTTTTCCGGCTGGATTTTGTTTCTTCCAACTATATCCTGACCTATATCCTGGGCGTCATGTATATCAACGTCTTTACATCGGGGTTGGTGTACGGCGTTGTGGCTTCGCTGTTCTCGGTGATGCTGGTCAACTATATGTTCATTGACCCTTTTATGCAGTTCCGCATCCGGTCAGACGACATGGTAACGGCAGTGGTCATGCTCTGCGTTTCGCTGCTCTGCTCCTCGCTGACGGGGCGTATCAAGGTACAGGCCGCCCAAAGCGAGCGCAAAGCCTATGCTTCGCAGGTGCTGCTGGAAGCCAGCCGCAGCCTGTTGGGGGCCGAGGACCCTGACACCATTCTGCGGATAACGGCCACCCAGCTGGGCAAGCTGTTGGAGCGCCCGGTCTGCTTTGCCCCCGCGCCGGAGCACATTGCACCGGGAACCCTGATTCTGCCCCCTCCCGCCCAGACGGATTACCGCAGTTGCCCGGAGCTGCATGAGTTCAGCACCTATGAGCACAATCTGGCATTATCCATCCTGGATGTGTGTTCCCTGGCGCTGGAAAAAGAAGCCTCCAACCGCGCCCGGCGCGAAATTGAGGAAGCCGCCCGCCAGGAACAGCTGCGCGCCAACCTGCTGCGCAGCATCAGCCATGACCTGCGCACCCCGCTGACAAGCATTTCCGGCAACGCGCTGATTTTGACCGAGAAAAATCCCCTGCTGACCGAGGAAAAGCGCCGGGAGCTTTCTGCCGCAATTTATGAGGACGCCAACTGGCTGAACCATCTGGTGGAAAATCTGCTTTCCATCACCCGGATGGAGAACGGCCAGGTAAACCTGCACATTCAGCCGGAGCTGATTCAAGACATTTTTGACGATGTACTGGCGCATTTAGACCATGACGCCGCCCGCCACACCATTGTGACCAACGTGGCAGATGACCTGCTGATGGCCGATATGGACGCCCAGCTGATCGAGCAGGTGCTGGTGAACCTCATCAACAACGCCATCAAATATACCCCCGAACATTCCCGCATCGAGCTTTTCGCCGCGCCGGAGGGTAAATTTGTCCGCATCTGCGTAACGGATGACGGCCCCGGCATCCCGGAAGAAAGCCGGGACAAGCTGTTTGATATGTTTTATACCCTTGGCAAAACCCGCAGCGATGGCCGCCGCGGGCTGGGTCTTGGGCTGGCCTTGTGCCGTTCCATTGTTGCCGCCCATGGCGGTGTGATCGATGTACAGAACGCTGCACCGCACGGTGCCTGCTTCCGTTTTACACTCCCGCGAACTGAGGTGACCCTGTATGAATAAACCGCTGATCCTTGTGGTGGAGGATGACCCGGCTGTTGCACGGCTGATCTCCACCACACTGGAAACCCGCAATTATCAGTACCACCGTGTACAGAACGGAGCCGGTGCCCTGTTGGAAGCTGCTTCGGCACGGCCGGATGTAATTTTGCTGGACCTTGGCCTGCCGGATATGGACGGTATTGATGTGATCCGCAAGATTCGCGGGTGGAGCAACGTGCCCATTCTGGTGGTTTCGGCCCGCAGTGATGATACCGACAAAGTATCCGCCCTGGATGCCGGTGCAGATGATTACCTGACCAAGCCGTTCAGCGTAGAGGAGCTTTTGGCCCGGCTGCGCGTGGCGCTGCGCCGTGTGCGGTATGATACTTCCCGCGCAGGTGACCAGGCCAGCATATACGAGAACGGAGAACTGCGCATTGACTATGCCGCAGGCTGTGTGTACCGCGGCGGAACGGAGATTCACCTGACCCCCATTGAGTACAAGCTGATCTGCGTGCTGGCCAAGAACACCGGCAAAGTGCTGACCCACAACTATCTGCTGAACGAAGTCTGGGGCAGCCCGGCCGCATCGGATACGCCGTCCCTGCGCGTATTTATGGCAACGCTGCGCAAAAAAATTGAGGAAGACCCCAGCCACCCCCGCTATATCCAGACCCACATCGGCGTTGGCTACCGCATGATCCGCCAGTAAAGTTTGGGGCAACACCGCACAATTCCCGCCTTGCGGCTTAAGCACCGCTCCGGCAGCTGCG
>ERZ827528.3990-NODE-3990-length-11372-cov-4.058319_pt1 | contig 11372 bp, 9 predicted proteins | sample MGYA00519768_ERZ827528 | MGnify/ENA primary metagenome ERZ827528 (study PRJEB31778, sample SAMEA3449343) | human gut metagenome | biome: human gut; feature: human-associated habitat; material: faeces | place: United Kingdom | collected 2010/2012 ...
CCCCGCCGCGTTGGAGCTCTCCACGCAGCGGGGCCGATGATTTATTGGGGGGTATATCCTTTAAGAAGGAAGCTTCCGCTTAGCCCTTGCCGGCGCAGCCGAACAGCTCGATCTTTTCCTTGCACTTGGCCTCGATGGCCTTTGCGCCGGGAGCCAGCAGCTTGCGGGGGTCGAAGCCCTTGCCCTGCTGATCCTTGCCCTCTTCGATGTACTTGCGGGTGGCCTCAGCAAACACCAGCTGGCACTCGGTGTTGATGTTGATCTTGGAAACGCCCAGGCTGATGGCCTTCTGGATCATCTCGTCGGGGATGCCGGTGCCGCCGTGCAGGACCAGAGGAATGTTGTTGGTGGCCTTGTGGATGCGGTCCAGAGCCTCGAAGTCCAGACCCTTCCAGTTTGCGGGGTAGACGCCGTGGATGTTGCCGATGCCGGCAGCCAGGAAGTCGATGCCCAGAGCGGTGATCTTTGCGCACTCCTCGGGATCAGCAATCTCGCCAGCGCCTACAACGCCGTCCTCAACGCCGCCGATGGAGCCGACCTCGGCCTCGATGCTCATACCGTGAGCGTGTGCCAGAGCAACCAGCTCCTTGGTCTTTTCCACGTTCTCCTCGATGGAGTAGTGGCTGCCATCGAACATGATGGAAGAGAAGCCGGCCTCAACGCAGGCCTTGCAGCCCTCGTAGGTGCCGTGATCCAGATGCAGAGCAACGGGAACAGTGATGCCCATGGAATCGACCATGGCGCTGACCATGGCGGCAACGGTCTTGAAGCCGGTCATGTACTTGCCGGCACCCTCGGAAACGCCCAGAATGACGGGGCTCTTCATTTCCTCGCAGGCGGTCAGGACTGCCTTGGTCCACTCCAGATTATTGATGTTGAACTGCGGCACACCGTAGTGGCCGTCGCGTGCCTTGAGCAGCATTTCGGTTGCATTTACCAACATTATTCATTACCTCCAAAAATTATCGGGGTTCCGGCTCTGCCACACACCGCATTGTGCATGGTTTAACAAGCCCACATGGTTAGTATACCCCAAACTGCGCCTAAAATCAATCCGAACAGGCGCTTTTTCTTGCTTAGAGCTGCTGCGGAACGGGCACGGCACAAAGCTGCTCCAGCGGCTGCATCAGAAACTTATCATGCTTAGAGACAAAAATCCATATACGCCGCAACATCTGCCTTGTGCTTGGATGAAGTGGGTTTTCAACGTATTTTAACATTCGTCAAAATGATGTTGGAGGAAATTGCAAAAACGGACAATTTCCGGTTCAAAAAATTGTCATAATTCCGACTTGAATTTTACAAATTGTAAGACTTTTGCTAAGATATGGGGGAAGCTGCTGTTGAAAACTCGGTGGAAACTGTTTAATTCCACCCGGAAAACAGGCGCTGCGGCTGGACTTTTGAACACTTTCCACGGAGTTTTCAACTTGTGGAAAAATTGCGGAGCATTTACGGAATGTATAGACATTTTTTGTGGAAAACTTTTTGCCTTGGCAAAACAGCAGAAGTGTGCCGTGCCGCCCGGGCAGCGTGCAAAACATTTTTACAGATGCCCAGTCCGGCAGGAAAGACGCTTTCTGTCGAAAAAATTTTAGGCGTCAGGGAATAAAATCCCGGCAATTTGTGGCGAAGCCGGGCGAGATATGGTATACTTTATTTTGGATTATCATAAACAAAATAAAACGCTCCGGCGCGGCACTGGCCGCCCGGAACGGAAGGAGCATAAAAAGATGGAAGAACGTAACCAGCCGCGCCGTCCGCGCCGCGATGCAGAGCAGCCGCAGCAGAAAAGCGAGAGCCTGATCTACGGCAAAAACCCGGTGACCGAGCTGCTGAAGAGCGGCTCCGGTGTGGACACCGTGCTCATTGCCGAGGGGATGGCTCCGGCAGTGGCGGCATACTATACAGCACTGGCCAAGGAAGCCGGCGCAACGGTCAAGCGGGTGCACCCCAACAAGCTGCGCCTGATGACCGGCACCGAGAGCCATCAGGGCGTAGCGGCCTTTGCCAGCGAGATCGAGTACGCGACCGTGGAGGATCTGCTGGCAGCAGCCAAGGCCAAGGGCGAGCCGCCCTTTCTGGTGCTGAGCGACGGCATTGAGGATCCCCACAATCTGGGCGCAGTCATGCGCAGTGCATTGCTGTGCGGCGCCCACGGCATCGTCATCCCCAAGCGGGGCGGCGCGTCCGTCACCCCCACCGTCATCAAGTCCAGCGCAGGCGCTGCCGAGCGTCTGCCGGTGGCACGGGTGGCCAACATCGGCGAGACCATCCGCCGCCTGAAGGAGCAGGGCGTGTTCGTCTATTGCGCCGACATGGACGGTGTGTCCCTGCGCAAAAATAACCTGACCGGCCCCATCGCGCTGGTACTGGGCAGCGAGGGCAGCGGCGTATCCCAGCTGGTCAAGAAGCTGTGTGACGGCGTGGTGCGGCTGGATATGGCTGCACCCGGCACCGGCGTGGACAGCTATAACGTTTCGGTGGCGGCAGGCATTATCCTGTACGAGATCCAGTCGCAGCGCGCCGTAGAAGAATAAAACAAGCGGTAAACTCCATCCAGAACAGTGGGAGGAACAAGGATGCCGAACAATAAAAATGAACGCAAGGGCAAGCAGGCGGGGGAGCTCTCGGCAGAGGAGCGTTTCCGCAACTTCTTCAGCACCAGTGTGATCGATCTGCCCGAGGAGATGACCCACCGGGACGAGCCTGCTCCGGTGGAGGAAAAGCCCAAGGCCGGGCTGCTGGGCAAGCTGTTCGGCCACGACAAGGAAGAGACGCCCGCCCCCGCACAGCCGGTGCTGGAGATCCCCACCGGTGAGATCCTGCTTGGGGCAGATGCAAAGCCGGTACAGCCGGAGCAGGAGGACATGGCGCTGGAACTGCGTACCGCAGACCCTGTTCCGGCAATGCCGATGCAGCCCGCCCGCCCGGAGCCTGTCAAGGCCGTCCCGGCAGAGCCGGTGTCTGCACCCAAGGCGGCTGCTGCCGTGAAGCCACAGCCGAAAAAGCCTGCACCCCAGCCGGAGCCGCAGCCTGTTGCGGCCCCCCAAAAGCAGCCCAAGGCGAAGAACGCCCCGGAGACGCTGCTGCCGCAGGAGGAACTGGAACAGCGGGAGATGCAGCAGCTGAAGGATATGCTCAACGGCATGAGCGGCAAGGCAAAGCCTGCCCCGCAGCCCGCAAAACCCGTGCAGACAACGCCGCAGCCCAAGGTGCAGCCCGCGCCTGCACAGCCTGCGGCAGAGCCGGAGAAAGCCCCGGCAAAGGCAGCACAGAAGCCTGCCGAGGAGCTGCCGTCGGCGGTGTTTGCCAGCGTTCCGGCAGACCCGGAGACACTGCCGAAAAAGCCAGAGAAAAAGTCGATTTTCCAGATGTTCGGCACAGCAGAGGACGAGAAGCCCGCCGCCCGCAAGCCGGAAAAAGAGGATACTATGAGCTTGCCGCTGCTCCCGCTGGAGCAGGACGGCGCTCCTGCTGATGAAACAGTGCCCGCACCGGCAGCCGATGCAGCTGTGACCCCGGCACAGCCGGAGGACGCACCCGCAGCAGAAACCGCTGCCCCTGCCGAGGATACTGTGCCGGAATCCACCACTGATAAGCTGCACCACATGGCCGCAGAGCTGACCTTGCGCTGTGTGCTGGCGGGCATTCTGGCTGTGGTGCTGCTGCACCTTGGGCTGACGGCAGAGCGTCTGCTGCCGCCGCTTTCGGTGCTGGACCCGGACGCTGCCCCGGCGGCGTTCTATGCCGCCAATCTGCTGCTGTTTGCCGCCAGCCTGTTTGTGGGCTACCCGGTGCTGCGGGACGGCCTGACCGGCTTGCGCGGCCGTCCCAGTGCAGACACCATGCCCGCGCTGGCCGCTGTGGCAGCGCTGCTGCAGGCAGTGGTGGCCATGCTGAATGCCAACGCCTACCGCAGCACCGAGGGCATCGGTCTGCTGACCGGTATGGCAGCGCTGGGGCTGTTTCTGGCGCTGGTGGGCAGCCGGGTAATGCTGGCTGCCGTGCAGGGCGGCTACACGCTGGCAGCAGAGGGCGGCGAAGTGCGGGGCGCTTACCGCACCCGCGATAAAGATCTGATCCGCGCCCTCGCCCGGGATCTGGAGCAGAAGGACCCGTGGGTGCTGCTGAGCCGCCCGGTGCAGACCGCCAGCGATGATTTTGTGGAGCAGAGCCTCAGCGAGCGCGCCAGCGAGCGCCGTGCCCGGAAGGTGGCCTGCGTTCTGCTGGCAGCGGCAGTGCTCAGCGGCGTGGCCTTCCTGCTGTTTGGCGGCGGGATCAACTGCGCCGTGGCTGCGGCTGCTGCCGTGCTGTGCATGGGCGCGCCCCTTTCCTCGGTGCTGGTGCCCGGTCTGGCAGCGCTGCGGCTGCAAAGAGCGGCTGCCGCTGTGGGCGCTGTGGTGCCCGGCTGGGCAGCCATTGAGGAGCTGGGCGGCATCGACACCATTGAGCTGGACGCCGATGACCTGTTTACCGCCGACAGCGTAACGCTGGAGGATATCCGCATCTTCAAGGGCGGCCGCATCGACCGCGCCATCCTGTATGCGGCCAGTGTGCTGAACGAAAGCTGCGACACTCTGCGCGGGCTGTTCAGCCAGATCATCGAGGACCGCACCGATATCCTGTTCCCGGTCAAGGATCTGGAGCAGCACACCGGGCTGGGCTTCTCGGCATGGTGCGACAATAACCGCATCCTCATCGGCACCCGCCGCTACATGGAGCAGGAGGGTGTTACCCTGCCGGAGCAGGATTACGAGGACAGCCATTCCAAAAACGGTGAACTGCAAATTTTGTATCTGGCAGTGTCCGGCAACCTGCACGCCATGTTTGTGCTGCGCTATGTGGGCGGCCGCAATGTGGCACGCAGCCTTGCTTCTCTGCAAAGGGAGAACATCCGTCTGCTGGTCACCAGCAAGGACCCCAGCCTGACGGCGCGGCATATTACCGAAGCCTACCATCTGCCGGAGGGCATGGTCACCGTGCTGGACGGTGAGCAGTGTCAGGCTATTGAAGCCGCTGATGCCGCGCCGGAAAAGCCTAAGTGCTGCCTGTACCACCACAGGGGCTTTGCCAGCCTGACCGGCGGCTTGCAGGCCGCAGATCAGGCACAGAATGCCGAGACCAGCGCCACGACGGTGCAGCTGGTGTCGGTGTGCTTCTCGGTGTTCATTGCAGTGCTGCTGACCTACGCGGGCAGCATCTGGCAGCTGTCCATTGCCACGGTGCTGATGTATCAGGCCGCATGGAGCGCCTTGAGCATCGCCGTCTGCGCCCTGAAGCAGCATAGCTGAAAGTTTTAGCAGATTACAAAACGGGCTGTTGCACAGAACCTTGTGCAGCAGCCCGTTTTTGTGATCTTATTTTATTTTTTTGCGTATTTCGTAGTCGTTCAGGGCGGTCAGCGCCTCGCCGGAAAGGGGAACGAGCGCCAGCATATTGAAGATGGTCATCAGTCCGATGCCCACATCGCCCAGATCCCACACCACGGTGTAGGCCTGTGTGCCGCCGATCAGCAGCATAGCCAGCGTCAGCAGCTTGTAGGCAGTCTGGCTCCACCAGCTGTCGCCGCATAGGTAGGCCACATTGCCCCGGGCGTAGTACAGCACCCCCAGAAAGGTGGAGAAGCTGAACAGTGCTAAGATCACCGCAATGAACACGATGCCAAAGCTGCCCAGATGGTACTGCATGGCAGTCTGTAAAAGGTCCATGCCGGTCAGCCCAGTGGTGATGTCCTGCGGCACCAGCAGCATCAGAAAGGCGGTGCAGCTGCAGATGACCACGGTATCGATCAATACGCCCAGCGCCTGCACAAGCCCCATCTTTACCGGGTCGTCGCACTCCGCAGCGGCAGCAGCGCAGGGGGCAGAACCGCTGCCTGCCTCGTTGGAGAACAGCCCGCGCTTGACACCGTTCATCAGCACCGCGCCAAAGCCGCCTGCGGCCACCTGACGCAGGCCGAAGGCCTCGGCAAGGATGCGTGCCAGCACGGCGGGCAGCTGCCGGAAATTCAGTACCACGATGCCCACCGTGATGACAAAGTAGCACACCGCCATGACCGGCACGATGAAGTCAAGGCTTTTTACGGTAGCGTTCTTGCGCAGCACGATCAGCGCTGCCAGCAGAGTGAGCACCATGGTAGTGGCTAGTGGCGGGACGTGAAAGGCGTTTTCAAAGGCAGAACTGACCGAGTTGGAGATGACTTGGCTGATGCCGCACCAGCAGATCAGGCCGGACACCGCAAACAGCACCGCACACACGGAGCGCTTGAGCTTTTTGCCCCGTTTGCGCTCGGCCAGCACATGCAGGTAGTAGGCCGGGCCGCCCCGCCAGCCGCCGTACAGCGGGTCCGGCACGCGGTACTTCTGCGCCAGAGTGGACTCCACAAAGGAGGTGGAAGCACCCAGCAGGGCAGTGACCCACATCCAGAACACCGCGCCCGCACCGCCCGCCGAAACAGCGGCCACCACGCCCACAAGGTTGCCCATGCCTACCCGGGTAGCGGTGGAGATGACCAGCGTCTGAAAGGAGGAAAGCCCGCCCGCAGCCTGCTTTTTTTCGCACACTGCGCCGATCATATCCCGGAACAGCCGCACCGGCAGCAGCCTTGTGCGCAGGGTAAAGCCGATACCGGCTGCAAACAGCAGCACCACCATAAAGGAAATGCCAATACCGCCTGCCACCGGCAGGGTGAAAAGATCGCCCCACAGCAGGCGGTAAAGTGCTTCAATCAGATCAACTATCAAGAAAACAGCCTCCTGTACTTTTGAGTAATAAAGTTGCTACTTCATTATAGTACAGCACAGAAGAATTGTAAAATCTAAAATATTGATAGAATAGATTGACCAAACTGAACACAGTGCGGCAAATGCAGTTTACCTCTGCGACCCCACTTGTGAAAACGCGTTTGTCGCGCTCCGCAGAGCGCGACAAACGTAAAATTAAAATAATTATTCCGCTGAACATGCCCAGAGCTTAAGCGGAGGGCATTTTAAATCATCCTACAAAAAAGGGACTGCTGCACGGTTTGTGCAGCAGTCCCGGAGGAAGAAGCGCCTTTCAGCGCGGGAATAGCTTACAGGATGTCGATGTATTCACCGGCCAGTGCCTTGTTCATGCTGCGCACGGCGCAGAACTTGCCGCACATGCTGCAGGTGTCGCTGTGGTCGTCCTCGGGCAGGCGGGCGTCGCGGATGGCCTTGGCGGTCTCGGGGTCCAGCGCACAGGCAAACTGTGCATCCCAGTCCAGTACGCGGCGGGCATCGCCCATCTTGTCGTCAATGTCCCGGGCGTGGGGGATGCCCTTGGCAATGTCGGCGGCGTGGGCGGCAATCTTGGAGGCCACGATGCCCTGCTTCACGTCCTCCACATTGGGCAGTGCCAGATGCTCGGCGGGGGTCACATAGCACAGGAAAGCTGCACCGCTGGCTGCAGCCACAGCGCCGCCGATGGCAGCGGTGATGTGGTCGTAGCCGGGGGCGATATCGGTGACCAGAGGTCCCAGCACATAGAAGGGTGCGCCCATGCAGATGCTCTTCTGCACCTCCATGTTGGCGGCGACCTGATTCAGGGGCACGTGGCCGGGGCCTTCCACCATCACCTGCACATTGTGCGCCCATGCGCGCTTGGTCAGCTCGCCCAGACGCACCAGCTCTTCGATCTGGCACACGTCGGTGGCGTCAGCCAGACAGCCGGGACGGCAGGCGTCGCCCAGAGAGATAGTCACATCATGCTCGGCGCAGATCTCGCAGATCTCGTCAAAGTGCTCGTAGAAGGGGTTCTCATTGCCGGTCATGCTCATCCACGCAAACACCAGAGAACCGCCGCGGCTCACGATGTTCATCTTGCGCTTGTGCTTGCGGATCTGCTCGATGGTCTTGCGGGTGATGCCGCAGTGCAGGGTAACAAAGTCCACACCGTCCTCTGCGTGCAGACGCACCACATCGATGAAGTCCTGTGCAGTCAGCTCGGCCAGATCGCGCTGGTAGTGGATGACCGAATCGTATACCGGCACAGTGCCGATCATCACCGGGCACTCGTGGGTCAGCTTCTGGCGGAAGGGCTGGGTGTTGCCGTGGCTGGACAGATCCATAATGGCTTCTGCGCCCATGTTCACGGCACTCATTACCTTCTGCATCTCAATGTTATAGTCCTTGCAGTCGCGGGAGACGCCAAGGTTCACGTTGATCTTGGTGCGCAGCATGGAGCCCACGCCCTCGGGGTTCAGGCACTTGTGGTGCTTGTTGGCGGGGATGGCTACCTTGCCTTCGGCGACCCACTGGCGGATCTCCTCGGTGGTGCGGTATTCCTTTTTGGCTACGATCTCCATCTCCGGGGTGATGATGCCCTTGCGGGCGGCATCCATCTGGGTGGTATAAGTCTGCATACGCTGTGTTCCTCCAAATAACAGTTTATCTCTGAACAGCAGGGTGCTGGTCATACAGTGATGTGGGGCAGCCCGCGTGCCGGGAGCTTTCTCCTCGGACACGAATCGGGCCATTCCATCGCCCGCCCTACTGCCTGCGGCAGCAGGGTCCCACCCCAGCGGACGGTCCTCGGAGAAACTCCCGACCCGCAGGCAAGGGTGGCAGACAGGTAGCCGTCATTCAGAAAAAACAGTACGCTCTGGATGCCGGCACCTGCGCAAAAAACGCTTTTCATGTTGGTTTTCTCCATGAATTTTGTAACGCGGCCCAAGGTGGTGCCCCCGGTTTGCCGCGGGATGATGATTTATGATCCGCAATACCGCAAAAGCCTTCACCCCTTGGGGGGAAGGTGGCGCGTTAGCGCCGGATGAGGGGTGATGACCCGCGATATACAGCTTGTCTGCGCCCTCATCAGTCACCTTCGGTGACAGCTTCCCCCGACCGGGGGAAGCCTTTTACAGCGGAATTTTTTGGAATTGCAATGTGTTTATTTTACGATCTGCTCCGAAAGGGCGCGCAGCTCCCGGCACTCGGTCTCGATGTCCTTTGCGGCAAAGATAGCGCTTACCAACGCCACGCCGTCCACGCCGGTGCCCTTGAGCTGCAGGATGTTCTCCTTGTGGATGCCGCCAATGGCCACCACCGGCACATCCACGGCGTTGCAGATGTCCATTAGGGTCTGCCGGGGCATCTCGCTCACGTCCGTCTTGGTGTGGGTGGCGAACACCGCGCCAACGCCAAGGTAGTCTGCGCCGTGCGCCACAGCATCCAGCGCTTCCTGTACCGTGTGGGCGGATACGCCGATCATCACGTCCTCGCCCACGCGCTGGCGCACCTGTGCGGCGGCCATATCGTCCTGCCCCACATGGATGCCCTCGGCGTGGCACTGCAGCGCCACTTCCACGTTATCGTTGATGAACAGTGGCACACCGTATTGCTGGCACAGGGCGTGGATCTGGATGGCTTCCTGTAAAAAATCTGCGTCGCCCAGCTGCTTTTCCCGCAGCTGCACACAGGTGACACCGCCCTTCAGGGCGCTTTCCACCTGCTGATACAAGGTCTGCTCGCCCACCCATGCGCGGTCGGTCACCGCGTACAGGAGCATGGTGTGTTTATCGCACTTCATAGTTTGCGCCTTTCTCCAGCTGTTCAGGGGTCATGTTGTAAATGGCATCAATGATGTAATTGCGGTAGGTGGCGTTGCCGTCCTGCGGGGTGAGCCGCTGGTGGGCGATCTCGCCCGCCAGACCCATGGCGCACACCGCCGCAGCGGTAGCTTCCAGCGGCTGGCCGGGGTTGGCGGTGACAAAGGCCGCCGTCAGGGCAGAGAGTTGACAGCCCGTGCCGGTGATGCTGCTCATCATGGCGTTGCCGTTGCGGATGCAGTAGGCTTTTTGTGCATCGGCCACGATGTCAATGGCGCCGGTAATGGCAACCACTGCGCCGGTGCGGGCGGCGAAAGCCTTGGCAAAGGCCACAGCGCTGTCCAGATTTTCCTCGGTCACCTTGTCGGCTACGTCTGCATCCACGCCCTTGGTGGTGCCCGCGCCGGAGGCAAGGGTCTTGATCTCCGAGATGTTGCCGCGGATCACCGTGAACTGCACCTCCCGCAGCAGGCGGAAGGCGGTGTCCGTGCGCAGATGGGAGGCACCGGCACCCACCGGGTCCAGTACCACCGGATGCCCCAGCTGATTGGCCTTTTTGCCCGCCAGCAGCATACTGGTGACGGTGCGGCTGTTCAGCGTGCCGATGTTGATGTTCAGCCCGCCGCAGATGGCGGTGATCTCCTCCACCTCGGCGGCATCATCGGCCATGATGGGGGAAGCGCCGCAGGCCAGCACCATGTTGGCGCAGTCGTTCACGGTGACATAGTTGGTGATGTTGTGGATCAGCGGGCAGCGGCTGCGCAGGTTCTCAAAGGCGGTTTTGAGCATTCCCGGCACCTCCGCTCAGGAAAGGCTGTTCTGCATGGAGCGCAGAGCGCCGGAGCGCTGCAGGCTGAACACCACTGCACCGGCGATCACCGCACCCACGGCGGTGGAGATGAGGAAGGGCACAATATAGGCGTAGAAAGCGATGTCCGCAGCGCTCTTGCCCATCAGGAAGATGGCCACGGGCCATGCACACAGGCCGCCCAGAATGCTGGTGCCGAACACCTCACCCACCACGGTGGCGATCAGGTTTTTGGTCTTATGGTATGCAAGGCCGCACAGCAGCGCACCGAACATACTGCCCGGGAAAGCCATCAGGCTGCCCAGACCCAGCAGATTGCGCAGCAGGGAAGCCACAAAGGCCACGCCTACACCCCACCACGGCCCCAGCAGAACGGCGCACAGCACATTGACCATGTGCTGCACCGGGGCGCACTTGCTGCCGAACATGGGAAAGCTGAACACGCTGCCCACCACGCACAGGGCACAGAACATACCGGCAAGGGCAAGCTTTTTGACAGAGAGATTCTTCATGATAAATTGGCTCCTTTTCAACCATCTGCGGCAGCGCAGGATGAATACCGGCGCTCCCGCAACAAAACAGCCCGTGCCCGCCACAAGGCGGGAACAGGTACGGAAGGTGCGGTCGAAACTTACTGGTTTCCTCTCACGCCGGAACACGGCTTCCCATCGCTGCATTCATCCAAGGCTCAGGGCGCTCCCCCTCAGCCGGCTGCGGAACCTCCGCAGAGGCACAAAAAAACAGGAGGAGCCCGGCGCGGCTCCTCCTGCAAAAAATCATAAAGGGTATGACTTCCTACGGCGGCATTATCCGCATCAGGTAAAAGGGTCGAAGCTTGCTATACTTCCTCTCAGCCCGCTGCACGAGCTCCCCTGTGTTTGATTGTGACTGTATTCTACACCTCTTTTCCCAAAATTGCAAGAGGGAAGGGGACGATTTGGAATGCACGGGGAGATGAAATGATTTTGAATGCGCTCCGCGTTGCTCTGCGCA
>ERZ827528.4001-NODE-4001-length-11354-cov-4.069298_pt1 | contig 11354 bp, 10 predicted proteins | sample MGYA00519768_ERZ827528 | MGnify/ENA primary metagenome ERZ827528 (study PRJEB31778, sample SAMEA3449343) | human gut metagenome | biome: human gut; feature: human-associated habitat; material: faeces | place: United Kingdom | collected 2010/2012 ...
TGTAGCTGCAACACCCGATGAGAAAAATCTTGGGGATCGGAGAAAATGTAGGTTTGTCAAACATCTTGTACAGCGAGAGATTCAAAGAAAGCAGCAAGTTTTTCTTTCGGGGAGAGCCAGGCAAGGGGGCGCATAGGTAAGTCGTTGGAGCGATTTTGGTGTGCAGCGAGCTGCACACCAAAATCGGCAAGAGAGAAGAAACGATGTGTGTCGTAGAATCGCTTCTGGTCTTCGCGGTGACTGCGTTCTACTTTGCCGTTGTGGCGAGGTGTGTAGGGGCGAATCAGCTTGTGCAGGATCCCAAGGCGTGCAGCGGTCAGCTCAAAGCGTGTGAGCCGGTTCTTCTTGTTGGTCGAAAAACGGTTGGTAAACTCAATGCCATTGTCTGTCTGCACGCACTCTACCCGCACACCACGGCGTTTGAACCATGCCACCATTTTCTCCAGGAAATCAGCGGAGGAGTAAGTGCTTTGTTCTGGATATGCGCCCAGATAGCGAAGGCGTGTATATTCGTCGATCGCCGTATACTGGTATAGCCGTTCTTCCGGGTTTGTTAGGCATTTCATCGGCACCACCTTCACATCTACCTGAACGCGCTGGCCGGGATACTGCATCTGTTCGTATGGCTTTGCCTTGTAGGCTGCTTTGACCTTTGGCTGCGGGAACATCCCCAGCTTGCGCATGACCCGGAACAGACTTTCCGGACAGCGGGTATACCCACGTTTGCGGAGCCGGTGCCAGAGTTCTACCATTCCCAGCGTGGGATTCCTCCTCCGCATGTCTCGGATGAGCTTCAGTTCCGCTTCTGTGTGTTGGTTTGGATGGTGATGGGGGCGCCTGGACTGACAAGCCAGGGACGCCATACTTCCATCCCAGCGTGCCTTCCAGAAGTAGATATATGACCGGCTCTTGTTGTATTTCCGGCTTGCACGGCTCACGCCATATTTGGCTGCATACTGCATTAGGGATTGCCGATACCGCATGTCTTGTGTTATACTTTTACTCATGAGGGACAGAGCTCCTTTTTTGGGTTTGTTGGTGTCGCAACTTAACTATACCCTATGAAGGCTCTGTCCTTCTGCTTTTTTATCCGCTTTTTTGATCTCTACTGTCCAAGATGTATTGTAGCTCTACACGGTTTAAAGTGGGGCAAGGGCTTTTGGTTATTGCGTTTTTGCGCATAAAGTGATAAAATATACTGGCTATAAAAACAGTTATGAGGTGTTAGCTTGTTTAAAATTATTGAAAAAAGACGTCTTAACGACGCTATGACGCTTATGAAGCTGGATGCGCCGCATATTGCCCGCAAGGCCAAGCCTGGGCAGTTTGTTATTCTGCGCGTAGACGAGCATGGGGAGAGGATACCTCTTACCGTGAACGATACAGACCCTGACGGGGGCAGCGTCACAATAATATTCCAGATTGTAGGGCAGACTACTCGGCTGCTGGACAGTTATGAAGAGGGGGAAAGCATACAGGACTTAGTCGGGCCTCTGGGCATGCCCACTCATCTTGAAGGGATTAAGCGCGCGGCGGTGATAGGCGGAGGCGCGGGCTGCGCTATAGCGTATCCCCAGGCTAAGGCGCTGTTTAACATGGGAGCCCATGTAGACATGATAGCAGGCTTCAGAAATAAGGATATCATTATTCTGGAGGACGAGATGCGCGCCGTTTCCAGCCGTCTGTTTATAACTACCGACGACGGCTCAAACGGCCATAAGGGCTTTGTTACCGATGTATTAAAATCCCTGCTGGAAAAGGGCGAAAAATACGATGCGGTTATAGCTATCGGCCCCCTTCCCATGATGAAGGCGGTGTGCGCCGTTACAGACAATCCCCGGATAAAGACAATAGTCAGCATGAATCCGATTATGATAGACGGAACGGGAATGTGCGGCGGGTGCCGCGTGGTCGTAGGGGGCGAGGTTAAATTCGCCTGTGTGGACGGCCCGGATTTTGACGGGCATCTTGTGGATTTTGACAGCGCGCGGCAGCGCCTTGCAATGTATAAAGAGGAAGAGAGCCATGCCTGCCGCCTCCGCGGGCAAATTCAGGATGCTTAAGAACGGCGGCGGCGAATTATAAATATAAAGGTTAGAGAGAAAGAGGAAATTTTAATGCCTAATATGCAGAATAATAAAACCCCCATGCCTGTACTGCCTCCCAAGGAGCGCATAACCTGCTTTGATGAGGTGGCCCTTGGCTATAGCGAGGAAGATGCAATTAACGAAGCCAACCGCTGTCTTCACTGTAAAAACAGGCCATGCGTGAGCGGTTGCCCTGTGGGAGTACATATTCCTGAATTTATTGAAAAAATAGCAAAAGGCGATTATGAGGAGGCCTTTAAAATTATAAAGGAGACCAACAGTCTGCCCGGAGTCTGCGGAAGAGTCTGCCCGCAGGAGATGCAGTGCGAGGCAAAATGTGTGCGCGGCATAAAAGGCGAACCGGTGGGAATAGGGCGGCTTGAGCGGTTCGCGGCCGACTGGCACCGTCTGCACGCCAAACAGTCCGCTCCCAAAGAAATTAAGCCCAACGGCAAAAAGGTAGCGGTAATAGGCGGCGGCCCGGCTGGGCTTACCTGCGCGGGGGATTTGCGTGCAAAGGGCTATGAAGTAACCATATACGAAGCCTTTCATACCGCCGGCGGGGTGCTTATGTACGGCATACCCCAGTTCAGGCTGCCTAAAGATATCGTAGGCTGTGAAATAGAAGAATTGGCGGCTCAGGGCGTGGATATCCAGACTAATATGGTTATAGGCAAGGTGCTTACTATAGAAGAACTGCAGGAAGAATACGACGCCATTTTCATAGGCACAGGCGCCGGACTGCCGTCATTTTTAAATATTCCGGGCGAAGAGCTTATGGGGGTATATTCAGCCAACGAATATTTGACCCGCATAAATCTTATGAAGGCATACAGAGAGGATTACGACACTCCTATAAAAAGGACTAAATGCGCGGCAGTAGTAGGCGGAGGCAACGTGGCTATGGATGCGGTGAGGTGCGCTAAGCGTTTAGGAGCCGAGCATGCCTATATTGTGTACCGCCGTTCTGAAAAGGAAATGCCCGCCCGTCTGGAGGAAATACATCATGCTAAGGAAGAGGGCGTGGAATTTATGCTGCTCTGTGCGCCTGTAAGAATTATAGGTGATGAAAACGGCAGGGTAAAGGGCCTGGAATGCATAAGGATGGAACTGGGCGAGCCTGACGAATCGGGAAGACGCCGCCCTGTAAAAATAGAGGGGAGCGAATTTATTTTGGAGGCGGATACAGTTATATCCGCTATTGGGAATACGCCCAATCCGCTTATCCGCTCTACCACCAAAGGACTGGAGGCTAATAAAAAAGGGTGTATTATGGTAAACCAGGAAACATTAGAAACCTCCATTAAAAATATATATGCCGGCGGAGACGCCGTAAGCGGCGCGGCTACCGTTATTCTGGCAATGGGCGCGGGCAAGCAGGCGGCTTTATCCATAGATAAGGCGCTGAGCGGCGAATAAGCGCTTCAGGCAGCTTTTACGCATCTTAATTTTTAGAAATTAACCGGTACATTACATAGCTAGCCTCAGATATGGCCTAAGCGGCTTTTTCTGAGGCTTTTTTTCTTAATTAAATTTCGTCTTTTTTATGGAGCTTTTGGCCGGGCCGTGAGGCATATGAACTTTGAACCTGGGCAATACGCCTGATAAAATTTTCAATGCCTGTAATTTTAAAGAATCCGGCTATTGCTTTAATTGACGGCATATGATAATATAAAATAGAGGTTTGAGCAATATAAAAAGCGGAGCGAAGGGAGAACGGTATATATGAAATCCTGCGGCATCCTGTTGACGGCTTTGCCTGCGGCGGCAGTTGTTTTAGAGGCGCTTCCTTACGGGGCGGTGCTGAATTTTTCTGTGCAGGCTGAGGACGGCTCTTTCGGACTTATGCGTCAAACTTATTCCTATTTCAGCCTGACTCCTTTTGGCTATGCAAATTTCGGCCCGTTAATTACCGCCCTGCTCTCCTGCGTGCTGCTGCTGGCCGGCATAATATATCTGGCATGCGGAAAAGGCCGGAAAGCAATTAAAATAATATCAATAATCGCGGTTCTGGCTTCCCTTGCTCCATTATGCTTCGGGCTTTCATATTTTTCCCTGCCGGGCGTAATAATTTCCGTACTGCTGGCGCTTGAGGCCACGGCGGCCTTTCTGATAAAAAACTGACTGCATAATATTAATAGGTAACGGTATTTTAAAAACCGTTGTTCAAGGTGCAGTTTAGGTGCCTGATGCATTGCCGCCCGGCCTTATTCGGTTCTGGGTTTTAATCATGCTCCAAACTCTTATATGCAGCCTATTAGTCAGCCTTTTTCGAGTTGATTCGCAAATTGAAAAAGCTGAGATTTTTTTAATAAATTTTGACCGAACATATTGACTTTCTTTTTTTATCAGTTAGAATATTAACAACAAAATATTAAGGAGGAAAAGACATGAAAAAGCTTGTTTGCCTTATGCTTGCCGCTGTTTTGGCGCTTTGTATCGCTGCTGTGCCGGCGGCGGCCGCAGAACTGCCCACGCCCTGGACGGATGATTCGCTGACCGTCTGGGTTCTTGATGATTTTACGGGCGAGGACACAGAAATAATCGGTTTGAACACTGAAAAATCAGAGGGGAATAAATGGGTGCAGTATACCAATTCCAGCCCCGAATTAAGTCTCCAGTACGTTGATAATGCTCTGAGGTTCTATTATCAGAGCGCATGGACTCAAAACTTGCAGCTGCTTACAAATGGTTCGGCCTCTCTTGAGGGAGCCAATCTGGACGGCTTGCAGGGAATAGGCATGTATCTTGAAAATAATACTGAAAATGTAATAGGCTTTAAAGGCCATCTTTACGCTAACGAGGGATTTTTTGAGAATCTTGCCGGTTCGGTATATTATGTTGTGCAGGACGGCGAGGCAACGGAGAATACTGTTTCGGCTAACGCCTTTATCGAAGTGCCTGCCGGCTTTAAAGGATATGTGATGTTCCCGCTTACCTCTCTGGGAAACAGCTGGGCTAACGGTGCTCAGGCTACCGTTGAAGATGCGAAAAATTATCAGACGGACAGGGTTTGCCTTGAGTTCGGTGAGGTTGGCGCGGCTGACCAGACTGACAGCTATCTTCTGATAGATGATATTTTCTTTTACGGCGAGGGAGTTACTGATAATACCGCAGAAAAAGGCGATATAGATTTGTCTGCGGGACAGCCTGGGAGCGAACAGCCGGGAAATGAGCAGCCGGGAACAGGCGATGATAAGGACGATACAAGCGAGAACGGCGATAGCGACATTCTGCTTTTTGCAGGTGTTCCTGCCGCAGTGCTGGCTTTAGGCGCGCTGGCGGTCAACCGCAGAAAAAACAAAATCTAAATAAACTGCAAAAGATTATAAAAACAGCGCGGACAAATTTGCTAACGCCACATAAGGCAGTAATTTAAAACAACATTGAAATATACTTTACGGGCAATAGCAAAGGCAAGAGACAGCGTAGAAGGCAAAAATGCTTTTTACGCTGTCTTTCTTTATGTTCAAAAATAAAATCGCACATTCGTCAAGCAAAAACTTCCTTGCTACAATGTAGGCGAGGGAGGTAAGCAGATATGCGAAATCAAAAATATTACATAGCGATTGATGAAAGTGAACGGAGAATTATTCTAAATGCTCTTAATGCGCTGCGGAACAAATTACTTGCACAAGACAGATATACGGACGCAGTAGATGATGTTCTAATCAAAGTAGTCAACGCACCTATTAAGAAATTCAAGATAAAGATGGCGGAGGTTTAAGGTTATGGAAAAAACAATATTTGAGCAGATGGGCGGCACATATACTCAGCAAGGCGATTGCTATTTGCCAAATCTCGTCTTACCCACCGAAAAAGAAACAAGACCTATTGGAGTATGGGGGCAACGGCATTTACGGTATCTGAAAGAATGCCATAGGATTACATACGCTAATCTTCTCACAAGCGGCAAACTGAATAGCTATCTTGTTGATATTGATGAGCGGGCAGAGAATATGTTTCTTCGGTTGGTAAAGCAGATGGCAGAGCACGAGGGTGTGACCGAGCGGCTAAAGGCGGAAAATCAAATGGAGTGGGTTGGACAGATAAATAACATTCGAATTTGTGCAACAGAAATTGTCAACCAAGTGATTATTTTTGGACAAATGACCGCACTAAAATAGCGGTCTAATTCTGCTGGCGTCTGCTTCATACAACTTTTTATCCACCATAAAACCATTTCTACAAAGTTACCGGAAACATGATTGATAAGAAAATCCAGCCGTATGTCTTTATTGTGTTTCCGATTTTGTTTGACAAAGTCACGGATTATATAAAGTAAAAAAACTGTGAATTCTTAAGGGATTAACTTGACTTTTTCTCCTCATGATTTTATACTAACAGAGATTAGAATTGGTATTTTTATTTCCTAATAGAGCCATATTATATTGCACTTTTTATTGGGAACGACAAGATCACGTTATATTTATGGATGTTTGTCTTCTTGATTAGCAAGGCTCCGGACAAATTACCAGAGTCATTTTTTTACAATATGAAGGGAATTATGGTGAAAGCGATATGGACAGCCAAACTCCAGACATAAAAGAAAAAATACTTTTCACAAGTCCAGCGGAAGCCTGTCACCTGATGGGTTCCAATATGCGGGGCCTCTCGCAAGAGGAAGCGGACAAGCGCTTAGAACAATACGGAAAAAATGAATTAGCGCAAAAGAAGCAGACCAGCATGCTGAAAAAGTTTTTGGCAAACTTTACTAGCTTGATGGCATTGCTTTTGTGGGCCGGCGGCGTTATGGCAATACTTTCCGGCGCATTAGAGTTGGGGATTGCCATTTTCTGCGTCAATCTGATCAATGGCCTTTTCTCCTTTTTTCAGGAATTTAAGGCGGAAAAGGCGACCAACGCCCTGCAAAAGATGCTGCCCGCTTACGCTCGAGTAATCCGGGATGGCGAAGAGAAAAAAATACTGGCAACAGAAATTGTCCCCGGAGACATTATGGTTCTGGAAGAAGGCGACCGCATCAGCGCCGACGCCCGAATTCTTCAAAGCAATGATTTCCGTGCCGACCAGTCAACGCTTACCGGAGAGAGCAATCCTATCCGTAAAAGCAGCGATGCTTTACAACAGGAATGCAGTTATTTGGAAGCGGAAAACATGGTGTTTTCCGGCACGTCAGCGGCGGCGGGTACCTGCCGTGTGCTGGTTGTATCAACCGGTATGGACAGTGAATTTGGGAAAATTGCAAACCTGACGCAAAATACAGAAAAAAGCCTTTCGCCTTTGCAAAAGGAACTAAATGTCCTGACTAAACAAATCGCCTTGATTGCTTTCAGTATTGGCCTTATCTTTTTCCTGATTGCGGTATTTTTAGTAAAAGACCCGTGGATGGAATCATTTCTTTTTGCGCTGGGAATGATCGTGGCATTTATCCCGGAAGGGCTGTTGCCGGCGGTAACGCTATCTTTGGCTTTAGCGGTACAGAAAATGGCTAAAGAGCACGCACTGGTCAAGAAATTGTCTTCTGTAGAAACATTGGGATGTACCAATGTCATCTGTTCGGATAAAACCGGTACCCTTACGCAGAATGAAATGACGGTCAATCACCTGTGGAACCTGCGTGCAGAAATGACGGTAAGCGGAGAGGGATATGCCCCGCAAGGGGAAATTCGGGATGGCGATATTGTAGTAACGGCGCAAAACAGCAACGCATTAAGGCTTTTGCTCAGTGGCGCTGCGTTGTGTTCTAACGCCAAATTGCTTCCCCCGGAGGAGGGAAAAGAACGCTACACGGTGCTGGGCGACCCGACGGAGGCGTGTCTTGGCGTTGTTGCCCAAAAAGGCGGCATTGACCTGGATACACTGAATCAGACGTTTCCGCGTGTCATGGAGCTGCCTTTTGATTCCCGCAGAAAGCGCATGACAACTATCCATCAGCTCAGAGAACCTTTTGAAGGAAGCAATCGAATCGCATTTGTAAAAGGTGCTCCCAAAGAGGTTATGGAACTGTGCCAACGCTGTTATGATGGTTCTTCTTCCCGCCCGATGAAGGAGGAAGACCGGCAGCGCATCATGCAGGCAAATGATACTTACGCCCGGGATGGTTTGCGTGTCCTGGCAGTGGCCTATCGTCCGTTACGCAGAGACGATGAAACGCTTCCTGAATCGATTCGTGAATATACTCCTGAAAATGTAGAAGAGAATTTAACCTTTCTTGGGCTTGTGGCGATGCAAGATCCGCCACGCAGTGAGGTAAAAGAAGCGGTTCGCCTGTGCCGCAGTGCGGGTATCAAAATCATTATGATTACCGGTGACTATGGATTGACTGCCGAGAGTATAGCCCGCAAAATTGGCATCATCCAGAGCCCTGATGCCAAGGTAATATCGGGCGTGGAACTGGCCGAGATGGATGATACTGTACTGAAGGAAGTGCTAAAAGGCGAGGTTGTTTTTGCCCGCATGGCGCCCGAACAAAAATACCGCATTGTCTGCGCTTTGCAGGAGATGGGCAACATTGTCGCAGTAACAGGCGACGGCGTGAACGACTCTCCCGCTCTGAAAAAGGCGGATATCGGTATTGCCATGGGAATTACCGGAACGGATGTCGCCAAGGAAGCTGCCGATATGATTCTGAGCGATGACAACTTTGCTACGATTGTCCGGGCGATTGAAGAAGGCAGAACGGTTTACAATAACATCCGGAAATTTCTTCGATATATTTTCGACAGCAATACGCCGGAAGCCGCAGCACCCACTTTATATCTGCTTTCCGGCGGTATGATTCCCGTGCCGCTAACTGTACTTCAAATTCTGACCATTGATATTGGTACGGATATGGTGCCTGCGCTTGGCTTGGGCGCTGAGCATGCAGAAGCAAGTGTGATGCAGCAACCGCCGCGCTCCACCAAAGAGCGGTTGCTCAATAAGAATGTTGTTTTAGTCGGATTCATCTGGTATGGACTGCTTGGCACACTCTTTTCTGTGGGTGGTTATTTCCTTGCCAACTTCCTGAACGGCTGGCCGGGTATACCACTGGCTGCGGAGGGGACGCACGGTTATGCCGAGGCCACAACGATGATGCTGGCCGGTGTGGTCTTCGCACAGATGGGAATGGCCATGAACAACCGAACGGATTATGAATCGGTCTTTAAAAGAAAGCTGTTCAGTAATCATTATATCAATGCCGGCTTAGTGATAGAGGTAGTGATTCTGCTTGCGCTGATGTATATTCCGTTCTTGAGCGGAATTTTCAATACGGCGCCGATTTCCTGGATTGAGTGGCTTTACTTAATTTGTATCCCGTTTATTGTGTTTGGCATTGAGGAAGCAAGAAAGAAATTACTGCGTGTACGCCGAGCGAAAAGGAGTTGAAAGCAATGAAAGCATTAGTTATAGGATGTGGAAAATTTGGTGTCCGGGTGTCGGAATATTTGGCACGAAAAAACCATGATGTCATCGTCATAGATAATAGCCCGGAAACATTCCTGGCTTTGAGCGAGGAATTTACAGGACGAACAATCTGCGGAGTCGGATATGACAAAGACGTGTTGGAACAGGCGGGAATTGCTTCGGCGGATGTAGTGATTGGCTGTACCAGCAGCGATTCGCTGAATGCAGTGGTTGCTAACATTGCGAAAAATGTATTTCATGTTCCCACAGTTATCGCTCGTATGTATGACCCTATACGGGCGAGAATGTTTGAATCCATGGGGATATATACATTATCCATTACCCGCCTTGGACTGGATAATGTCATGGAATACCTTGAAGGAAACAGAAGCTGGCGTGTCATTCGCAAATTGGGAAACGATGTCCAGCTTGTAAAGGTACGAATTCCTGCCAGCTTGGAGGGGAAAAAGTATTCCGAGTTTGATGTGGCAGGAAAGATAAGTCTGATTGCTGTAGAACGTCATGGACGATCCTTTGTGCCGGAAAGAGATATGTGTTGCGAATATAACGATATCTTGTATTTGTCGGTTTGTTCAGATTGCATGGAGCGGGCCAGGGATATGTTGCAATTATAAAGTGGAAAGGAGCGGTGTACGATGAATGTGATTATTGTTGGCGGCGGCCAAGTCGGAGGATATATCGCTGGATTGCTAATAGAAAACGGAAACAATGCTATCGTCATTGAAAATAAAGAAAAGGCCCTTCAGGCATTAAAGAAAAACGGCCTAAAAAAAGAAAATGTCCTGACAGGCGATGGAACGGACGCTCTGTTGCTGGAAAAAGCCGGAGTGCGCAGATGTAACGCCTTGGTTTGTACTACGGGCAATGATGAAACTAATTTGGCCGTGGCAATGATGGCAAAATTTGAATACGATGTGCCAAAGGTAATTGCGAGAGTTAATAATCCCAAAAACGCATGGCTTTTTAATGCAGGTATGGGTGTGGATGTAAAGATCAATCAGGCCGACATGATTGGTCATATGATTGCAGATGAAATGAACTATCAGTCCATTATGACCTTGATGCGGCTGTCCAAAGGCGACTACTCGATTGTCCGTATCCATGTCGACTATCATTCTCCGAATGTCAATAAAACCATCGCTGAGATCAAACTTCCTTCGCACGCCCTCTTGATTGCTATTTATGAAGATGATGCGATGCTTATTCCCCATGGTGAAACCGTTATTCGTGCCGGCCAGTATATTCTGGCTTTTGCAGACGAGGCGGCCGTGGAGGAACTGAACCGGATATTTGGTGCGAAAGAGTAGAAAACATCATTTTATCGGAGGGATATTTTCTGCGGTCTTCTTTCTTAGTCGCAATAAATTAGATTATGAAGGAACGAATATAGCCGCATTGATGCGGCTAGGGTAAAATGGAGGAAATGATCCTGTAACGCTTTCAAATGCAAAATGGAGGGGTAAGGTGTTTATACCTTATCCCTCAAAGTTTATGCTTTAGAAATGGCTTGAAATCAGGCTTTTTCAACCTCTAATTTTCGATTCTTATATGTTGTAATTAGAGGTTTTAACGACATTATAAAATGTGAATCGGTTTCTATTTCACTACGCAAGGCATAAAACAAAATAGTATCTCCGCTTTTTTGAAAAATATTCAAAAACTTATTCAGGAAGTATTGACAAACATTTGTTCTGTGGTGTATAATAAAAAAATATCAAAAGAGAGCGACAACTGAATATCTTTCTTCACAGATTTGGGATGACGGCTGTGAGCCGGATAATGCCTGCGGTATGCTAAGAGAAAATGCCGCCGCTTCTGAAACTGCTTTGGACTGTCGGCAGTAAGAAAAGCGTAAAGGACAGTTTCGACTTTGAATTTCAAAGCCGGTTACATGAATGT
>ERZ827528.4007-NODE-4007-length-11334-cov-3.341076_pt1 | contig 11334 bp, 12 predicted proteins | sample MGYA00519768_ERZ827528 | MGnify/ENA primary metagenome ERZ827528 (study PRJEB31778, sample SAMEA3449343) | human gut metagenome | biome: human gut; feature: human-associated habitat; material: faeces | place: United Kingdom | collected 2010/2012 ...
TTTGCCTGCCGGCGCCGCGGGGCTTGGCCTGGGCCCTTTGTGCCTTCGGGTGTTTAACCCATGAGGGAGGCTCCTTTCGCGTTATCTCGTTAGCCTGATAAAAAATATATAAATATTTTAATCTTTGCAAATCGCCGCGCAGATAAAACTGCGGGCGCTTTTTTTATTCAATTTATAATTTAACGGTTAAATTTGCTTTGGTCAGTAAATAATAAACAAAAGATTGATTGGAGACTGTAAAATAATGAAAAAGCCAATGAAAGCTTTTACAGCTGCGGTATTTATAATATCCCTGCTGATATTGGCGCTGGTTTATCATAACGAATTAAATCCCAAAACTGCCGGCGGGTTTTACTGCTGGGCGGCCTCCAGTGAAAGGAAGAACTGTATGGATAATCAGAACAGAGAGCACAGCATTAATCAAAATATGTTTTTTTACGGAAATAATCCTGATGAAAAGGAATCGTATGTAAAGGGCTTTGCTGCCAGAGAGGAGAGAAAAGAAGAGAATGAAAAAGAGTGAAATGTCGCCCGACCAGCTGGCATATAACGAATTTGTAGAAAAAATCTCTCCAAAATCGCATATGGGCCGGGACTGCTTCAGAGCTTTCTGGGTAGGCGGGTTTATATGCGCTATAGGGCAGGGGATAGCCGAACTGCTTATTAACCTGGTTAATCTTGAGCAAAAAACCGCGCTTGCATATACATCAATAATATTAGTTTTTCTGGGAGCAACGCTTACAGGTATAGGCATATATGACGTTATAGGCAAATATGCCGGCGCGGGCAGCGTGGTACCCATAACGGGCTTTTCCAACAGTGTGGTAGCGCCTGCTATGGAATTTAAGCCTGAAGGCCTGATTATGGGCATAGGAGGCAAACTGTTTACAGTTGCCGGACCGGTTCTGGTTTACGGCATATCCTCCTCCATAATAGTGGGCATTATATATTGGATTGCCGGACTTATTGCGGGAGGCAGATGATGGGAAGGAAATTAGGAAAACAAACCTTTGCCTTTGATAAGCCCATATATTATATAGGCGCGTATTCGGTTGTAGGGGATAAAGAGGGCGAGGGACCGCTGGGAAAAGGCTTTGACGTTATAATGCCCGACTGCAAATGGGGTGAAAAATCCTTTGAAAAAGCCGAGCGCAAGATGTTTAAAACGGCTATGGAAGGATGCGTGAAAATAGCAGGCTGTAATATGAGCGATGTGGATATGGTAATAGGCGGCGATCTTTTAAATCAGATAATCAGCGCTTCTTTTGCCGTTGCAGACTTTGAAGGGTCGTATGTGGGGGTATACGGCGCCTGCTCGACTATGGCCGAGAGCTTATTGGTGGGCGGCTGTATGATAGACGGCGGCTTTGCGGAGAAAACGGTCTGCGTTACCAGCTCGCATTTCTGCTCGGCAGAGAGACAGTACCGTTTTCCCCTGGAAATGGGCGCTCAAAGGACGCCTACTGCTCAATGGACGGTAACGGGGGCGGGAGGAGCGCTTTTAAGCTCGTGCGGGCAGGGGCCTGTTTTAGAGAGCGGTACTTTTGGAACGGTAATAGATATGGGAGTAAGCGACGTCAATAATATGGGCGCGGCTATGGCTCCGGCCGCTTCCAGCACCATATGCGCGCATTTTGAGGCGACCAAAACTACTCCGGAGGATTATGACCTGATTCTAACTGGGGATCTGGGCATGCTGGGCAAGGAATTAGCCACTGAACTTATCAGACGCTCAGGCTATGAAATAGCTGGGAAAATAGAGGACTGCGGCTGTTTGATTTTCGATGAGTCCCAGGACGTTCACATGGGCGGAAGCGGCTGCGGCTGTTCGGCGTCTGTGCTTAACAGCGAGATATATAAGAAACTGAGAGACGGCACCTATAAAAAAATACTGTTTGTTGCTACAGGAGCGCTGTTGAGCCTTACCAGCAGCATGCAGGGGGACAGCGTTCCTTCCATAGCGCACGCAGTTTGCATAAGGGGGGAAAACGCATGATATGGGATTTTGTAAAAGCCTTTTTGGTGGGCGGCTTTATATGTATGATCTGCCAGATAATAATTGACCGCACTAAGCTGACTCCGGCCAGGATACTGGTAGGGCTGGTTACATCAGGCGTTATATTAAGCGCCGTTGGAATTTATAAGCCCTTTGCCGAATGGGCGGGCGCGGGTGCTACAGTGCCCCTTCTTGGCTTTGGGCATTCCCTGGCTCAGGGAGCTATTGAGGGGGTCAAAGAGAATGGTTTGCTGGGCGCCTTTACAGGCGGGATAACCGCGACGGCCGGCGGTATAGCGGCGGCAGTATTTTTCGGCTATTTAAACGCCTTGATTTTCAGCTCCAGAGAGAAAAAATAATATTCTTATTGGTCGGAAAGGCAGCATTTGTTAATAAAAGGCAATATATTTTAGTTTTGTATTAAAAGGAGCGGGCGGAAGGATATTTCCGCTCTTTCTTTCTATTTCTGCAATAAAAAATTAATGCCGCTGAAATTTCAATTACCAGTTTTCCAAATCAGTATCGTCCGAATATGTCGATAATTGTTTTAAATATTATTTTAAATTTTTCATTTCAACTCTTGATTTTTGAAAAAACAGTGGTATAATTAGTTAAAGTACTATTTTTAAAAGCATAACATTTTATATTATTTTTGGAGTGGTAAATATGGAGAGCATAAGGCGTTCAGTTATTATTGAATTATTAATTGCAGTATTGATTGTTGTTTTTTTGAATCCGCTAAATTCCAATGCTGATAATATGTTAAACGAGACGGAACAGGCTGGTTCCAGATTAAGCATGCTTACGGCCGACTATATGCCTGATGAATTAAAAGAATGGGTTGCCGGTGAAGAGAACTCACAGATATTTATTGATTATGAGGATGCAGAAAAGCTGAATTATTTAACTGTAATAAATGACGATGGTACTAAGACTACCCGTATATTTAACCGGCCTGTTAAATATATTGAAGATAATAAAATAAAATTTATAGATAATGCTTTGAAGAAATCATATAAAGTAAAGAGTCTTTTTACTACATACGAGTATGAAAATTCTCAAAGTGATGTAAAGCTCTATCTTCCTGCTAAAATAAAGGATGGGCTTTTAATGCAGTCGGAGAATATGGCGCTTAGGCTCACGCCGGTTAATTCGAGTGAAGCAAAGGTTAGGCTTAAAGAGTTTACCTTTGCGGGTGATACTCAGTCTGTAGCAGAATACCCAAATGCTTTTGGAGAGGGCGCGCATCTTCAGTATGCTGCAATTTCCGGGGGGTTCAAGGAAAACATACTGCTTGATAGCTATATCGGCAATGTTTTTGAATTTAAATTAAGTATTCCGGGTCATTATGCTATTTTGTCCGACCGCGGCGTAAAAGTAAATATATATTCATATGCAGAACCGGATGGCGGCCCTAAATATGTAATAAGCCAGCCATATGCTCTTGATTCCTATCAGGGAGAGCCGGATGGGAAGGCGCATGTTGGCTTTGATAATAGATATGAATTGGTTCAGACTGCTGATTCGGAATATATACTGCGTATGATAATAGATAAAGAGTTTTTAACGAGTGAAGATACTGTTTATCCAGTATTAATTGACCCTACTGTGGCCTATGCTTCGAGCGGCAGCATTGAAGATACATATGTCTGCGAGGCAAACGGCATAAAATATAATAATGACAGCCTTTTGCGCTTGGGAGCTGATTCAAATCCTCTGTATGGCCGCATGTCCATATATGCAAAGAACACTTTTATGTGGTATTTCAGGTATATTCGGCCGGAGAATATAGTTTCGGCCAAATATAAAACTCGGAGAGTTGGTACTGCTACGGCTTCAGGAATGAACGTATCTGTTTATGATTGTACGATAGCACATGCTGTTAATCAGGTTACCTACAGTCAGCTTGAGAATAGTACGGGCGCGTTCCAAAGCAGCGCCGTATTGGATATGGCGCATACGCTCTGTGAGTTTAACGTAACTTCTCTAACTAAACAATGGCTTAAAAATTTGCTGAACGAGGGAGGAAAATCTTACAGCTATGGCTTTATAATAAAAGCTGCTTCGGGTACAAACGGCTATATGTGCCTGCGCGCGGCGGATGATCCTGCCGGAAACTATCCCTGTTTTGAAATAACCTATAATGAAGATACCTCTGTCAACGACGGAACATATTATATAAGGAACAAGCAAAGCGGGCAGTATTTGGATGTATATAATCTGGGTACAGCGCCGGGCACCAGTATAATACAATTTCCCTTTAACGGCGGGGACAATCAAATGTGGCAGATTACTTATCAAAATAACGGCCTTTATACAATTTGTCCCAAACATGCTCCCAGTATGTATCTTCAGGTAAGCGGCGGAACCAATGTGGATAACAGCCAGGTTATTCAAGGCGCCTATAATCCCCAATATCCTTATTATAACTGGTGGCGCCTTATAAAAAACGCTAACGGAACTTACCGCTTAATCCCATATATCTCCACAATTCTTGCACTGGACAATAACGGCTCCGGCGCCAACAGCGCAAATATCCTTATAGGGGATTATTACGGCTATGCTTATCAGCAGTGGGAACTGCTAAGCATTCCAACTGGCGTTGAAATAACAACTGATAGTATAACAGTTGGACAAAGCGTACAGTTAAGTGCAAATGTGTTTCCTGCATTGGCTTCTCAGGAATTAACCTGGAGTATACCGGCAGGACAGGCGAATATGGCAACAATAACTTCTGACGGAGTATTGACAGCTACAGCACGGGGAAGTATTATTGTTCAGGCACAAACATTAAATGGTATAGTGGCAACTAAGAATATATACATAGGACCTATTATTGACCAGCCGGCAAACAAACCTTTTGTTTCTGGATATGGCTATCAAAATATGCCTGCCAATGCCGGTGAAGAATGGTATAATAACCTTTTGTCAACATATGAATTGAAATACAGACATGAAATAATCTTTCAATTTAATTATGAAGAATTTTATCAGGTTTTGCAGGATATGAATAGTTTGTATAATACTTATGAAGATAATGGATTAGATGATTACTGGCAAAATTTTGCTGAATTGTCGGCAACTGTCAACGAATATGTTTTTGGTTTTTTCCCTGTAATAGGGAATATATATTCTTTTATTAGTTTTAGTGCTGAAATGCTGAATATTGGTACAAGCGATATGGAATTTATTAAAGATGTTTTAGATTGTATAAATGATTATGCAGTAGATAAAATAAATGAAAATCATGTGCCACAAACAGATCAGAACTTTGAAATAAGATTGCTGTTTGATGCTATGGGCGATAAGCAGATATATCTTTCTAGAAATCCAAAGACAGATAATGATGGCGTGTATGAAATTCCCTATATACCCATGACAACTATGGGTGATAATCAGATAGAAGTATACAATTTTTTGCTAAATATTTTTTCTAACAGAGCTGGACGCATTACAGTTTATAAGACTGCTCCTGGGGTGAATTATGCTTATCTGGGTTGGTCTGATTTGGCTAATTGAGTTATTAGGAGAGAATTATGAACGAGCATATTGAAATAACTGATACTAAAGAAAATGCTGTACATAAAAGAAGCCCTGAAAAGATAATAGCTGTAATAGGTGCGGCTGTATTGCTGGTAAAAGCGCTGTTATGTGCTTTTCTGCTGTGGAGTGGGGCTTATATACGTTATGTGGAAAGATATGATTTTTATCCGCGCAATATGAATTGGGGCATGAGCATGCAGGAGGTTCTGAAGCGGGAGAATGTGGAGTTTAACACGCTGGAGCGTGATTGGGGAATACTGCTTGAGTCAAAGGAAAATGTGGAGTTTTGCGGATGTGAAGCTAAGCTGGTTTATGTTTTTGTACAGGATGAGCTGATGAGCGGATTATTCTATATATATAATGATAATATTGATGAGAAGGAGCAGACGGAGGAGCGTATTGCACAGTATATGTGGTGGCATAATTACGATTACATGGAAGATGTGGGCGGTCCCTATCATGATATGTCATATTATGATGTCGAAGAAACGAGAATGGGATTCCGTGGTGATCCCAAGCTAAGTTATGTTGAAGCCTCTGATCCTTTCTGGAAAGAAAACGTAACAATAGTTTTTTATGAATGCAACTATTGGGACGTTTTTTGGGATAATTTTATACCACAAATATAGTTTGAATAAATGAAACTGCCTGGCGCTTGTAAGAACTGGCTGAATTGAAGGGCAGAACTGTCCTCATAAGTAAGTATAGGCTTTATAAAGGCGGATTCAAATAGCCGCTTTAGTATAGATATATATGGCATAACTAGAAGAATACTATGCAGAAACATTAAGTGATATAAGCTAAGAGGCGATAAATGGAAAAGGAAGATATTTTAAGGTATTTGCTTTATGTGGTGATAATTTTTATAATATGTTTTGCGTTAGTGTTTGCTATAGTCCGATGGTATACTAAAGAAGCATTCGATAGTCTATTTGGAACTAAATACTATGAGCAGACAATTTTTGTTGATGAAGAGATAGGTATAGTTTCAAATGTATTAGGCGTGCAGGATGATATAATAATCCCTAGGAGTTTGTTAACAGTTTTTGATGAAGATTATCATCCGGTAAAATTGCTTTTTTCGGTTGAAGAGGGGAAAGAGAAAGAATTTGAAGCGTATACTGCTGAGTATTACGAGCGGATAGAGGTCAGCGACTATGTAGAGGGAATAAACTATCAGGGGAAGGAATACAGGAAAAAATATATATATAATTTAGTAAGCTATTGGGGAGAAAAGCGTGGAGAGCCGTCCATAGGGATGGAAGCATATGAATCCAGTCGGGGGGAGATGCTTTATTTATGGTGGGATACAGATTGCGATGACGAGCCTCTTTTAACCATGCCAAAGGGTAGGCTTGGCGAAGATTACGCAGGAGCAGTCACAGGGCCGCCAATATCCGCTCCAGGAATATAAATAATTGTACTGAAGAGAATTTTATAGTATGTTCCAATAATTTTATTTATAGAGAGGGGATAACGGTTTCATTGGGTAAATAATTAGGCCGGGGCAGCCTGGGGAAATAGATATCTGCTATAATTAACTTTAAGAGGCCGGGCATGAATGCGCGCAGGGCGCATATGTTCACGCTGGGCCTTATTTATTTTTCTATCGGCAAATACTCATTGTTAAGCCGGGAGTTTTCTGTTATAATAAAGCAAAACATGGACGCAATGCGTTCGTTGAATCAGTTTGAACGGAGGAAGGAATATGTCTGGCGTGAAAAATTATCTTGCGTTTGATTTTGGTGCGTCCAGCGGGCGCGCTATTTTAGGGAAACTGCATGAGGGCAAGCTGGAATTGGAGGAGATACACCGTTTCAGCAATGACCCGGTGGAAATAAACGGCCATTACTATTGGGATACTTTCCGGCTGTTTTATGAGATTAAGCAGGGGCTTATTAAATACGCGCAGGGGAATTACGGGCCGCTTGAGGGCATAGGAATAGACGCCTGGGGCGTGGATTTCGGGCTTATAGGGCCTTCTGGTGAATTGCTGGGCGTGCCCTATCATTACAGGGATTCGCGTACTGACGGCATGATGGAGGAAGCGGACAAGCTTATGGGCCGCCGCCGCATATTTGACGAGAGCGGAATTTCGCACGAATTCTTTAATACCGTCAATCAGCTGCTGGCTATGGTAAAACAGGATTCCCCGGCTCTTAAATATGCTAAACACCTGCTTTTTATTCCTGACCTTTTTGATTATTTCCTTACCGGGGAAGTGGGGACGGAGTTCTGCGAGGCCACTACCAGCCAGCTGGTCAATCCGGTAACGCGCACCTGGTCGGATGAAATATTGAAAAATCTGGGGATTCCCCGCGGCATATTTACCGATATTCAATATCCCGGCACCCTCAGGGGCAGGCTGCTTCCCTCTATACAGCAGGAGACGGGGCTGGGAGCTGTGCCGGTTTACGCCGTCGCTTCGCATGATACCAATTCCGCTTCGGCCGCTGTGCCGGCTAAAGGAGATTCCTGGGCCTTTCTTTCCAGCGGTACCTGGTCGCTTCTGGGTATAGAAGTGGACAAGCCGGTTGTGAACGATACTACCTATAACTATAATTATACCAACGAGGGCGCCGTAGGGGGCAGATATAATCTGCTGAAAAATATCATGGGTATGTGGATTATCCAGCAGCTGCGCGCCGATTGGGAGCGCCGAGGAGAAAAGTATTCCTTTGGCGAGCTGGTTAAGCTTGCGGAGGGCGCGCAGCCCTTTAAGGCCTTTATTAATCCGGACGACCCGCTGTTTGTGCCGCCTGTGGATATGGATAAGAGAATTATGCAGTACTGCGAACGCACCAATCAGCAGGTGCCCAAGACTAAGGGAGAGATACTGCGCTGCGCCTATGAGTCCTTAGCCCTTAAGTACCGTCAGGCCATAGAGGGGCTGGAAGAAATAACGGGCAAAAAAATAGATACGCTGCATATTGTGGGCGGCGGCTGCCAGAATGCAATGCTTAATCAAATGACGGCCAATTCTACCAACCGCAGGGTAGTAACCGGACCGGTGGAAGGCACGGCCATAGGCAATCTGCTTGTGCAGGCTATGGCTGCGGGAGAAATTAAGGATATTCAGGAGCTGCGAAGTGTGGTTGCGGCTTCCTTCCCCAATGAAATTTATCAGCCGGAGGAAAAGGAGACCTGGGATAAGGCGTATGAGGCATATAAGAAGGTGACCATTTGACCATATTGGATTTATGCCTGAACAATCCTATGGACAAGCTCCAGGCGCGCCAGCTCAACCCTGTGAGCCTGGCCTTTGCGGGGGACAGCGTGTATGATTTATATGTGCGCGCACGGCTTGTCCGAGATATTGGCTACAATTCGCATAAACTGCATTGCATGGCTATAAGATATGTGAGCGCGCGCGGCCAGGCGGCGGGCTTTGAACGCATTAGGGAAGCGCTCAGCGAAGAGGAATTATATATTTTTAAGCGGGGGCGCAACGCTAATCCGGCTACAATTCCTAAGAACGCCAATATAAGCGATTACAGGACGGCAACGGGGCTTGAGGCTCTGCTGGGCTATCTTTTTCTTACAGGCCAGACCGACAGGATAGGCAGCCTTATGCAAATTATATTGGATGACAGCGGTGAAGCAGATGATTTAAGCGCCGGCGCGCATTCAGAAGCCGGAGGAACGGAGCAATAAATGAAAAACGGAAACTTTGATAAAAACAATTATAGAGAAGCGGGGCGGGGCAAGCGCCCGGCCGGCAAAAAATCCGGACCGCGCGGCAATAGCGGGCAAACAGGAAAAGAATATTTCCGGCCGGAGCAAAAGGCGAACAGCGGGAAAAAGAATTATGGACAGCAGGGTGAAGCGAAAAAATTTAATAAAAGAGATTTTGGACAGTATGAAGAAATAATCAGTCCTGAAAACAGGCCGGGCGCCGAGGACATGCATGAAAATATGCTGGAAGGGCGCAATCCTGTAAGGGAAGCTATACGCGCGGGCCGGGATATAGAACGCATACTGGTAAGCGAGGCGGCGCTGGAGGGATCATCAAGGGATATAGTAAAACTGGCCAGAGATAAAGGTATCCTGGTACACCAGACGGATAAGGCCAAATTGGATAAGCTGTCCCAGACAGGAGTGCATCAGGGCATTATAGCGTTTGTGGCCGCCAAAAACTACTGCGAAATAGAGGATATCCTCTCTTATGCGCGTGAAAAAGGAGAGGACCCCTTTATTATAGTGCTGGACGGTATAACCGACCCGCAGAACCTCGGCTCTATTCTGCGCAGCGCCGAATGCGCGGGAGTGCACGGCGTAATTATTCCCAAGCGCCGCGCTGTGGGTCTTACGCCTGTTGTGGCTAAGGCGTCTGCCGGAGCCGTGGAATATATGAGGGTGGCGAAAGTAAATAATATCCCGCAGACCATAGAGCGCCTTAAGAAGGAAGGGCTTTGGATATTCGGCGCCCATCCTGAAGGGGAGAGCTATGTTAAAACCAACCTGACCGGGCCGCTGGCCATTGTTATAGGAGCGGAGGGCGAAGGCTTGTCCCAATTAACCAGAACCCGCTGCGACCGGCTTATAGCTTTGCCGCTTAAGGGACAGATAGAATCTCTTAACGCCGCCGTTTCGGCAGCGGTTATAATGTACGAGGCGCTGAGGCAGAGAAGCTGACAGCTTTATTAGACTTTCGCGGGCCGCGGGGCTTTTGCCTGCTTCGCGGAAGAATTGCAGCCTTTGTTTCCGCAGGGCTTTATAAATATTCTGCGCAGAAGCCGCCTGCTGATTTTAGAACTATTCAGAAGCGGCGCCCGTATGGGCGCGCGCCGGCGGGGCGGATATGCCGCGGGAAAGGATTAAGGAATATATGCCTGACAAATATCAGGATATGGAGGATGCTGAGATTGTCTCTCTGGCTCAGGCGGGAGATGTCCAAGCTTCCGAATATATAATGATTAAGTATAAAAATCTGGTGCGCAGCAAGGCTCATGCCTATTTCATTATGGGGGCCGAAACGGAGGATTTGCTTCAGGAGGGCATGATAGGCCTTTTTAAGGCTATAAGGGATTATGACCAGGAAAAGAATGATTCCTTTTATGCCTTTGCCGTTATGTGCATAAGACGCCAGCTTATTTCCGCGCTCAAGAGAGCGACCAGGCAGAAACATATACCCCTTAATTCCTATGTGTCTCTTAATAAATCCATATACGATGAGGAAAACGAGCGTACATTAATGGACGTGCTTACAGCGCGGGGAGTATCCAATCCCGAACAGCTCATGATAGCGCAGCAGGAATATGAATTTATCAACGCTAAAATTGAAAATGTACTGTCTGATTTTGAACGCGCAGTGTTAAAGGAATATATTGCGGGGAAAAGCTACAGCGAAATAGCATCAGATATGAATACTCAGCCCAAGAGCGTGGATAATGCATTGCAGAGGGTAAAGTCCAAACTGGAAAGAGCGTTAAGAAGCATAATGTAGCGCTTTAGTTTTTGATACCTGCATTGGCAGGATGAGTTATAAAGAATAACGGCGCGCGGCTGATCATCTGCCGCGCGCCGTCTCTGTCCACCAAAATAACGGACGTTTTAGTCGTTCTTGTCAGAACAGTCTTGCGTATTAGAACGGTTATTCTTCTGCTGATTCTTGTTCTGATTATTTTTCTGATTCTTGTTTTGGTTATTGCCCATGAAAAAAACATCCTTTCATAATTGGTTTCGAGTTTAGTTTTGCCATATCTGTGCTGTTTATACATATAAATATTTTTATTTTTTAAGGCGTGCGTTTATTCGTATAGGCAGAGCAAAAGAAAATAAGCCGGGGGGCGGCG
>ERZ827528.4008-NODE-4008-length-11334-cov-3.171469_pt1 | contig 11334 bp, 7 predicted proteins | sample MGYA00519768_ERZ827528 | MGnify/ENA primary metagenome ERZ827528 (study PRJEB31778, sample SAMEA3449343) | human gut metagenome | biome: human gut; feature: human-associated habitat; material: faeces | place: United Kingdom | collected 2010/2012 ...
GTTCCTCCATTGCTCTCTAACAAAAAATCAACATATGCCTCTGGGAATTTCGTATTCATTTTTTTTTCATATTTCGAAATATCTTCCTTTGTAATTTTTATCCCTTCATCAAATAATTTCATATCAAGTTCCTCGAATTACAATATTTTTCTCTATTCGTAATATCCTTTTTCTCCAAATAAAATGCTTTCCATCTCCCCATCTGGTGCGTAAATACCTATTGACATATCAACACTAATCATTCCTTCGTCGTCCTGTTTAAGTGATTTTTCAACATTTTTTGCCACAGCATATGTTGTTGGGAATAATAATTTCTCTCCAATATATACTTCCACATCATTAAATATCTCTACGGCTTCGCATTTTCCTTCATCATTATAATATACATGACAAAATCCTAAATCGTCAGTCAAGTTATTAGAACAATCATTTTTAATAAACTCTCCCTTAACCGCATATTTTTCTCTTACTTCTTGCTTTGTCATTCCAAACTTTATATTTCCAACACTTTCTAACAAAACAACTTGTATTTTTTTCATTAAATTTTACCTTCATTTTCTAATTTATTAATATAGTCTAACAATTCTGAAATACTTATATGTTTTCATTTGTACTATCTGCAAAAGCTAACACTTTAGACGCAAGTTTTATTTCTTTATGAAGAATTTGAAAAATATATTTTTTTGTTGCATATTTCCTTTCTCCTCTTTCTACTTTTCTGCTTTATATAATCTAATCATAGTCTTAGATATAAATCTGTTAAATCTTCATATGTGTGCCCTCTATGTAATAACTCCAAGACCAACTAGTACACCAAATATAATTAATATCAAAATAAACGGAGACAGCATAGCAAACTCTAATTTTCTATTACAAATTCTATAGTTTTTTATTATTTGTGGAATTCCATACTTTATCCAAAATTCTCCATTAACATTTCCGAAATATAAGCCATAATGCATCGCCTTTTCTATATGCACCTTTGAATCTAAACTCAAATCCTCAGATGTCAGTTTCTTATATTTGTAATATATTAATTCCTTTATCTTTAATTCTCCAGAGTTCCAAGGCATAACCTTAAAGGAATCTTCCAAACAATCCCATAAGAAACAATCCCCTTGGCTGACAAGCTGTTCAGGTCTATTTTTAAGTATTCTTGACAAATTATTATATTTCACCGGTACTGACAAATTTTTGTATCTATATATTAATAATTCAGCATTAATAACGCCAATTGCGATATTATTTTCTTTTAAAAGATTTAAAAATTTTTCCGAATCTTTTTCATCTATATATCCGCAAAAGGTTGTATCATATGAATTCATATAATCATCATAAATATTATCTATGTAAATTTTATTATTTGTTTTATCCAAATTAACAAATATACTTCTTTTATTTAAATAAAGTTTGTTTTCATAAGCTTCTATTTCAAGTTTTTTGCTAACCCATTCATTTTTCTTGGCTTTACGCGATATAAATATCACATGAATCATAACTGGTATGAGAAATAATAAATCAACTAAAAATAATAAATCAACTAAAATTTCAATATGCTCATTTTTGTTAAGGTTAACCAGTAATGCCAACGAAATGATAAATGTAACAAACCATATTCCTATAGTTTTTAATATTTTTAGCTGAACTTTATTTAGATTTTTTACATCTAATAATTTTGTACAAACCTCCATAGGTTTCCCCTTTCCATTATGTTTAAGTAATTATCTCTATTTTTTCTTCACCGATATGGTCTAATAGATAATTTTTCATTTTATCATAATTTTCCATTACAGGATCTAAAGATAACACCTTCTTTTTACCTTTATATATGTGAATTCGAGTAGCATCCACAGGCTTTCCGCTTAAAGTGGCAAATACAACTTTGGTGATATCATCAAAGTTAACTTTTACACATCTGCCATACCATTTTCTTATAATAATACATTCATCTGTTGCTGTTATTTTATATACTAATATTCCAAATATTGTAAGAAAAATAGTCATATCAAAAAAAATAGAGCAAACTATTCCTTCAATAAAATAATCATTATTAGATATTACACTCACACAACAAATCACTGTCCAAAAAAGAAAAAGATAAATTAACATTTTTACAATTCCTCTTGGCTGATAACATTCAATTTTTTTCATATTTTCCTTCCTTTCACACTAATTAAATACTAATTCCTTTATTTCGTCCCATCCCACGCCAAGCACTCCATTTGTAGGGTTACTAAAAATATTTTCTGTAAATTCTGCCATAAATCCGTTTCTATATGTCCTATATGTTATATTTTTTAAACTAGAATTTTTATGTATCAATCTCTTTATAGATCTATTGTAGTCAGCTCTATAACTATGACTCCCTGCAAATCTTTCCGTAATCTTAAATCCAGTATTTTTTAATCCCTTGTTGAATTTCGTAGTGAAGCCATCAAACCCTTTTGCTAAGACTAATGACAATGCCGTTCCTACTGCGACATTGCTTCCCCACTGACCTAAAGATAATTTTTCTTTGCTAAATATCATAGGAGTACCTTCACTCAGAGAAGTAGAAACAAATACATCTGCTGTTGCTGCTAATGCAAAATTTCCAAACACTTTACTAGCAAATACTGAAACACCAGCAACACCACCTGTTGGTAACATTATAATTCCTCCAATTGCTCCCCCTACTGCCGATGAAATATAATTCAACGGACTACTAACCTTAAAATTTCCCGTGACAAATCCACTAACTATATCAGTTATTAACTGGCTTGCCAGTCCTGCTGCTCCAACCACCGTAGCAATAGCCACTGCACCAAGTCCAAATGTAGCAATCGCAAGTGCTACTACGGCAACTACTGCTAATACAGCCAAGCCAACTACAAGTATCTCTTTAATGTTATCCACAAGCCAGCTTACAGCACTTTTTAATCCGTCACACACTTTTTCCAAGCCATTTTTTTCACATTCCGGCTTCAAATATGAATATTTTGTATAAAACTCTTCCTTAGTTTTCTCGATTTGTTCTTTTACAGAATTATCTTTCTTTACTGTAACAGAAATAAACTCACCTATTTTTTTGTTGAGTTTCTTTAAATCCTTTACCTTATCTTTTTCAGTTTTTGTTGAGGAACTAATATTATTGACTGTGTCTTGTAGATTACAAGAATTAGAACTTACCCCCTGTAAGATTGACTTCAAAGAATTTAATTGAGTATTTAGACCATCACTCGAATTAACTGCATCATTTATGTAAGTATTTATACCATTTAATCTATCCTTATAAAGCACTATAGTTGACATTTTATCCCCCTTAATTCATATATTTGTTCACATTATACATTTATTTACTATTTTAGTCAATAATTCCAGGGTTTAAAAATCACATAATTTGTTCCGTGATGTCACTTAAATGTTATATCTGCAATTATTTTTTCACTGAAAAAAGTCGAATAAAACATTTTTACAAATATACTTGTAAGTGCTTTAGATTCGACTCTTATTTTATATAATCTTTATTTTATTTATCTTCTATTTTCCACCCCATCTATTGTCCTCAAAAACAATTCCGTCAATGTTTTCTTCATCTTAGGATTTAACTCCTTCAGTCTTTCATCCACTGAATTTTCATTCTTTTCTTTTATCCCCAATATTGTGTTTGCATCTGTATCCAGAGCATCCATCAACCTGTATAAAAGATCAATACTCATTTTATTGTTTCCCTCTTCCAGCTGATACACATGTGATTGGCTTATCTTTGCTCTATATGCCAATTCAAACACTGATACGTTCTTTTTTATTCTTAATGATTTAATTGTATTTCCAACTTCTAAACCTTTGTATTCCATTTATTCCTCCTGATTTTTCTCCTTATGCAATGCATTGCATCACGTCCGATGCTTTTTGCAATAATATAACACGCCAATAATTATTTACTGCCTTGTTTCTTTTCTCCGGTCGTCGCTGGTATATGTGCTGTAGCTTGCTATCGTATTTGTATACGAATCACGGCATAGTCAACAACTTCAAACTTATATTTATAATAAGTAGAAACTAATCTTATGCATTGCTTAAAGGAGATTTTTCCGGTTCATTTGAACCTCTTATAATATACTGTTTTCAAATATAAATTAAGAGTTAGTAGCACTATACCTTTTCCTTTAATAAACTTCTTATTTCTTTTGTGACCAACGTTAAAATAATTTGTCTTTTTATCAAGTTTAAAGTTCCAGATCCCTTTGTTTATCGGCTTTTCAAGCAAAAAAGAAGAGCTATTTCAACTTATTAGTCAAAATAACTCTTCTTATTCTTGATTTTGTTCTCAAAATGTTCTCATAAGAGACTTATATTCGGTGCTTTCCCTTTATTTATGGGGTGTTCGAACATATGTTCCCTTACTCAAACTCTATAGTTCCAGGTGGCTTACTTGTCAAATCGTACATTACTCTATTGACCCCGCGCACCTCGTTTATGATTCTGCTCATTACCTTTGACAATACTTCGTAAGGTATTTCTGCAGCTTCTGCTGTCATGAAATCTACAGTATTTACTGCACGAAGTGCAATGGCATAATCGTATGTTCTTTCGTCGCCCATTACACCTACGCTACGCATATTTGTAAGTGCTGCAAAATACTGTCCTATTGTTTTATCCAATCCGGCATTTGCAATTTCTTCACGATAAATTGCATCTGCATCTTGTACCATTTTAACTTTTTCGGCTGTTACTTCACCGATGATACGGATTCCAAGTCCCGGACCTGGGAAAGGCTGACGGTATACTAAATATTCAGGTATACCCATTTCTAAGCCGGCTTTTCTTACTTCGTCCTTAAATAAATCACGAAGTGGTTCGATTATTTCCTTAAAATCTACACAGTCAGGTAATCCACCTACGTTGTGATGTGACTTAATTACTGCTGATTCGCCACCTAAACCACTTTCAACAACGTCAGGATAAATTGTTCCCTGTACAAGGAAGTCAACTGCTCCGATTTTCTTTGCTTCTTCTTCAAAAACTCTGATAAATTCTTCACCAATTATTTTACGCTTCTGTTCAGGTTCTTTTACTCCTGCTAACTTGCTGTAGTAACGTTCCTGTGCGTTTACACGGATAAAGTTTAAGTCATATGGACCGTCAGGACCGAATACTGCTTCTACTTCGTCACCTTCGTTTTTACGAAGTAAGCCATGGTCTACGAATACACATGTAAGCTGTTTTCCAATGGCTTTTGAAAGCATTACTGCTGCAACTGATGAATCTACACCACCTGACAATGCACATAAAACCTTACCATCGCCAACTTTTTCACGGATTGCCTTAATTGATTCTTCTACAAATGAATCCATTCTCCAGTCTCCTGAACACTGGCAAACTCCACGAACGAAGTTGTATAACATCTTTGTTCCTTCCTGTGTGTGAAGTACTTCTGGATGGAACTGTATTGCATAAAGTTTCTTTTCTTCGTTTTCTGCTGATGCACAAGGGCAATCCTTTGTGTGTGATGAGATTTCAAATCCCGGTGCCACCTGTGATATATAATCAAAATGACTCATCCAGCAAACTGTTTTTGGTGAAACATCTGCAAAAATCTTTGACTGAGTCTTGTCTATTAATACTTCTGTCTTACCATATTCACGTACATCTGCACGTTCTACTTTTCCGCCTAACACATGCATCATAAGCTGTGCTCCGTAGCAAAGTCCTAACACTGGAACGCCTAATTCAAATAATTCTTTTGAATATGTTGGAGAATCGGCTTCATAACAACTATTTGGTCCACCTGTTAAGATGATACCCTTTGGGTTCATTGCTTTGATTTTTTCAATGTCTGTTTTGTAAGAATATATTTCACAATATACATTACATTCGCGAACACGTCTTGCAACCAACTGGTTATACTGACCACCAAAGTCAAGAACGATTACTAATTCTTTCTTCAATGTATTTCCTCCTAAAATGGTGCCTGCACCATACTACTGTAAAAGGTAATTGCTATATAAAATCTAATTACCTGCTAATTTTTAATTCTACCCTATTTTTCTATTTAAAACAAGTACACTGTACTAACTTTTATAATTCCCATAACTTATAACCTGACTGCTCTCTATATCCAAAATATTTTTAAACTTATACATCTTTCAGACTCATAATATACTTTCACACGTGCCTAAATTTTAATATCATTTCAAGTACTTATAACGAAGTAAGAGCACCTGCCCTACTTCCTCGTACGACAGATGCTCCCTATTTCAATACCCTAACTTTACAATTTTGTTAACAACCGCAGGTACTTTTTATTAAATGAATCTTCTCGGGAATTTCTTCTGTACACTATTCGTTTCGATCGCATTCCGAATATCTGCATACCTAGTCTATTCCTTACTATTTGTCCTGCTTCGACTTCACTATCTACCTTAACCATAAGATGTTATTCTTCATTGAATTTTCGTTTTGAATAATTCCTATCCTATCCAATTCTTTGTAACATCTCATCCAATAATTACTACTTAAACAATCTTCCGTTGATTGCCATGTTAGCAGATATCACTGGGTAAAACTCCTTTCACCACTAAACTTAGATACTGTTGTTATTAGGTTGACATCTAATAACAAGTGGGTCGTTAACTTCTTTGTAGAAGTCTTTTTAGGTATTTAATACGTTTTTGTTTGTATGTTCAATATAGCATAATTTTCCCTTATTTTAAAGGGGGTTCAAGCACTTTTTTCATCTTTATAAACATTGCATAAATGCCCTTTTATTTAAACATTTTTATGAATCGTTTTTTTATAAAAAATGACTATTGTCTCTCTAACATCTGCTTAACATACTTGCCGGTATAACTTGTTGGATGTTCTGCAACCTGCTCAGGTGTCCCTGCAACTACAACTGTTCCACCACGGTCACCACCGTCAGGTCCCATATCAATTATATAATCTGCCACTTTTATTACATCCAGATTATGCTCAATAACCACTACTGTATTACCTTCATCTGTTAATCTGTGAAGAATCTCTACTAATTTATGCACATCAGCAAAATGAAGACCTGTTGTCGGTTCATCCAATACATATATTGTTTTTCCTGTGCTTCTCTTACTTAATTCTGTTGCAAGCTTAATTCTCTGTGCTTCACCACCCGACAATGTTGTTGACGGCTGTCCTAATTTTAAATAACCAAGACCTACATCATACAATGTCTGTACCTTGTTAAGAATTCTAGGCACATTCTTAAAGAAATCCAATGCTTCTTCCACTGTCATTTCAAGAACATCATAAATAGTCTTACCTTTGTAGCGTACTTCCAGTGTTTCCCTATTGTAACGCTTTCCGCCACAAACCTCACATGGAACATATACATCAGGAAGAAAATGCATTTCAACTTTTAAAATTCCGTCACCTGAACACGCTTCACAACGACCGCCTTTTACATTAAAACTAAATCTTCCCTTCTTGTAACCTCTTTCTTTTGCATCGGTTGTTGCCGCAAAAAGGTCCCTTATCATATCGAACATTCCCGTATATGTTGCCGGGTTTGAACGTGGAGTTCTGCCTATTGGTGACTGATCAATATTTATTACCTTATCAAGCTGCTCCATTCCCTCTATCTTCTTGCATTTTCCGGGAATTGTTCTTGCCCTGTTTAATTTTCTTGCAAGACTCTTATATAATATTTCATTTACAAGTGAGCTTTTACCTGAGCCTGAAACACCTGTTACACATGTAAGTACCCCAATTGGTACCTTTACATCAATGTTCTTTAGGTTATTTTCCTTGGCTCCAACTACTTTTAAGAAACCTTTTGGTTTTCTACGTGTTTTCGGAACAGGTATTTTAATCTCTCCACTTAAATATTTTCCTGTAATTGAATTAGGATTTTTCATTATATCCTCTGCAGTTCCTGTAGCAATAACATATCCACCGTGTTCTCCTGCTCCCGGACCTATGTCAACCACATAATCTGCTGCACGCATTGTATCCTCGTCATGTTCAACTACAATCAAAGTATTTCCCAAATCTCTTAAATGCTTCAACGTTGCAAGAAGCTTATCATTATCATTCTGATGCAATCCAATACTTGGCTCATCCATTATATAAGCAACACCAACCAAGCCTGAACCTATCTGAGTTGCCAAACGTATACGCTGAGCCTCTCCACCTGACAAAGTTCCCGTAGCTCTTGAAAGACTAAGATAATCAAGTCCAACGTCAACTAAGAATTGAAGACGTCCTTTAATTTCTTTCAAAATCTCTTTTCCTATCTTTAGCTGAGTTTCAGTCAATTGCAATTCATCCAAATACTGGCGCAAATCTCTTACAGACATTTCTGTCATTTCATAAATATTCTTATCTCCAATAGTTACAGCCAACGATTCCTTTTTAAGTCTCTGTCCGTGGCATGTTGCACATGGCGTAAATCTCATAAATGTTTCATATTCTGCCTTTGTTGACTCTGCGCTTGTTTCACGATATCGTCTTTCTACATTTTTAATTAATCCTTCAAAAGCAATATCATAAACTCCAATACCTCTTTGCCCCTTGTATCTTACGGCTACTTTTTCACCATTTGTTCCATAAATCAAAATATCATGTATCTCTTTTGGATAATCCTCAAAAGGCGTATCAAGAGAAAAATTGTATTTTAAAGCCAATGCCTGAAGTATCGCATTACTAAAACTCTTTCCGTCATTTGCACTCTGCCACCCCAATACTACAATTGCTCCCTGATTAATGCTTAAACTCTTATCAGGAATAATAAGGTCTTCGTCAAATTCCATCTTGTATCCCAAACCATAACAGTCAGGACAAGCCCCAAAAGGATTATTAAAAGAAAAACTTCTAGGCTGTACTTCGTCAATACTTATTCCACAGTCAGGGCAGGCAAAATTCTGACTAAAAGTCATCTCTTCCCCACCAATAACATCTACTATCATTAGTCCGTTGCCAAGCTTTAAAGCATTTTCAACAGAATCTGTAAGGCGCTTTTCAATTCCTTCACGAATGCTAAGTCGGTCTATAATAATTTCGATACTGTGCTTTATGTTTTTTTCTAACTTAATCTCTTCAGTTAGTTCATACATATTGCCATCAACTCTTACTCGCAAATAGCCACTTTTCTTAGCACTTTCAAATACTTTTTCATGGCGTCCTTTCTTTCCTCTTACAACAGGTGCCAATATCTGAAACTTAGTACGTTCTTCCAGCATAAGAATACGATCTACCATTTCATCAACTGTCTGTTTCTTTATTTCACGTCCGCATTTTGGACAATGTGGAATACCTGCTCTTGCATAAAGCAATCTCATATAATCGTATATTTCTGTTACTGTTCCAACTGTTGAACGTGGATTCTTGTTTGTTGATTTCTGATCAATTGAAATAGCAGGTGGCAATCCTTCAATACTTTCAACCTGTGGTTTTTCCATCTGCCCTAAGAACTGTCTTGCATAGGAAGATAACGATTCCATATATCTTCTCTGTCCTTCTGCATAAATAGTGTCAAAAGCAAGGGATGACTTACCTGAACCGCTTAAACCTGTTACTACCGTAAATTCATCTCTTGGTATATCAATATCAATATTTTTCAAATTGTGCTCATTTGCACCTTTTATATGAATATATTTTTTATTGTCTTTCATTTTATTTTCCTATCTTTTTCTATCTTTGTTATTTGGTTATTTTATATCTTTTCCAAATAAATTCCGTTATAGATTTTTAGTTATCTTCCTGCAACTTTCTTAATTCCGCCAACTTATCTCGCATTTCAATAGCCGTTTCAAAATCAAGTTCTGCTGCAGCTCTTTCCATTTTCTTCTTAACCTTTTCGATAAGCTTTTTAAGTTCCTTATAATCCATTGATTCAGGATCTTTCTCAACGTCGCTAATCTTTCTGTCCACTTCTTTGGAGATGCTAATAAGGTCTCGAACAGCCTTCTTAATAGTTGTTGGAGTAATGCCGTGCTCATTATTGTATTTCTGCTGAATCTCTCTACGTCTGTTAGTTTCCGTTAAGGCTTTATCCATTGAATCAGTAATATTGTCAGCATACATTATTACGTGGCCTTCTGCATTTCTTGCAGCTCGTCCAATAGTCTGAATAAGTGATGTTTCTGAACGTAAAAACCCTTCCTTGTCAGCATCCAATATTGCAACTAAAGCAATTTCCGGTATGTCCAAACCTTCTCTTAAAAGGTTAATACCAACCAAAACATCAAAAACATCCAATCGCATATCTCTGATAATCTGAGTTCTCTCTAACGTATCTATATCTGAATGAAGGTATTTAACCCTAATTCCCACATCGCGCATATAATCTGTCAAATCCTCAGCCATACGCTTCGTCAAAGTTGTTACCAAAACTTTATTCTTCTTGGCAACTTCCTTATTAATCTCAGTTATAAGGTCATCAATCTGTCCTTCAACCGGTCTTACTTCAACTTCCGGATCAAGCAATCCTGTAGGTCTTATAATCTGCTCTGCACGACCTAATTCATGTTCCTGTTCATAAACATTAGGTGTAGCTGACACAAACATCATCTGGTCAATCATGCTTTCAAATTCTTCAAAATTAAGTGGTCTGTTATCCTTCGCCGAAGGCAGTCTGAACCCATAATCAACTAAAGTAGACTTTCTTGACTGGTCACCGGCATACATTCCTCTAATCTGTGGAATCGTAATATGAGACTCATCTACTATTATTAAGAAATCATCTCCGAAATATTCCATTAATGTATGAGGTGTGGCTCCCGGCTCCAAACCTGCCATATGTCTTGAATAGTTCTCTATTCCTGAACAAAAACCTGTTTCTCTTAGCATTTCCATATCAAAATTAGTTCGTTCTGCAATACGCTGTGCCTCAATTAATTTGTCTTCTGATTTAAAATATGCTACCTGTTCCTCTAACTCTTTCTCTATATCCTTAATGGCACGCTCCATCTTTTCAGGTGGCACAACATAATGAGAATTAGGGAATATTGCTACGTGTTCAAGCTCGTTCTTAATCTGACCCGTTAAAGCATCAATCTCTGAAATTCTCTCGATTTCATCATCAAAAAATTCAACTCTAATTGCACTATCCGTATACGAAGCAGGAAATATTTCCAGATTCTCTCCACGAACCCTGAAAGTTCCACGTTTAAAGTCCATATCATTTCTGTCATACTGAATCTCTATTAGCTTATGAATAATATCGTCTCTATCTCTAATAGTTCCCGGTCTAAGGGACACTACCATGTTTTTGTAATCTATTGGATCACCTAAACCGTAAATACACGAAACCGAAGATATAATAATAACATCCTTTCGCTCTATTAACGCCATAGTAGCCGAATGTAGTAATTTATCTAT
>ERZ827528.4010-NODE-4010-length-11325-cov-2.597338_pt1 | contig 11325 bp, 6 predicted proteins | sample MGYA00519768_ERZ827528 | MGnify/ENA primary metagenome ERZ827528 (study PRJEB31778, sample SAMEA3449343) | human gut metagenome | biome: human gut; feature: human-associated habitat; material: faeces | place: United Kingdom | collected 2010/2012 ...
AAACCTACGAAACGTATTGCGCAGAGTGCCGAAACCGGTCCGGCAACCGTGATTATCTCCGGTATCGGAATGGGGATGATCTCTACCGCCATTCCGGTGCTGACCATTTCGGCGGCCATCATCCTTGCGTACCTGTGTGCGATCGGATTCGATTTCGCGCATATGCTGACGGCTGCGAGCCTCAGTCAGGGGCTCTATGGAATCGGTATTGCCGCCGTCGGCATGCTCTCCACACTGGGCATTACGTTGGCTACCGACGCTTACGGGCCTATTGCCGACAATGCGGGCGGTAACGCCGAAATGAGCGGCCTCGACCCGGAAGTACGCAAACGTACCGACGCGCTCGATGCGCTTGGCAATACGACCGCTGCGACGGGCAAAGGCTTTGCGATCGGTTCGGCCGCCCTGACGGCCCTTGCACTGCTCGCCTCTTATATCGAGGAGGTGAAGATTGGATTGCTACATATCGGTGAGACGTCAATTACGCTGTCGAACGGTACGGTGAAAGCGGTTACCGATGCGAATATCCTCGATTTCGTCGATTATTACCACATTTCGATGATGAACCCCAACGTACTGATCGGGGTGTTTATCGGATCGATGATGGCCTTCCTGTTCTGCGGCCTTACGATGAATGCCGTAGGCCGTGCGGCGCAGAGCATGGTCGAGGAGGTGCGCCGCCAGTTCCGTGAAATCAAAGGGATTCTCGAAGGCAAGGCGACCCCCGATTATGCGCGGTGTGTCGAGATTTCGACCAAAGGCGCGCAGCGAGAGATGTTGCTGCCGTCGATCCTGGCTATTGTGGCACCTGTGCTGACCGGATTTATTTTCGGCGTAGCCGGAGTGATGGGATTGTTGGTCGGCGGTCTCGGGGCCGGGTTCGTCCTGGCGATTTTTATGGCCAATTCGGGCGGTGCCTGGGACAATGCGAAGAAATTTATCGAAGAGGGTAACCATGGAGGTAAGGGTTCAGAATGCCATAAGGCTACCGTGGTAGGAGACACTGTCGGCGATCCGTTCAAGGATACCGCCGGCCCGTCGCTCAACATCCTGATCAAGCTGATGAGCATGGTCTCGATCGTCGTAGCCGGTCTGACCGTTGCCTATAGTTTGATGTAGTGCAATCTGCGTAGAGTAGAAGGGAATTATTTGGCAGGCGGGGCACATTTATCCCGCCTGCTTTTGTTTTACGAAAAAAAGGGAGGTCGACGGAGAGAGGATCTGTCTGTAATTACAACGACGAACCGAAACTGCAAAATCATGCGATCATATATTTTTCTGCTATACCATATCTTCGCCGGTCTTGACTATCCGGACCTTGACGGTCTTGTGGAACGGAATGAAACGCGAAACCACCGTCGCGACGATTGCAAAAATCAGCAGGTAGCCGAAAATGGTTTTCAGTTCGAGCAGCATGGTCTGTGTTTGCAGCGTGCTGTAGAGCGATTGGGTCGCGATCTGACCCGCTTCGTCGATGCCGTGCCCTTGTGCAAGAGCACTGTGCAGCGCATTATCGTATTGTTGTGCGGCGAGCGGATCGAGCGCAGTCGTATGGTCGGCCAGCCGGGTCAGTCCTTGTTGCTGCAGCCGGTAGAGTAGGTTGCTGAAGAAAGAGGTCGACAGGGCGGGAGCGAGCGCCGAACGGAACGAAATCAGGAAAAATGCGTTGTAGATCGTCAGGCTCGGCGGAAGGTCCTCGACCACGTAGATGCCGAATGCGATGAAAATAATCATCATCCCGAGCCCTTTGAGAAAAGTGGGCAGGTAGAGTATCTCGTAGGTAGCGTCGGGTGAAATTCCGAAGTAAAGGATCGCCAGATAGGCCGTGAAGCAGGCCATGCCGCCGGCGATCAGGAACCGGAACTTCCACCGTTGGTAGCGGAACCACCAGTAGCAAATCGCCCCGCCTACCGCAAAACCGGGAATCAGTCCCAGATAGAGTAGGTTCGCATGGACATTGTCCACATGCAGGACGGTGTTCACATAGTTCGTAACCAGCGTGCTGGTCGAGGAGAAGAACATCGCTAGCATCATGTACAGGTAGCCGACCAATGGTTTGATGTCGTTCAGTACGTCGAGTTTCAGGTAGGGTTTCGGCAAGGTTTGCTGGCGGTGGATAAACAGCCACAGTAAAAACGGAATCAGTACCGTGTAAACGACCAGTTTCTTCGATGCGAACCAGTCGAGCATCTGGCCATAAGTCGCCACATAGATCGAGAGCAGCAGTACGGACGAAATCAGCAGGACACTGCGCCCGTCGATTTCGTGCACCGGGAACCTGAGCGGCTGGCGGCTGTACCGGAAAAAGAGCAGCACGAACATCACGGCGACCAGCAGCAGCAGGATAATGAAGTAGTACATGTGCTGCCATTGGTAGTGGTAAGCGAGCTGCGCGGTCAGCGCGATCGAGAGCTGTCCCCCGGAGAATACGATCGGATAAAAATAGGCGTAGAATTCGCTGCGGATATCGGCCGGGCTGAACAGCGGCTTGACCATGTTAATCACTTCGATCATCGCGAATCCTTTCAGTATGCCGATCCAGAAACTGCATACGATCACGATATCCATCTGCGTGGTTTGCGCACAGATGAAACTGAGCAATGCCTGCAACAACAGGTCGATCAGCAGTACGGTTTTGGTCGTGACGGCCTTCCGCACGTCCGGTACCAGCGGATAGGAGACCGCGATCCCGGCTGCTGTGGCGTAATAGGCCATGCGGATGTCCTCGCCCAGCACTCCGAGCGTAGAGGAGATTTCGACCGCGCTGCCCGTATAGGCGCCGTTGATCAGGATTACGGGCAGCATAATCACGAACGCAGTGAGAATTCCCAGCCATCTGGGAACCCACGGGCGGATCGGGACGCTGAGTAGTGCGGCTGCCATGGCGGAATCAGCGGATTTTAGCTTCGGTTTCGACCATCATGCCCGCCCGCAACAGTTGCATCTCTTCCGGGGAAACGTCGTCGAAATCGATCCGCACCGGAATACGCTGCTGCACCTTGACGAAGTTACCGGCCGAATTATCCGTGGGCACCAGCGAGTATTTCGATCCCGTCGCTTCCGAAATGGCCGTTACGGTGCCGTGGAAAGTTTTGTCCCCGAGCGCATCGACGTGGATACGGACTTTTTGTCCGATGAAAATGCGGGCGATCTGGGTCTCTTTGTAGTTTGCCGTGACCCATTTGTCCTCGCTGCGGATCAGGTAGCTGATCGTTTGTCCACCCTGGAGCAGTTGCCCCGGCTCGACGGTGCGCCGTCCCATGTAGCCGTCGTAAGGGGCCGTTACGACCGTGTACGACAGGTTCAGTTGCGCCATTTCCAGTTCCGCCTCTTTGCGCAGTATGCCGGCTTCAATCCCGGCCCGTTTGTTCGTCGTTTCGGCATATTGCGATTCGGCCGCGTTCTTTTGGCGAAGGAGGGCATCGAGGCGCGCTTTCATCGCTTCGTAGTTGGCTTTGGCCTGTTCGTACTGTTGCCGGGAAACCGATTCTTCGCGCAGCAGGTTTTCATAGCGCCGGTAGTCCTGTTCCAATTGCCACAACCGCGCCCGGGTTTCGGCTATGTTGGCTTCTTGCACCGATACGTTGGCTTCCGATGCGGCTATACCCGACCCGAGCACCGTTTTCGAAGCCCTGGCGTCCATCAGTGCCGCCTCGGCGTCTTTCAGCCGGATCCGGTATTCGCGGTCGTCGAGCACGAGCAGCGTATCCCCGGCCTTGACCGGTTGGTGCTCGGTAAAGCGTACCTCCTTGATGTAACCCGACACGCGGATGCCTACCGGGGAGATATACTGGTCGATGACCGCGTCGTTTGTCGTTTCGTATTTGAAATAGCGCCAGAAGTAATCGACCGTCCACACGATCGCGCAGAGCACGAGCAGGATGCAGACCGTGTTGAGGATGATGTTGCGCTTTTTGCGCTTTCTGAGCCTCTGGCGCCTGTTGAGTAGTTCCGACATATGTGTTTCGTTGTGTTTTGCGTGGCTTACAGGCTGCCGCATGTTTGCAGCAGTTGGTAATAGGTATAGATCACTTCGGCGCGTGCGGCCGTCAGCTGCATTTGTGCCTCGAGCCGGACGCGGCTCGCATCGAGCAGGTCGGTGAGGATCGAGAGTTGGTTCAGGTAGCGGTTATGCACGATGCGGTAGTTTTCGTCCGCCTGGCGGACGGCCAGCATCAGTGCCTGTACGCGCTCGAGCGCTTCCTGGTGTTTCGTGCAGGCGCGCCGCACATTGACCCGGATCGCCTGCATCACCTGCTGTTCTGCGTTTTCACGCAGCGAAACCGCGTGACGCGCCTCTTCGACGCGATGTCGGTTGCGGTACAGCGACGAGAGGTTGTACGACAGCGCGAGTCCGATATTCCAGTTGTTCGCATACGTGTCCTGCATCGTCCTTGTGATCGGGCGTGCCAGCGTGTTGGCGCCGTGCAGCGACAGGGTGGGGAGGTAGTTCGCCCGTGCGATCCGGATATCATTCCGGGCCAATGAGGTATTTTCCCGCGCGATTTTCAATTCCGGATAGTTCGCATAGGCCCGTTCGACGTACCTCTGGTAGCTCTCCACCGGAGCTGCTGTGTACAGCAATGCGGTGTCGGGGGCGATCAGGAGCGTTTCGTCGAGGCCGAGCACTACGTCCAGCTGCTGTGAGACGATACAGATGTCGTTCCGGGCCTCGCGCAGGGCGAGCCGGTCGTTGGTCAGTTGCAGTTCGCTGCGGATTTCGTCGTTGCGCGTGACGAGCCCCTCGTTGCGCATCCGGCGGATGTCCTCGAGCCGGCGCGTCGATTCATCGATGTTTTGTTGCAAGACCTCAGTCTGCTTGTAAAGGTTGTACAGCGCGACATATTGTTGCAACAGCAGCATTTTGATCTCCGCCCGGTCGTTTTCTGTGCTGAGCGAGGCGATCTGCCGTTCCAGATCTGCCTGCCGGATGCTGTACCGGATTTTCCCTCCTTCGTAAAGAGGTTGGGAAAGGTCGATGTTGTAGTTGTTCGACCAGTTCGGGGTGTCGGGGCGCGTGGCTTGGGTCAATCCTTGCTGGAAAACGACGGGCTGCCCGAGATAGCCGCCGGACAATCCTACATTCAGGCCGGGCAGCCTTTCGCTGCGGGCGCTTTTTGCGCGTTCTCCGGCCAGGGTCTCCCCGATACGGGATGCCTGCATACGCAGGCTGTTTTCTATGCCGAGCCGGAACAGTTCGTCGATACTCAGCGTCCGCACCTGAGGTTGTGCGGCGGTTGTGAGCGGCACCAGCAACAAGGAGAGCGATGCCTTCAGGAACATGTGTCGTAGCTTAAATCCCATCCAGTATCGCATTCAGTTTTCCCAATTGTTTCCGGCACTCCTGCATCTGCCTGGGGGGCGTTGCCGCTCCGATACGGTCGTATATCTCCTTGAGCAGCGGTTTGGTTTGTTCCGACATGCGGACACCTTCGTCGGTCAGGAAGATCTGCCGTGCGCGGCGGTCGTCGGGGGACTGCTTCCGTTGCACCCATCCTTTTTTTTCGAGGTTGTTGATCAGGCTGGTGATGCACGCTTTGTCCCGTGCAGTCGCTTCGGCCAGTTGCTGTTGGCTCACACCTTGCAGGGTCCTGAGTTGGTACAGGATTTGGAGCATCTCGAAAGTCATGCCGATTTCGTATTTCCGCAGCAGGCGCTGGACTGCCTGCCGGAAGGCCATCCGGGTCTTCAGCAGTTGCAGGTTCAGTTCGCGGGCCATTTCTCCGTTCGGTGTCATATTGTTTCGTATTGAACGCCGCAAAGGTAATCATTTCGCAGGATATTAGTAAAATATTATACTAAATTCCTTTCGGCGGATTGTCATGCATCGATGAAAGCAGCCACCTTGATAAGAGGTGGCTGCTTGTAATGGATGACGCGGATGAAGTTTTAATCCGTTATATTTTTATTTTTTTGCGGCGTGTTTCGATGCGTCCCGCTTTATTTTACCTTGGGGTAGGTTTTCGGAATCTCTTTGAGCAGGACTTCACCCGTATTGGCATCCAGTACCGTGTTCGACTTTTCGGGCAGCGTCAGGTTCAATTCTTTTCCATTGCGGAGGCGGATCGTGCGCTGTCCGCCGTCGAGCGAGTGGATCAGCATGATGCCGCTGTTGACGTAAGTGAAGTCGTTCCGGTCGTTGTAAACATGGCAGCCTGCATCGCGCAGCAGTTTACGGAATACGTCGGTGCCGTTGACCGGTAGCGTGGCGTATACCGCCGTGTGGGTCGGAAAATTTTTGCGGGCCACGACCACGTCCGGGCGTCCCCCGAGTGTCGCCAACGGTTCGGCCTGCGGATCGGTAATGACCGCAAAGGGCTCTACGATGCCTTTGAAGGTAAACTCCGATTCCGGGTCGGTGAAATGGAGCGTTTGCGGTTCGGTTTCGTTTTGCAACGCAAGTTTTACGCCCGAAAGTTTCTCGGTCAGCGGCAGGCCGATCGTTTCGCCGTCGGTCACGCCCGTCAGGTAGTTATATATCAAGGTCCTGCCGTTTTGTGCTACTTTCTCCCGGATAAATTTCCGCTGTTCGGGCGACAGCACATAACTATTCATGAATATCACCGCCTTGTATTGGTCGAGATTCACCTTGTCGAGATCGAAATCGTAAATATGGTCGCCCACGGTGCCGCTGCGCAGCGCCTCTTCGATCGAGTGGTCGATCACGTTCGACGAGATGGGCGTACTTTGGGGCTTGAGGTAATAGTAACTCTCCTGGCTCCAGACGTAGAGTACGTCCGCCTCGGATTTGTGGGGTACGTTCAGTTGCTTGTCGAACAGCGCTTTTTCGTCGGCGATCGATTGCAGGTAAACCGGATCGTCGAACCAGCCGAGGCTTTCGCGGATGCCGAAGTCGTAATACCATACCCCGCCGCGCATCAGTGGCAATACGACGCTGCGGCGCAGTACCGGCGCATAGTCGGTGTCATAACGTTCCAGGTAACGTACCGCATCGTGGCAGACGCGCCTGGCCAACTCTCCGTTGTCCATCTCGTCGAACCAGAGTTTGCCGTGCAGCGCGGCCGATTCGACGATTCCGCGGGGCATGCCGCTGCCGCCCAGTTTGCGCGAAAACTTATAATAGGTTTGCGGTGCGGCCAGGTAGTCGATCCAGGGGCAGTCGAGGATGCGCTCCACGAGCAGGTGGCCGCCGACCGACTGCCGGTTGAAGGTCATGTGCAGGTAGCCGTAAAAGACGCCCGTGATCAGCGGGCGGGGCCAACTCTCTTTGGCCAACCGGCAGAAGTATTCGATGTCTTCGACCACAGCCTCCTGCTGCGCGGCGATGTAGTCGATCACGCGGCGCTCAGCTTTGGGGTCCTTGAACTGGCCGAACTGCGTCTTCGTGCGCTCTTCCACACCCGGCACCGTTGCGGTTTCCAACGTCCATTGTGCCGAATTCCATGCCTGTTGCAGCTTTTTATCCGTACCGTACTTGTTGCGGAGCCAGTTGCGGAAATAGGCGGTCATCGCTTTTCCCGTATCCGGATCGTGGTCGACGAAGCCCCAGTAGTGCCATTCGCCGTAGATGCCACCCGAAATGTGCATGCCGATTACGGCGTCGCCTTCTTCGGTTTGTGAGAGTTTCTTGCAGAATTCGACCAGTTTCTCTCCAGCCTCTTGTTTCCATTTTTGTGACGCGAGGCTGGCCCTGAGCGAACGCATGATGCTGAAATCCTCGTTGTTGTGCGGCGGCCCCGGTTTGTAGTATTCCTGTATGGGACCGTCCGCATATTCGGTGCACTGGTCGCGGTTCGCCTCGTTCCACCAGTAGGGGGCGTCGGTGTGCACCCTGAGGATGATGCAGGCGTCGGGGGCTACGTCCAGTACGCCGCGAATCTGTTTTTGAGCGAGCGAAACGTCGAGCGGCGAGCCGTCCTTGGGCCAGATATCCGACAGCCAGAAATCGAGTTGGAACAGCCGGAAACCGATGTCGTAGAAGTTGCGGACGTTATGTTGCGGTACCTCTTCCCAACTCCAGCGTGCGCCGGTGGCATGTGTCAGCGCATAGATGTCCGGAGTCATCGGGGTGCCGTTTACGTGGATCGTGGGTCGTCCCCGGTAAGGTTTTATTTCGCCGGATTTCGGCATGGCGCCCTGTACGGTTGGGGGAACGGCTGCGAGCAATGTGCAGCAAAGCAACAGGACCGGAAGGTTTCGGATTTTCATCGTTAGTCTGGTTTGTAGGCGCCCCGTTCGGTCGGCGGCAGACAAATATACGATAATCGGGGAACTTTTGGCTCATTCCCGCAATACTTCAACGATAGAAAAAACGTTTTAATATTGTCCGAAACAAATAATAGTTTTACATTTGCATTGGAAGATTTTTAAAACCACTTTTAAAAATATTACAACAATGGCTTACAAAATTAGTGAAGATACCTGTACCGCTTGCGGAACTTGTATTGACGAATGTCCTGTAGGGGCTATCTCTCCGGGCGATGTTTACGTGATCGACGCTTCGGCTTGCACCGAATGCGGCTCTTGCGCCGATGTTTGCCCGACTGAATCGATTTCGATCGAGTAATCCCGGACAGGTTTAGCATAACCGCCTTCCCGAGAGGGGAGGCGGTTTTTCATTGTCCGGTCTCCGTCCCGTTTCCCTTTCAGGAATGACTGCGGGTGATTCTTGTGTGTCCGTTTTCACGCCGAAATGTTATCTTTGCACGCATGAACAACAGCGATATTTACCGCAAGGCGCTCGCCCTCGATCCGCTCACGGAAGGGGAGGCGCTGCAGATATACCGTTCCGCTCCGCTGGCCGAACTGATGCTCGCGGCCGACGCGCTGCGCCGCGAACAGGCCGGCGATCCGCAGGTGGTAACCTGGCAGATCGACCGTAACGTCAACATTACCAACGTTTGTATTTCGGGATGCAAGTTCTGTAACTTCCATTGTAAACCCCATCAGAGCGACAAGGCGTATATCACGACGATCGAAGAGTACGACGCCAAGATTCGGGAGACGCTCGCTTTGGGTGGCGACCAGCTCTTGTTGCAGGGCGGGTTGCACCCGAAGCTCGACATCGTTTTTTACGAAGAGCTGTTCCGGGAACTGAAACGCCGTTTTCCGCAGCTTCGGCTCCATGCACTCGGGGCGCCCGAAGTGGCGCATATCGCACGCATCAGCCGGCTCGATCCTGAAACGGTTCTGCTCCGGCTGATCGCTGCCGGGCTCGATTCCCTGCCGGGGGCGGGCGCCGAAATTCTCGACAACGGGGTGCGTCGCGCCATCTCGCCGGGTAAGCCCGATGCCGATACGTGGCTCGCAGTGATGCGCATTGCGCACAGACTGAACCTGCCTACCTCGGCGACGATGATGTACGGCCATCTCGAAACCCCGCGGCAACGGATCGAACACCTGATTAAAATCAGGGACTTACAAGCTGAATGCCCATCCGGGAATTACGGATTCATCGCTTTTATTCCGTGGGTATTCCGCAGCAGCGGTACGCGGTTGGAGCGGGAGGGTGTCGTTCCGGATACATCGGCGGCCGAATACCTGCGCATCATTGCGATGAGCCGTCTCGTTCTGAACAATATCCGGAATATCCAGGCTTCCTGGTTGACGGTAGGCAAGACTACCGCGCAGATCGCGCTGCACGGGGGGGCGAACGATATGGGGTCGATTATGATCGAGGAAAATGTCGTTTCATCGGCCGGTGCGCACAATAGCTTCGACGCCGAAGGCATTCAACAGGCGATTCGTGAGGCAGGATTCATCCCCCGGCTGCGCAACCAGAAGTACGAACCCCGTCCGTGGCCGCTGCCGGGAACGGCTGACCTGACCGATGCAAACCTATAAAATGCGTCAATAATTCCGCATCGGCCTGCCTGCGGATTGTGCGTTATGTGTAATAATCGCATGTCCCGTTGTCCCGGTATTGACGGGTGCCGGTATATGCGTTATGACCGGTTTAACGGTTGTAAAGGAACCGTTTGATGCTTTTTTTCGGGGTTTTCTCGAACTCGTTGGGCCACAGCATGATTTTCGTGACCTGTTCGTAAGGGGCGACCAGCGTGTTGAGTACCTCTTTGTTCTCGTCCATGACCCGTTGGATGTCACTGTACGAGATGCCCGCCTCGTCGGCCTGTTCGTAGTCTGGATAGACCAATGCCACGAGCTTCCCGTCCCGTTCGACGACCAGCGATTCCAGCACGCAACTCATGTTGTTGAGTTTGCTTTCGATCTCTTCCGGATATATGTTTTGTCCGTTCGCACTGAGTATCATGCTTTTGCTCCTGCCTTTGATAAACAGCGTGTTGTCCTCGTTCATCGTGCCGATGTCGCCGGTGTGCAGCCAGCCCTCTTCGTCGATGACTTGCCTGGTTGCTTCCGGGTTTTTGTAGTATCCTTTCATCACATGCTCGCCCCGGACGCAGATTTCGCCCGGAATACGCTGCGGATCGGGAGAGTCGATTTTCGCTTCCATCAGGCCGTCGAGCACGCGTCCGCATGAGGTGGGGATAAAATCCTTGTAATAAGTATAGCTGATCAGCGGTGCGCATTCAGTGAGGCCGTAACCGACCGTGAAGCGGAATTTGATCTTGTGGAGGAACTCCTCGACTTCGCTGTTGAGCGGTGCCCCGCCTGCGATCACCTGTGTAAACTCACCGCCGAAAGACTCCGTCAGCCGGTTGCATACCGATGCATATACCTGCGTATCGAGCAGCGGCACGCGCATGGCCAGTTTGACCACTCCCTTTTCGAGCGACGGTTTGATCTGTTTGCGGTAGATTTTTTCGAGGATCAGCGGTACGATGCAGATCAGGTGCGGTTTGACTTCGCCCATCGCTTCGATCAATATCTTCGGCGAGGGTATTTTACCCAACAGGGTGATGTGGGTACCGGCGGCCAGTGCGGCCAGGAAGTCGAACGCACAGCCGAATGCGTGGGCCAATGGGAGGAACGAGACGATCCGGCTTCCTTTGAAGTGCAGTTTGGACTGCACGCCGAAGAGTACGTTTCCGGTCAGGTTGTTTATCGTGAGCATGACTCCCTTGCTGAATCCGGTCGTACCCGAAGTGTAGCTGATGACCGCTACGCTGTCGTTATCGATTTTCGGGTAGGCGATCTCTTTGGAGGTGAATCCCCGCGGATAACGGCAGCGGTAGCGTTTGCCGATCTCGCGCTGGAAGCGGGCCAGCGAATCGCCGTGCCGTTCGTAGAGGCAATGGAAGTCGGTGAGCGAAAAGGCCGCCCGGACCTGTTCTATGTTGTCCGTCTCGATCGTGTCCCAATAGATATCCCCGGCGAACAGCAGCACCGAATCCGAGTGGTTGATGATGTGGATGATGTCGGCGGGGGTGAAATCCTGCAGGATCG
>ERZ827528.4012-NODE-4012-length-11319-cov-5.449130_pt1 | contig 11319 bp, 10 predicted proteins | sample MGYA00519768_ERZ827528 | MGnify/ENA primary metagenome ERZ827528 (study PRJEB31778, sample SAMEA3449343) | human gut metagenome | biome: human gut; feature: human-associated habitat; material: faeces | place: United Kingdom | collected 2010/2012 ...
CCCGCAGGAAGGCGCGCAGGATAGTCCCCAGGAGCAAGAGCAGCCCGCGGCTGCAGGCGCCGACGCGGCAACCGGGAAGGCCGCCTCGGGCGCCGAGGCGCTCTGGAACACCGTATGGACGGGCGCCGACGACCCGACAGCCACGCTGCGGATCGTCGAGGGCGCCATGGTGGAGAGCTCAGGCGGCACCGAGCGCGCCTGGTTCTTCTCGGCCGAGGAGCCCTCCGAGGCCGGCGGCGTGCTCAGCGTGCCCATCGACGTCAAGGGAACCAATGAGAAGCCGGGAGGCCTCTCGCTCATCCAGGTCTCGGGCGACGGGGACGCCCGCACCCTGGCCTGCGACCTCCTGACGCAGGCGTACACGCCCCAGAAGGTGCGCGGCGGCGCGTTCTCCGTGACCGGCACCGACGACCGCCTCTCCGAGGCGTTGGGCGCAGACTCGGCCGACATCGAAGACATCGTCGCCAGGAAGGCGGCGGAGGTGTCCCCGCAGGCGGCGGGTGCCTCCTGGGACAAAGAGGTGTGGCTCGACTACGCCGGGAACGTCGCGTCGACGACCTTCACGCTCGACGACCCCGCCTCGACGGTGGTCACCGTGGTCTCGCGCGGCGGCTCGCTGGAGGCGATGTAGCCATGGGGGCGCTCAAGGCGCGACGCCGAAGGGCGTTCGCCATCTCCGCCGCGACGGCGTTCGCCCTCTGCGCGCTCCTGCTCGTCCCCGTGCAGCCGGCATACGCCGACATAGCCGGGGACGTCAACGATTGGCTGTGCGGCCTTCTGCGCGACTGCTGCAACTGGATGTTCAAGGCGCAAACGGGCGTGCTCGGGTCGATCGGCGCGAACGGGATCCTCTCGGCCGACTTCGCGCACATGCTCACGAGCTCGAGCGACCTGACCATGCACGACGTCGCCCGGGGCGTATGGCAGGTTGCCATCCTGCCGATCGGGTGCGGGGTGCTCGGCCTGGTCTTCACCCTGAAGCTCATCGAGATCTCCCAGCGCATGGACGGCAGCCAGAGCCTTCCCGGCGTCAAGGAGGTCGTTTTCCTTCTCGTGTTCTTTGCCGTGTTCCTGTTCCTCATACAGAACAGCTTCGACCTGATGGCGTCGATCTACGAAGTCTGCGGGCTCGCCATCGACCGAGTCGAGGCGCTCTTCGGCGCCGGAGGCGCGCTCGACCTGCCCGAGGTGTCCGTCGTCACCACCGACGACGACATCCCGTCGCTCATCGCCATGCTCGTCGTGAGCCTCATCAGCTGGGTCGTGGTGCTGGCGGCCTACGTCGTCGCCCTCGTGGTCTGCTGGGCCCGCGCGCTCCAGCTCTACATCATGGCCGCGTTCGCCCCGATCCCGCTGGCGTTCCTCGGCATGGACGCCACGCGCCAGATAGGCCTTGGCTACCTGAAGAGCTTCGGGGCGGTCTGCATCGCCGGCGTCATCATCCTCGTGCTACTCATATCGTTCCCGCTCGTGCTCGGCGGGCTCACCGGGGCGAACCCCGGGACGGGTACCCCGGCCGACGCGGTCGCGAACGGGCTCACCTACGCGCTGCAGTACCTGGCCATGTGCGTGCTGCTCATCCTGGCCCTCGTGAAAAGCGGCTCCTGGGCGCGCGACATCGTGAGCGGCTTCTAGCGGAAAAGCGAGGAAGGGGGCGGTCGCCATGAGATAGGGGCACCGCGCCGGGGCACGCGTCCCGGCGGATGAAGACAAGGACCGATTGAAAACGAAAAGGAGGAAAGACATGGAAGAGAGGAAGAACGTGTACCTCTCGCTGCACAAGAGCTTCGTGCGCGAGGGCATCGAGTACACCGACCGCGCGACCGGCGAGGCCAGGACCTTCAACTCGGCGACCCTTCCCAAGGGCACCGTCGTCGACGGCATGGACGTGGGAGGCTACGAGTTCAGCCCCATGTTCGTTAACGAGAGCCGCTTCAAGGGGGCCGACTTCCGAGACATACCGCTGCTCGCGAACCGCGAGGTGTGGCTGAGGAAGACGGTGATGGGCCCGGACGGCCGGCCCGAGCTCGACGAGGACGGACGCACGGTCAAGGACACCGTGAAGGTCATGCCGGCGCAGCTCAAGGAGGCCGTTGACGCAGGGCGCTCGCGCTACCTCGCGGAGCGCGCCGAGCACGCCCGCCAGGCGAGCCGCGCCGCCGAGCACGAGGCGCCCCGCGCACAGCGAAGCGTCGAGAGATAGGGAGGCGGAAAGATGAACGCAGCGAAAGACTGCACCCTGCAGGAAAAGCTCCTCCGATGCGCCATGGCGCTCATCCTGGCGGCGGGGGCTCTGCTCGCCTCTGTGGCGGCCTCGCCCGCCTACGCCGCGCCGAGCACGGTAGACGTGTCCATCGGCGGCAAGATCCCCTACGGCGGCTTCGCCACCACGTGGATGAGCGCCGACGGCAACATCGCCTACTGCGCCGAGCCCTCGTCCCCGACGCCCGCGCCGGGCTCCTACTCGACGAGCCCCGTGCCGAGCGGCGACGTGACAGCGGCGATCTGGTACTCGTTCGGCTCTCCCGGCTTCGACGCGTCGATGTTCCCGGGCAGCTGGTACGACGGCGGCGGCTGGGACGACGCCAAGTACGCGGCGGCGAGCCATGTGCTCATCGCCTACGCCTACTCTGGGTCCGAGTCGGCTGCCACGCACGGCACGAGCGCCGAGTTCGCCTCCTGGGCGAAATCCGAGCTGATCGGCGGGACCTTCGCCAAGATGAAGGCGGGCGCCGGCAAGGTATCCGCCGGGTTCGAGGCGTTCTGCGTCAGGACCGGCGGCGGCTCCCAGACGCTCGTGAGCTTCAGCTGGTCCGCAGGCGGAGTCAAGGTCGCCAAAACGGACTCCGAGGCGGGCGCGGAGCCCCAGGGCGACGCCTCGCTCGACAGCGCGAGCTTCTTCGTCGTTAACGAGACCGGCCGCTACGTGCTGGTCGGCGGCAAGTACTACGCCGACGGTGAGGTATGCGCCACGATAAAGACCGCGCCCGAGGACGGGTCGCACGTCGCCGCGACCGGCGCCGACGCGCTTCCCGCGGGCAATTACCGCATCGTCGAGTCCGGCGCGCCCGAGGGCTACGACGCCAGCGACGTCCCCGTCGCGTTCACCGTGAAGGCCGGCGAGGTGTGCGACCTCACGGGCGACCCCGTGACCGACGAGGTCTTCCGCGGCGGCGTGCAGGTGACCAAGTCCGACAAGGAGCTGCAGGCGTCCGAGGCGCTCGCGGGCAGCGGCCACAAGGAGGCGCCTGGCGAGCACCCCGGCCTCGACGGGATCGAGTTCACCGTCACGAACCGCTCGGCGCACAAGGTCCTCGTTGACGGCGAGTGGCGCGAGCCGGGCGAGGCCGTGGCCACGCTGACCACCGCATGGAACGACGAGGCCGGCGCCTACACCGCGCAGACCGCGGCCAACGCACTGCCGTACGGAACCTACGACGTGCGGGAGACGGCGACGAACGGGAGCTACCTGCTGACCGACGGCGAGCCCCGCACCTTTGAGGTCCGCACCGGCGACGAGATCGTGAGCGCCTCCGCGGACGGCGCCGCGCTCGAGTTCCGCGACCAGGTGGTGCGCAACGACCTCGAGCTCTCCAAGAAGAGCGAGTCCGACAACGCCGGCCTCATGGTTCCGTTCGCCATCGAGAACGCGGCCACCGGCGAGATTCACGTGCTGGTCACGGACCGCAACGGCGACGCGTCGACCGCGAGCAGCTGGAACAAGCACTCGAGGGACACCAACGCCAACGACGCCCTGCTCGGCCATGAGGGCCCGATTGCTGCCGCCGACATGGACCCGAAGGCCGGCATCTGGTTCTCGCTCGGCGAGGACGGCTCCTCGGCGCCGGTCGACGACTCGCTGGCGGCCCTGCCGTACGGCGCCTACACCATGACCGAGCTGCGCTGCGATGCCAACGAGGGCCTCGAGCTCATCACGAGAAGCTTCTGGATCGATCGCGACTCGACGGTCGCGAAGGCCGTGTGGATGGGCCTTGACGACCAGGAGGGCCCGCGCATCTCCACCACGGCAAAGGACGGGGCGGACGGCGACAAGGACGTCTCGGCCGACGCCGAGGCCAAGGTCGTCGACGCCGTCGCCTACGAGGGCCTGAAGGCCGGCGAGGAGTACGAGCTCTCGGCCACCCTCGTCGACAAGGCGACCGGCGAGCCCGTGACCGACGTCTCGGGCATGCCCGTGGAGGCCAAGGCCGAGTTCGCCCCCGCGCTCTCGACGGGCAACCAGGACGTCGAGATCTCCTTCGACGCGAGCCTGCTCGGCGGCCGCGACCTGGTCGTGTTCGAGAGCCTACGCAAGGACGGAGCCGAGGTGGCGTCGCACGCGGACCTCTCCGACGAGGGCCAGACAGTCCACGTCGCCGTCGAGGTAAGCACGCAGGCGGCTGACGCCGCCGACGGCGACCAGGTCATCGAGGCCGGCAAGGCCAAGGTCGTCGACGCGGTGGCCTACAAGGGCCTCGTCCCCGGCGAGACCTACATCGCCGTGGGCACGCTCATGGACAAGGGCACCGGAGAGCCGTTCCTCGACAAGGACGGCAACGAGGTGACCGCGCGCACGCCCTTCGAGCCCGAGGCGCCCTCCGGCACCGTCGAGGTGACCTTCGAGTTCGACACCGAGGGCCTGGCCGAGGGAGACGAGCTCGTCGTCTTCGAGAAGGTCCTGGACTCCGCCGGCAACGTCGTTGCAACCCACGAGGACATCGACTCCGCCGAGCAGAGCGTCGTCGTGGACAACCCCGACACGCCCGAGGTCCCCGAGGAGCCCTACGCCAAGACCGGGGCCGACGCCCCCGACGGCACCGGCTACGCCGTGGCCGCGGGCATCGCTCTGGCAGCTGCGGCGGGTGCGGGCGGAGCGCTCGCGTACCGCAAGCGCAAGACGGCCGGCGCAAGCAAGGACACGGCAGCCGAAGAGCCTGCCGAAGAGCCGGAAGAGTAGCGGCGCCGCATCGATACCGAACCGGAGGCCCTGGGCGCTCGCCCGGGGCCTCCCCTGCGAACGGGGGAGGACATGAACAAAGGGAAAGCTGCCACGGCGCTCGCCATTGCCGTGGCGTTGCTGGCGATGGGGGCGCTCGCCGTCCTGCCGCTGCCCGAGAGGAACCCGTACGAGGTGCACGAGGTGCCTACTGCGGAAGAGGACGCGACAATGGAGGCTCAAGAGACGGGAGGCGGCATCGACTGGGACGCCCTTCCCGCCTCCGTCGTCGCTTGGGTGCGCGTGCCGGGCACGACCGTCGACTACCCGATCGTCCAGGGCCGGACTGAATCGCCCGACTTCTACCTCACGCACGACGCCGGCGGCGAAAGATCCGCGTGGGGCGCTCCCTACATAGACGCCGGGTGCGCGCAGGGCGCCGAGAGCCCGCTCGCCATCGTCTACGGGCACCACATGTCCGACGGCACCATGTTCGCGCCGCTCGCGCAGTACTCGTCGCGCGACTTCGCCGAGGGGCACCGCACCATCCGGGTCTACACCCGCGAGAAGGCGATCGAGCTCGAGGTCTTCGCGGCCGACGTGGTCGACGCGAGCTCGGAGGGCAAGCGGACCGACTTCGCAGACGCGGCGGCGCTCGCCGCCTACCTCGGGGACAAATTGTCCCGGTGCGAGGTCGTCCTGGAAGAGCCTTCGGACGTCGCGCAGGCCTGGGCCTTCGTGACGTGCAGCTACCAGACGAGCAACTCGCGCACCGTCGTCTACGCGAAGGAGGTGGAAGGATGGGATTCGCGCCCTTCGGAATAGGGCTCCTCATGGGGCTCCTCACGCTCACGGCCTACGCCTGCTGCGCAGCCGGCGATGACGACCGGGACTAGCTGCCGAAAAACGAAATCGCAACCGAACAGAACGATCAAGCCCCTCGCTCCGATGGTCGGACGAGGGGCTTGCGCATAGTGGGATAATGAAGAGCGAGTGAGACGCGTCGTGTGTGCCGTGTTGCATCGGTTGCGCACGAGCGCCTTACATAAGGTTCGTTTACGTCAGGAGATACAGAATGGCGCTCAAGTTCGATCTCGGGGAAGCTCTGTCCCAAGCTGCCCACGCCGCAGGAGAGATGGCAAAAGGCGCATCGGCGACCGTCGAGTCCGCCGCCAAGGGCGTCGCGAATGCGGCCGAGAACGCGGGGAACGCCATCGTCGATACGGCCGCCTCGGCATCCGAAGCCGTCGGAAGCGCCATGTGCTCGGCTGCGGAAGGCGTGTCGAGCGCCGGCGAGCAGATCGCGTCGTCCGATGCGGGCAAGGCGATCGCAGGGGCTGCGAACGCGGTGGGCGGAATCGCCGTCGGCGCCGCAATGGGTTTGGCCCAGGGAGCGTCGTCCCTTGCGTCCGGCGCTGCGTCGACCGTCGAGGGCGGCATCAACGCCATCAAGGAGAACTCGTTCTCCGCGCGACTCCGCAAGGCACGCATCAAGGGGTTCCGTGACGGCATCAAGCAGGGGGCCTACCTTGCGGGCGAGAAGCGGCACAACTTCATCTACGCCTACGTGGCGACGCTCTGCTTCCTGATGCGCTGCGACGGCGACTTCTCCCAAGAGGAGCGGGAGTGGCTCGAGGACGGCCTCGACTACCTCAAGCTGGACGGCGGCCTCCCGGACGACGTGAAGGCGAGGGTGCAGGCGATCGCGGACGACGAGGACCTGTCCTTCGACCGGGTCAAGGACTGCCTAGACAACGTGAGCATCGTGTCGCTGGGCTCCATCGCCGAGCAGCTGCAGGTCGCCGCGGCCTCGGACGGTCAGGTGACGGAGGAAGAGGAGCACGCCTGCAGGCTCTTCGCCGACTACATGGCGGCGAGGGCTGCATGCGTGGCCGTTGACGAGGGCTGGGCCGAGCAGGCGGTCGAGAAGTCCGTCCGCGAGTACGGCGAGAATCTCGAGCGCATTGACCGCGAGTTCAAGGAGCGGACGAGGCTGCAGGACGCCGACGCGGCCTTCGTCGTCGCCGCGACCATGCTCCAGGTCGCCCGCGTGCTCGTCATCAACTCCCTGACGGAGGTCGAGCGGGCGGGAGCGGGCAACGCCAAGGAGGACGCCCTGCACAGCTTCCAGGACCGCGTTTTCTCCGGCTTCGGCGATGGGGATCCGGCGGAATCGGGCCGCCTGTTCGCCTCCAAGAGCCACATCCTCTCCTCGCGAGGCGTGCCGTACGACGCGACGCGCTACGAGGCTGAGAACTTCAAGGTGTTCAAGGGGGCGAACCACCGGTTCGCGACCCTCGGCCACGACCCGGTGCTCGGCCTCGTGTTCGGGACCTCAAACATCATGACCAACAGCATCACCTGCGTTAAGGACGCCAACGTCTTCGGGATCGGCGCGCGGATCCCCGCGACCTACTCGGTCTCCTACGACGCCTTCGGGAAGAACCCGCTGATCGGGGCGCCCGCCGGGACCGTGGAGATGCTGGTCGCGGCGGGAAGGCGCGTCGTGAGCGAGCCGGATGCCGCCGCAGCGGCCCTGGTCAAGCAGCTGATCCACATCGGCACGGACCTCTACACGCCGTGCGGGATACAGGTCCCGTTCGCCAACCTCGTTCTCGACAAGGCGCACACCGAGGCCCTCACCAAATACGTCAGCACTGGCGACGTATTGAAAGTCGGCATGCAGGCGGGCATGACGGTGCTCATCAACTGGCTGATAGCGGCGCTCCACGGCTGCTCGCTGATATTCAAGGACGACGGGTCGGACTACTGCACCGAGATGTACCAGGCGCGCACCAAGAAGATCATCCTCATCTCCGACACCATCGCGACCTCGAGCAGCGTCGTGCAGGCATCGATCACGAAGAACCCCAAGTGCCTCGACCTCGGAGGCGCGGCGGTGCTCGTCTACCGACTGTTCTCGGATGCTCGTTTCGTCGCGAGGCTCAAAGAGGAGTACGTGCAATCGGAGCTCGACAAGATCTACGATGAACGGGCCAAGCGGTTGCTTTGAGGTCTTACAGGAATGATTCAACCACTAAAAAGAAGCAGGAGAAGAGATAATGGCCATATGCGACTCGTGTAAAGGCAACAGCATCCTCCCAGAACATTACGGGGCTTTGACCCTTTGCAAAAAGTGCTCCATGAAGATACTCGCTCCAACGTGGAAGAACAAAATATACTCGACGAACGAAGAGGTTCACGAGCAGCGAGAGAAGACGCTTGCTCGAGCCGTTTCCGCTGGTTTTCCTTCAGATGCTATTACTAAGCTGGGATCCTACTTTGACGGCTTGATAATTCCCGGTCTCTTTAAGATCTTTGATGGCGGCAACGATCAAGGGCTAGTCGTCAAAGACGAGTCGGTCATTATCGTCACTGAAGATGATTTCGATCCAAGCGACGCCCGCAAGCAATTGGGGTTGATAGCGAGCGGGCGACGCGGCCTTTCAATCGACGAAGACGATAACGTCGACGCTTTTGATGCCGCCAATCTTGCAAAAATAGCTCTGGGAGCTTTCTCGAGTGGCGGATCGTTAGGGAAAATAGCCATGCGCGCTGGAGCGGAAATAGCCGGCGAAGTGATATCGAAGTCGAATCGGCCAACAATAGACGACCTGCCTGTGCTTCCGCAATTCGACGTCCCCTTTGGCGAGCAAACGGTTCGATACAAAGACGTTGACGATTTTGAGTTCTACATCCCAGAAGGAGAGGAGAACCTCGGTTTTCTCCTTTTCACGACAGCGGTATCCAGAAAGCAGAAAAAAATAGTCTTCTCTTTCGATCCAGGGGAGAACAGGAAGCAAGCCGCCATAGAGATAGCTCGATTCATCGAAAGCAAACTCGATGACAAGGCGGCTGAAGCGGAAGAGCAAGAGGAATCCATGCGCACGGCGAACAGCCCCTCGCGTCAGGCCGATGCTTTATCTGCGCCAGATGAGCTACTAAAATGGAAACAGCTTCTCGGTTTGTGAGTCGTTGCCGGCAATTCCGCTACGCAAGCGTGTTTCACATCACCCACTTGAACACGGCGCGGAACAGCCAGACGAAAAAGCCCAGCGTGACCTTTAGCGCCGCCATGAGGAACCTACCAAGCCTCTTCATCGACGTCACCCCAATCTTCCTTTACCTTGCGGGCGCCCTCCTCGGCGCCCTCTTCCTTCTCTTGCGCGAGCAGCCTCGCCAGCTCGTCTGGCACGCCCGGGACCTCCGCCCTCCCCAGCGCGCGCTGCAGGTCCCTTATCTGCGATTTCAGCGGTTTTGAGGGAGGGCCCACGTGCTCGCGGTAGCAAGCGCAAATTGCAGCCGCGTCGCACAGGTAGCCCCGCACCCGGGCGAACGCCTCGTCGCCGTCGAGCAGGACGCGGCGGGCGCGCCCAAGCTCCGCCTCCGAGGCCAGCATGAAGCGCCACCCGCGGGACCTGCGCGCGGCCGGGATGCCGTCCGCGGGCGCGTCGGCACGCCAGTCGTCGCGCACCTGGTGCCAGTTCGCCGTGAGCCAGAGCCCCTTCTCGGGCTCCTCGCGCATCTCGAGCTCGAACTCCGTGAGCATGTTCGCGCCGGAGAACGGCGACCCCTCCGTGAACGAGAGCGTGTCGAACAGCGTCGTCCTGCCGCCCTCATACTCTATCCTCACCATCATCTCCGGCCCCTCTCCCTGCGCTGGTCCTGCTGAGCCCGCTGCCGCTCGGCGGCGAGGATTCGCTGTTGCTCGTCCTCGCGACGGCCGTCGCGAGAGTTTCCTTCGGCAGCGCCGCGCCCGCGATCGTCCCCGTAGCGGGTCTTGAGCGGCATGAGCCCGTTCATCGCCATGTAATCGCGCGCAGCCTCGAGGCGGCGGTACCCCTCGCCGCCCGCCTGGCCGCGGCGCTCCAGCGTCGCCATCCTGAGCCCGAACTCCTCGATGGACTCGACGTCGAACTTCGCACAGGTCTCGAGCGCCGAGGAGAGCTTGCTCAGCTCCGAGAGGTCGTTGAGCTCGAGGGCGCGCTCAGCGGCCTCGCGAATGCGCGCGGTGCTCGCGTCCGTGGGACGGTAGGCGCCCTCGCGCTCGAAGCGCCGGCGGAGCATCTCCTTGCCGTAGACGAACCCAAGACGCTCGCCGCTAACCCTCTTGGACGGCTCCTCGACAAGGCTGAACACCCAGTCGTCCCGCCGCGCCTTGGCCGAGTTGTCGGCGACGTGCACGCCCAGGGCGTCGAGGATGCCGAGGAACTCCGCCTCGTCGCGCGCCGTGGTCTTGGCGAGTGCGACGCGGGCGCGGATGTCGCCGACCCACGAGTAGCCGCCCGAGCGCATGATCTCCTTCTCGGCCCTTCCAAGGTAGACGTTCCTGCGGCTCCTGGGCCCGCCCGCGCCGGCCCGCCCGCGTGCCCTCGAGGGCGATACGGGCGACCTGTCGTTGGAGAGCCCGGACAGCCCGCGCGCTCGCGCCATGTCCTGCAGGTCTCGGTTGAGGTCCTCCGGGTGCTGGGTCTGCATGCGGTAGCCGGTACGGAGGTTCGCGTTGTTCACGACGATGTGCGCGTGCGGTATGCCGCGGGCGTTGTCGTCGTGGTAGACGATGGCGATCTCGTGGTCGCCGAAGTGCTTGAGCGCCCACGAGCACGCGAGCTCCCGCAGAGCGGCCAGGTCGATGTCGTCACCGGGGTCCGGCGAGAGCACGAAGTGCTTGAACGTGCGCGCGGGCTTGCCCCTCCATGAGGCGTCCGTGCCGAACGCGGCGCGCGTGGCGTCCATCTCGGCGTCCCAGGCGCAGGCCTCCTTGGCGGCTTCTCCCAGAGCGCCGGCGTCGCGCTCGTCGTAGCTCAGGTTGAACAGGTCTCGCGCCAGGGCGCGGCCTCCCTTCTCGAGGTAGCGGCGGATGCCACCCGTCGAGCCGTGGCCGCTTATCGGCTTCAGGATCGGCATGGCGAGCCCTCCACGAGCGAGTCGGCGCCGATGCGCCCGAGCTCGGCCGCCATCTCGCGGGCCGCGCCGTTCACGTCGGCGAGCTCGTGCTCGATCGTTGGGATGCTCTCCGCGACGAGGTCCCGGTCGACGTGCCCGTGGCGGGCGTGGAAGTTGATGAGGTTCATCGCGTGCACTGCCTGGTTGTAGTGGTAGCCCCACTTCGTGAGCTCCCGAGACATCGACCAAAGGGCCCTGCGGTCCACGAGTATGCGGTGCTCGTCTCCCGCGTTGGCATCCGTCGACAGCGGTATGCGAACGAGGTAGCGCAGGTACTCCGACTTGCTGAGGCCGGCGCGCTCGCACCGCTCGCAAAGCGCGTCGTAGTCGCTTCCCTCCATGCGGAACGTGACTCGACGCTCCTTGCCTTTGGCGGCGTCGGCTTCCTCTTTCATGGCGGATTCCTTTCCTCGGGCCCGCCGTGCGGCGGGCGCGTT